>Ga0208694_1004498_pt1 | contig 12543 bp, 13 predicted proteins | sample AD_UKC078_MetaG_FD_184442 | JGI IMG/M metagenome (GOLD analysis project Ga0208694, IMG submission 184442) | Active sludge microbial communities of municipal wastewater-treating anaerobic digesters from USA - AD_UKC078_MetaG (SPAdes) (version 2) | ecosystem: Engineered > Bioreactor > Anaerobic >...
TGACCTTCATTGATCCAAACCCGGATATCGACGATGCCTTCCTTTCCTTTAAATTCGCGCACCGCTTTTTCCAGCTTTGTCTTATCATAAGAAAGGTGCATCGCCTGAACCGATTCGCCGGTTTTTGATGTCGCCCGGACAATGCCGTTATGGGAAAGAATCATCCCCAACCTGTTGGCCGGAGCCGTTCTTTTTATTTCTGTCATCCATTGTTCAATCATAATATTCCCCTTAATGATTTTGCTGTTTTTACGGGCGGCCCCTGTAAAGAATGCCACGTTCACTTTCGTGAATTCGCCAGGATCAATAATTTATTTTGAAGCGGATTCACTTAAAAAAGCCAGGACCTTGGCATTGACTTCGGTTGCCTCTTTGCCGCGCAGTATATCATGATGGTTAGCGTTGACCATGAAAAACTTTTTATTCCCGCTGTCGATTTTGTTGAAGATTTCCCGGCCGCTGCAGGGATCTACAACCGGATCGTCCGACGCCTGAATGATCAGCGCCGGATCGGCTATATTTTGCAGATGATGATCGACCCTTTTCATCAGTTTTTCCAGCTCATAACTTCCGCTGACGGGATTGCGAAGGTAATTAATGTCCGGATTTTCCGGATCATTTTTAATGAATTCCATCTTCCACTTGTCAACGTTGATTTTTTTGAGCAGTGTATTCCAGGCGACAACGGCCGGCGCGAATTTGGAAGCCATCCCTCTTAATACCAACGGGGCGTTGATCGATATGACGGAAGCAAACCGGCCCGGTTTATTAGCCGCCTGTAAAAGCGCGATGCCGCCGCCCATGGAGAAGCCGGCGATTGAAAACGTTTTTACGCTGTTTTTCATGATGATGTATGCGCGGCTTGCGGAATCGTACCATTTCTCCCAGTTCCGGATGGCGAGATCCTCAGGCGCCGTGCCGTGACCCCTGAGGCGCACGCCGTAAACATTGTAGCCGTTCTGATGCAGATAATCCGCCAGCGGCCTGATTTCTTCCGGCGCCGCCATATAACCGTGCACCAGAATAATTCCTTTGCGGCTGAAAAAACGTTTCAGGAAAAAAGGCTCGCCGACATTTTTCGGCTTGCTTTCACCCGGTAAATAGAACTGTTCATAATCCTGATGAAAAAGTTCCTTCTCGAGTTTGAGAAACGTGTTTCTGACGTTCCATTTAATAAAAAATGCCGGAATGAATTTCTGCCATTCCATGACCCGGGTGAAATGACGCAGCGGTTCTATTTCATTTCGGAGCACCTCGATAATGTTGTCTCTGCGGATGGTATGAAAGTCGGATGGCGCGCTGAAACGTCCTTTGTTTTTTGTAATGACGCCGTTTCCTCTGCGGAGATAGTTGTTGGCGACGGCTTCTTTCATGAAGCTCTCATACTTTGCGTGCCGGTCGTCGGTCAACAGGTAAAACTGATTTTTGTAAAGCGATGTATGGCAGTTGGGCAGGGCGATTTTCCTCAAATATTCGATGGCCAGGAAAATGCGTTTTTTAAAGTCGTTTTCGCTGAAGCTGTCCTGACGATAGCTCGTCAGAATATAAGACATGATGTGATCGTGATTAACGGTGGTCATGCCGTATATGGCGTTCATGTAATCGTACATCAATCTGATGCAGACTTGACGGAACGCGGATATCCTTTTGAAATCGCCCGTATTCAGATAAACATTTCTATCCGCTATCATTCTTTTCATTTTCCATTTTGAATGGATATAAGGTTTGATCGCGATGGGCCTGCCGAAGTTGATGTCGATATCCACCTTGCCCAGCATGATGGGTCCCTCAACTTCCAGTTCTTCCTGCAGGCGGGCTGACATGTTTTTGAATAATTTTCCGGCCAGCCGGCTCAGGGCATTTTCCCGGGCGCGGACGGGATAATAGGTAATGTTCACCGGCACGATATGTGTTTGTTTGCGAATAATCCTCTCCAGATCATTTACTGAAAAATCAAAGCGCGATGCGATGCGGGCGATGGATGCCATATCGTTACGCGCTTTCAGCGTTCGCAACTTTTCGCGGATAAACTCGGTCAGCAGAGCGATGCGCGCCGCACCGGAATGGGGGGGACGGCGGATGCCGGTGTTGTAAACAATATATTTTCCTTTCTCGACGATCTTTTTATCCTTAATGATCTGTCCTTCCGGAAAAATGATTACGGGATGTCTGTCGGAAAGAAGCGCATGAATGAATATTTTATCTTTATGGGGGTCGGCGGTGGAAACAGCGCCCACGTTATCCATAAAATCTTTCATTTTACCGCTGAAAAAAGACTCATGCGCCAGGGAAACGGCTTCTTTGTGGAGATGCTTTTTGATTAGATACGGCATCAAGACCGTCTCCAGACGCGTAAAATGATTGATCACATAGACAACCGGCTGATCGGGGACTTTCTCCAGGCCGTGCAGACGGATGTCGATCCCTGCTGTCTGAATCAGGGTGTCCAGCGAGAACATGATAAAATTGACCAGGTCTTTTGATATGTTCATAGATTTGTTTTTTTGCTTTTCTGATCTCCATCCGCCAGGACGTTTTTTAAAACATCCGGTTTGTTGGTAAAAATTCCGCTGACGCCCAGCTTTAAATATTGTCTCATCTTTTTTTCGTTGTTGACCGTATAAATATTTACCGGAATATTGTTCGAGTGGAGGTCTGCCAGCCATTTTTTATTCAATTCGGATGCGGAGCAATTAAATGCATCGGCATGCAACGATTTGACAATATCCGAAGGCAGGCGGGAACCGTAAAGCTTCTTTTCAAATAAAACAGCCACCGGAGCCGTTTTGTCGATCTGTTTTAGATGCAGGATCGCGCGCGGATCAAAACTGGAAAATACGACGTGCTTTTTCATGCCGTACTGCTCGACCAGTTGCAGACATTTTTCTTCAATGCCGCCGGCGATGATGTCGTCCACCGCTTCCGTTTTTATTTCAATATTTACGGCGATGCGGTTTTTGCAGAGTGCCAGCACGTCGGCCAGTTCGGGGATGCGCGTGTTTTTAAACTTTTTATCAAACCATTTGCCGGCGTCCAACTGTTTTAAATACGCAAGATCGTAATCGGCGATTCTTCCCCGGCCGTTTGTGCAGCGTGAAATCTTTTCGTCGTGAAACACAACGACTTCCTGATCCGCGGTGAGCTGAACGTCCAGTTCCGCCATGTCCGCACCCATGACGATGGCGCCTTCAAAGGAGGGCATGGTGTTTTCCGGATAATAAGCCGAAGCTCCGCGATGGGCGATGACGGTAAAATCATCCTGTTCGCGCCGGTGATAGCTGAAAAAATGAAATGATTCAGGCATGTTTTTTTTTACCATATTTAAGAGCAGAGTTCTTCAATTATTTTAGTGTTTACAAACCATACCGAAAGGATTTATGATACATAAATGAGCGGGCGTCTTGAATAGAATTCTTATGAACAAGGAGGATGACTCTATGAAAGTTCTCGGCATTATGGGAAGTCCGCGGATCGGCGGCAACAGCGATATTCTGCTCGACGACGCCCTGGCCGGCGCCGAAGAGGCGGGCGCTCGGGTGGAAAAGATTGTTCTGGCCAAAAAGAAAATATCCGGATGTCTGGATTGCAAAAAATGCAACGACACCGGCCTCTGCGTCGTCAAGGATGATATGCCGGCCATTCACAAAAAGATTCTGGAGGCGGATGCTATTATTCACAGCGTGCCGGTTTATTTCTGGTTGATGACCGCGCAGATGAAAGCGTATCTGGACCGGTGGTGCGCGCTGTTTGACGCGACCTGGAGCTGGCAGAAATCTTATTATCCGAAAATGAAAGGAAAGCGCATCGGTTTGATTACCGTCTGCGGAGATCCGAATGTTCACACGGCTGATCCAATCGTCCACAGCTTTAAATCAACTTCGGATATGACAAAAATGCGCTGGATGGGTGCAGTTATGGCCTCTGCCAACGATAAAGGGGAAATCGTCAAAGATGAAAAAGCCAGAAAAAAAGCTTTTAAGCTGGGCAAAAAAGCTGCAACACCCTGATGCCTGTTTTATTCTGAAAAACATATTGAAAAGCGGAATATAAAACATTAGAATACAACAAAATAATTTGCGAAAAGGAGAATCACTGTGAAAAAAATTGTTCAATATGCTGCCATGATTACCCTGGCCGTTTTGTTTGCTGTCTATCCTTTTCAACCGGCTTCGGCTCAGGTTGGATTATATCTTGGTGGATGGGGAGGCTATACAATTCACCCTAATGCAACAGAAGATGACTGGGATTATTATGATGATGTCGATCTGGATTTTGACGAAACGTCCGCCTGGGGCGCCAAGATCGGTTATACCAATCCTTTTTTTAAGTATCTTGCCCTGGAAGCCGAATACCTCTATTTAAACCCTGAAGTAGAAGATGACTATGTGCTTGACGGCGATGTCAAGATGAGCAACCTGATGTTCAACATCATCGGGAAATATCCCCTCGGAATCATTCAACCCTATTTTGGGCTGGGGTTGGGATTTTCCTATGCGGATACGTCCTGGGACGGTATCCGGGGAATTGATGACGGGGATTACACGTCTTATGCCTGGCAGATCATGACCGGACTGGAAATATTCTTAACCAGTGAAATTGCTGTGGATGTCGGTTATCGTTATTTTGCCACCGAGATGGAATTTGACCATGAGGATTCCGACGACGTCACGTTTTCCACGGGAATGGTAACGCTGGGGCTGAAGGTATTTTTCTAAAATCTGTTCGTTTCCGGGAATTGTCTGAGGATGTTCTGAAAAGTCTATTTCTATTTACTTTTCACGGAGACTGTTTTCGTTCAGATTATAAGACATAAAGGTGACAAGGAACGGCAGGTTGATAAACGTCCTGGTTTCGCCTTCAACAAACCCGATTTTTCTATACCAGTTTTTCAATTCGGCATGGTCGGCAATAATGCCAATGCTGACTGTACCCGCGCCCAGTTCCCGGGCGTTTGACAAAACACGTTCAACCAGGGCCTTTCCCAGGCCCTGGTTCCTTTCTTCGGGAAGCACAGCCAGGCGCTCAAGATAGCAAATTTTTGCGCTGGCCTGCTCGCAGGCCACACAACCGGCCGTTCTACTTTCGTTTTCCGCAATGAAATACGTAACGCCGCGTTCCATATCGTATCTGATCCAGTTGAGCATACAATTGGACGGATGACTGGGAGCGTTCCGGCGAGTCAGGCCGAAACGCTGTGCTACATCGCGAAATGATTTCCGGATGGTTTCCGTCAATATTCCGATGTCTTCATGGTGGCAAATACGAATCTTGAATTTATCCATCATTTATAATTTGCCGGTGTTGTGAAGCATTCAACGCCGTGCTTCGGCTGATCCGGTGAAACAACCGGTCCATTATCCGATAACACAACGGATGCTTGATCTTGTGAATTAAATTTTTTTTCCAATATAGAAAACATATCCATAAAATGCTTTATATTTATTATAGAGCATTGCTTCGTGCCGCTCGTTTGCCACGAGGTCTTCAGCCGTTTTATTGCCCGCATACTTTTTCAGGAATTTCTCCTGTGCAAGAACCTGCGGAGCGTAAAAATGTTCCGTCCAGCAATTTTCAGGCAGAACAAAAGTTGTCACCGGAATATATCCGGCTTTTTGCATCTGCCCGACTTTATGGGAGATGACGTCGATTTCAGGATATGCATCTTTCCAATAGCGGTCGATTTCGGCAGGCCGCTTTTCGGTAAACCAGGAAGCCTCTGAAACGGCAAGAAAGCCTCCTTGCTTCAGGAAACTCCGCCACTCGTTGATGCCTCGTTCAAATCCGATATTATAGATCGCACCTTCCGACCAGATTAAATTCAATTCTTCGTTGTGAAAAGGAAGATGCTCCATGGAGCCGACAATGCCTTGCACGCGATCCTGGAGATTGAGCTTCCGGCTGTTGGCATTGAAAATATCGATGAAGTCGGCAAACAAATCCATGCCTGTAATATGCCCTGGCGTATGCCGGGCCAGCACCATTGTCTGGCCGCCTGTCCCGCAACCGATGTCGGCAATTTTGGAGTCGTGAGTCAGGTTATCAATGAAGCTTAACGCTTTGACCGTGACTTCGGGGCTCCCGGGCCCTTGTCGTTCCCTGCTTGAAAAATATTCACAGATTAATTTAAAATCAAACTCATGAATTGATTTATTGTCCCCACTCATTGCGTCTCCTTTTTATTTTCCAGCATTTCCTCTTCCGTCAGGCATGACAGTTCATCAAATGACACGTTGAGGCATTTTGTGCCGGCGGCCCGTTATGCCTCCCATACCCGGTTCGCATTTACTACTATCTCAGTTTTTCAAGGGCCTTACCTGCCTCTGGAGCTAATGTGGTGAGCTCTGCCATGATTGCACACGCATAGTCACTGCATACCGCGCAGTTGTCAACCCCTTTTGATTTACAGCATTTCCGAATCCCGCACGTGTTTTTACAATGAAAAAACAAGCGGCCGTTTGATTTGCACCCGTCGCAGTTTATCTGGCCTGGCTTAATATCTTTATGATAAAGAGCTGACCACTTTTTTGCCACGTCGTATCGTTGATTGTCGCTGTTTTCTCGCGTTGCAAGATACGCCTCGCATTGTAAACAATCCAATCCGCAAAATGCAATCATGGTATCCTTCCTGTATTCTTTCGTGCCAAGTGATGGCGATCACCAGCCGCAAGCATTGTGGTGCATATCGTAATAGTCTGGCAATATGCAGGGCAAGTGCGGAAGCATGCCAACGCGCTGCTTTCGGTCTGGCGGATTGAATGGTTATGTCTTCGCCTGATGGTATATTTCAGGAAGTATCTGCCCCAGCCTTGTATATTCAATCCAACAATGTTTTGCCATTGCAAATGCTTGATCTTTATTGGCTGCAATGCCTCTAATTACCCTGGGCAATCCATTTCCTAGCCAAAATCGGCTAATGAGTATCAGCCCTTTTTTATTTGGTTTAAAATAATGAAGCATTTTTGTATGTTGTATAATTCCTTTTAATATTCCTACATAACCACATATGATTGTTCCATTATGTTTTAAAACTTTTTCTTTATCTTTTATTCCGAATCTTACCGGATCAACGAACCTGATGGATAACTCAACAGTAATCTTTCCAACTCTTTCGACTGGATATTGTGTGTTTTCCAAGAACGCTTGATATTTATTGCTGAAATATGCGCGTTGCGATTTTTTATAGCTTATTGATTTATGCTCACCGGGAAACCACAGTTGATATCTTTCACTCTCTTGAGCTTGCCACCAGAACCACCAATCGATCATCTTTGAATCTGTATTTGGCAATTCAGTGCTCATGGCCACCAGGTATTCCTTGTTGTTAAGTTCTGCAAAACCAATTTCGTTTTGTAGATTCTCGTCATGAATAATCTGATTGGCATCAGCGAATGCAATTTTTGAAATATTGGGATTATTCTTCAGCTTATTGAGAATATTCTCAGGTAATTCAGGAACAGGTCTATTCAAAAATTTCCCATAGTCAGCAGCACTCACACAAATCTCCATTTAGTTAATGCGGATTATGGTAGAGACCGCAGGCAGGAAAGGTCGCAGTTCTGAAACATGGTCACGTCCATCTCTTTGTCGATATATCGCATGTCTTCGGCCAGCATGCGGTCTGCGGTTTCACCGCGGAAGCGTTTTTTATATTCGGCAAACAGGCTCGGTTTTTTAGCGCCCAATTCCGTCGCGACTTCCACGGCCCGGTCGATGACTGATCGGCTTTCGGCCAGTTCGTCCACCATGCCTGCGGCCAGAGCCGCAGCTCCATCGAACTTGCGGCCGGACAAAAAGGCCAGATCGGTCATGCGCTCGCCGATGACGTATTTCACCATAGCCAGGCATCCGGAAGGCGGAGTAATGGAAACATCGATTTCCGGAAAGGTACACACCGCCTTTTCCTTTTGCATCACCCGGTAATCCATGCACATAGAGAAAGCCAGGGCGCTGGCCACCACATGGCCGTTGATGGCACCGACCATGGGTTTGGGAAACACAAAGGTCCTGTGGAAAAAAGTAAAAAGCGTCTTGAAAAATATCTTAATGGCTTTTACCTCCAGTTTCATGACGTATTGAAGGTCCATGCCGGAAGAAAAGAATTGGCCGTCGGCTCCGGTCACCACCACGCCGCGAATTTTGTCATCGGCCTCAATGCGGTCCAATGTCGCGTTAAACTGCTGAATCATGTCGCTGGTAAAGGCGTTTTCCGGGCTGTTGTCCATGGCCAGAATCGCCACCTCGTTTCTGGTATCCATATGAATCGGCATAGTCAGCCTCCTTTGTCAAAAATCGATACGTTTTAAAAAATAAATTAATTGAGTTGGCTAGAGCGTCCTTTATTATTGATGAAGTATAAAAAACGCGATTTTATGTGTCAAGAAGATTAAAAACCTCTTGATGAAGAATATCCCAAGTTATCAGAGATCTAAAGAAATGAACTTTTGCCACCGAATCTTTTGTGATAAACACTATTAACATTTTACAGTGAAAAATGTTAAATATATAATGAATAAAACGGCAAAGCTAATCGAAATAGATTTGAATCCCGAGTTCCGGCGGGCGCTGGAGCTGATGGAAGAGACGGATAAAAATATTTTCATTACGGGACGCGCCGGTACCGGCAAATCCACACTGCTCAATTATTTTTATCATTACACAAATAAAAATGTTGTTTTGCTGGCGCCCACGGGCGTTGCCGCCGTGAATATCGGCGGACAAACCATCCATTCCTTTTTCCAGTTCAAACCGAATGTTACGTTGGCTGCCATTAAAAAAAAGAAGGGTGCCGACAAGGACAAAAAATCGCTTTATAAAAAATTGACGACAATCATCATCGATGAAGTTTCCATGATGCGGGCCGATCTGCTCGATTGTGTGGATAAGTTTCTGCGTTTAAACGGCCCGGAGTTCAAACGGCCTTTCGGCGGTGTCCAGATGATTTTCATCGGCGATCTTTATCAGTTGCCGCCGGTGGTAACAGCAGCGGAACGCGAAATTTTCCGGTCGCATTACAGAACCCCGTATTTTTTTAGCGCGAAAGTGATGGATGAACTGGACATGGAATTTGTCGAACTGGAAAAAGTTTACCGTCAGAAGGATGACGAATTTATCCGTCTGCTCAACGCCATTCGTAATAAATCCATTACGGATGGGGATATTGCGCTGTTCAATCAGCGCTGCGATCCGTCCTTTGAAATGTCCGCCGATGATTTTTATATTTCATTGACCAGCACCAATGATCTGGCGGACAGCATTAATGAACAGCGGCTGGCGCAACTGTCCGGTAAAGTCTGGAAGGCGCAGGGATTTGTTGAAGGAGAGTTCGGAGCAGAATCCATGCCCACCGCTGTCGAATTGAAGCTGAAAAAGGGTGCGCAGATTATGTTGCTCAATAACGATGCGTACGGTCAGTGGGTTAACGGAACCATCGGTAAAGTAAAAAAATTCGCCAAAAATGAAGATGGCGACGATGTCATTGTCGCCAGACTGGACAACGGTGAAACGGTGGAAATTTCTCCCTATACGTGGAAAATTTATAAATATTTTCTCAAGGATGAGGAACTGCATTCGGAAGGGGTCGGTTCTTTCCGCCAGTATCCGGTGCGCCTGGCTTTTGCAGTGACGATTCACAAGAGCCAGGGGAAAACATTTGAAAGAGTGGTTGTTGACGTGGGTCGCGGCACGTTTGCCCACGGGCAGATGTATGTGGCGCTATCCCGCTGCACAACGCTGGACGGTCTCGTGTTAAAAAATCCGTTAAAGAAAAGTCATGTTTTAATGGATTGGCAGGTGATGAAATTTCTGACGGGTTTGCAGTACGCCAAAGCGGAGTTGAACTGTACCCGCGAGCAAAAGATTGCGATGCTGGAGGAGGCGTTTCACGAAAAGCAGGTTGTCGAAATCGTTTATTTAAAAGCGAAAGATGAAAAATCGACGCGTAAAATTCGCCCGCTTCGTGTGGAGGAAATGGAATATAACGGTCATCCATATCTGGGGTTGTATGCTTATTGCCTTATGCGGAGGCAAAACCGGGTTTTTAACGTGGACCGCATTCTGAAAATTCGTTTGCCGTCAAATGATTGAATAATGCCGCCGCCATCAGGCGGCAGGGACGAAATTCATCCCGATCAATCGGGGCTTGTTTTACCATGGTGTTACGCGGCTGGTATAGTTCAACTTACTTTTCGAGCATCTCTTCATGCGCTCTCAAAGGATATAACTATCAGCGGGTGTCATTAAAAACACCTTGACAAAATGCTCCGGTTAAATAACATTACGCCTTCATGAGCGGGCGTAATTCAGCGGTAGAATGTCAGCTTCCCAAGCTGGACGTCGCCGGTTCGAGCCCGGTCGCCCGCTCCATTTAATTTCAATAACTTAGAAGATTTTTTGTCCATAGTAAAATCTTTTATAATAATCATTTCCAACCATATTTCCAACCCGCAAGCTTAAAATCGGCATTTTTCCGCTTTTTTAAATAAGTCTATTTCGGCAAAAGAATGCAAGGATCGAATGTCAAGGTTTCAAGGTTCGGAAAAGGGTTTATTGCCACGCCGGGGGAAAATTTGTCACTACCCCCACTACCCCATGCAGACATTCAAATGCTTTTCTAATTTCTACCTGTCTTAAGGAAAAAAACAAAAAGGATTAGCAAAATTTAATAAAATCTGGACAGTTTTTGAAATTTGCTCTTGCTGTTTTTGTCATTAAAACAGACTGTTTTATTCTGTCTTCAAGAATGAATATTTGCAAACAATATTATATATATAGACTATTTGCATTAACTGAATATTCGCTGATTTCTTATCCGGTTTATCATAGGGAGTTAACTAGAAAAAAGCGGACAATGACTAGTATTAAAAAGACAAAAAAGAAAGCGTGTTTGTTGACTGATAGGCCGGGGGGATCAGCGGTTCATTAAGGAATCCCCTTTTTCCTAGTATAGATAAGCGCGTTTCGCACAAGGGGTAAATGAACATAGGAAAACGACACGCACAAGCAATCAAACAGCCTAATTAGCGATATACAACGACCAGTATAATTGACGAATCAAAATGAACCCCATGCCCATATTTTTTACAGAGCAAATCTTGTTAAATATTTATAATGATAAGTTTATTAACGTACATGAAGGTTTTGAAAATTGTGCAATATTCAACAACTTTATTGCCTGTGAATTGCCACTAAAAAGCGAACAGGAAAGACAAAAAAGGAATCTGTATATATGCGGCCATGCCCCTATGCCCCCCCCGGTGTGCCTGTCTGTCATTGTCATGTTGAATAACAGGCTTTGTGAAACAAAAAGAACTTGATGAAAAATAAACTACGATAAACACTTTTTATATAATCGAAAATTAGGCACTATTCAAATAGTTAATTTTCAATGCATGTCGGTACCCATACGCAATTACAATATTGGTCGCATTCCAATATCAATGTCCATTTACCAGTACACCAAATTGGTTTTATGGGCAGAATTGGTTTGATTGGTTTAATACAATTTAAAGCCAATAGCATGGGGTTTTTTTCTTCGGTTTGAGAATAGTTTGCCCAACCTAAAATAAAACAGGCGATAAGAAGTAATATTATTATTTTACTTTTCATAATGTTCTCCTTTAGTGAGCATTTAAGCGTTATGGGAAAATTGCTTTTTTCTGTTTCCCGTCTTTATCCGTGTAATTAAGTTTACCAGAATCCCTACCAGATCTTAAATATTGGAGTATTGCTTCTGTTTCTTCGACTGAACCACCATTAATCTGTCTTTTAACAATATAAATTGCATCAGGGATAAGTATATTTACATTTTTGAAATCTCTATACAATGTATCCAACCCCTCTTTCATTTGTCCAGTTGTAATTTTAGGCAACATGTATCGTACTAACAAGTTATTTCGGAAATTCCCTTCAACGTTGGACATGAAATTTCCCCATAGTTGTGTTTCCTCTTGTGTAAACATAATCTGCTTATTTTTTTCTTTTTTGTCCTGAGCAAGCAAAACTCTTTTAGCCAATTCTAATAGTTTATTTCCTTCTTGATCATTTTCATCTTCCACACCCCTAAATGCACCAATAGCAACATATGATGAGCCTATACCAAATCCCTGTAAAAAATTAATTTTCGCAAACTCATTTAAATTGTTCCATGCGGTTCCATTATTCTGACTTAAATCAAAAATAAATCCCGGACTTGCAGTCGTCCCAGAGTTTTTTAATTGCTGTTCTAATTCTTTCTTTTGGAGTTCAAGCCTCTCTCGCTCTAATCGCAACGCTTCATTTGCCCGGACATTTTGTTGCCCTTGATTATAATTCTGAAAGAAGTCTTGAACTCCGTTTGCAAATCCCCCCCCGGCACCGGATATGCCACCGCTCCATGCGTTTGGTGTAAATAGGAAAAGCAACACGAATAAAATAAAAAAGGCTTTTTTCATTTTTTTGCCTCCAAGTATTTATAAAAATGCTTCTGATTGTGATTTACGGACGTTTAAAATAATACGCTGATAAACTGGTTTGTCAATCCCCCGAAAGAGTGGGGATAAAAAAAGC
>Ga0208694_1004500_pt1 | contig 12540 bp, 10 predicted proteins | sample AD_UKC078_MetaG_FD_184442 | JGI IMG/M metagenome (GOLD analysis project Ga0208694, IMG submission 184442) | Active sludge microbial communities of municipal wastewater-treating anaerobic digesters from USA - AD_UKC078_MetaG (SPAdes) (version 2) | ecosystem: Engineered > Bioreactor > Anaerobic >...
TTCGCTGAGCAGACGCACCAACAGTCTGACCGCGTTTTCCACGTCCGTATACGAGACCATCTCGGATGGTGAGTGAATATATCGGCAGGGGATTGAAAGGCAGCCTGCCGGCACACCGGCGTGCGCGAGCTGAATCGCCCGCCCGTCGGTGCCGCCCGCTTCCAACACTTCCAGCTGATAGGGGATTCCGGCGGCTTCGGCAGAGGATGCCATCCAATTCACCACCCGCGGGTCAGCAATGAACGAAGAATCGCGCACCTTAATCGCGGGGCCCTTATCCAGAGCAACTTCCATCTTGATGCCGCGGGGGGTATCCCCGGTGCGGGTAACATCCACCGCCAAGCCGATGTCAGGATTGACGCCGTAGGCGGCTGTGGTCGCGCCGCGTAAGCCGACCTCTTCCTGCACGCTGAAGACGAAATAAACTTCGTGGGGTGTCTTTTTCAGCGCCCGCAGAGCCTGGATAGCAATCGCTGCCGCAACCCGGTCATCCATAGACTTAGCCACCAGGTGCGCGCCCAGGTCTAAAAAGGGCCGTTCAAATCCGCACACATCCCCCACGCTCACCGGGCAATCCGCTTTGCTCAGCGCGCCAGTGTCTATGAAAAGCTTGTCCAAAGTGGGCATCGCGTTTGGCTCCAGCCGTTCACAGCCGATGACGCCGCGCGCGCCATTCATAAAGAGCACCCGCCCGCCGATACAGGTGAGCGGAGAAACGCCGCCAATCGCGATAAACCGCGCGAAGCCGTTCGCGTCCACATGCGTGACCATCAGACCAATTTCATCTATGTGCGCCGAAATCATCACCCGCATCCCGCCGTCTTGTTTGCTTCCAACCCGGGCAATCAGGCTGCCAAGCGCGTCGGTGCGGATTTCATCCGCATGGTCTTTAATTTCTTCCAGAACTGCCGCCCGTATCAAACTCTCCTGCCCGGAAGGACCGGGGGTTTCCGTCAGTTTTTGGATGAGCGCCAGCAGGGCTGAATCGCGCGTGATTTTGTATTGAGTTTTGGTCATCTTATGCCTCCAATGGCGTGAGAATTTTTGAATCAAGCCGGCTGAGCGCCGCGCCAAGTAAACGCAGGGTATTCTCCCAGTCACTTTTGCGAATCAAGCCGGCAGCGGTATGACAGTAGCGCTGGGGAACCGAAACCGAGATGCTGGGCACTCCGGCGCGGGTCTTGTGGATGGCGCCCGCGTCGGTGCCGCCGGGATTGGGTTGGCGGATTTGGTAAGGAATACCTTCCGCTTCGGCGCTTGTCATCAGCCATTCCGCCAGGCGTCTGTCGGCGATGGTCGCGCCGTCCATCAGGTAAATCGCGGGTCCGTGGTCCAGGCGGGTGTTGTAGCGCGTGTTTTCGTCGTCCTCGTCGTAGGCAGGCAAATCGTTGGCGGGCGTGGAATCCACCGCGATGCCGATTTGAGGGTTGAAATGATACGCCGCCGTTCGCGCGCCGCGCAGACCCACCTCCTCTTGCACGGTGAAAGCCGCCAATAAATCAATGTTCTCGGGCGCGCTGCGCAGCAGCTCAATCAGGTTCACCACACCCAGGCGGTTGTCCAGGGCCTTGGCGCGGATGCTGGGACCTATTTCGGTATAACGCGTGGCAAAACCCGCCCGATCTCCCACATTCGCCAACCCGGCGCCGCCAGGCCCCAAATCTATGCGCAGCTGCTCAACCTTGAGGGCAGTCTTGCGTTCGTCCGGCGTGGTCAGGTGGATAGCCTTGGCGCCAATGACCCCGGGAATATGCTCCCGTCCGACGATAACCGGTTTGCCCACCAATTGACGCTCATCAATGCCGCCCACAATGGAAAAACCATACAAACCGTCGCCTTCATCCTGGGTGAGCATAAAGCCGACTTCATCCATATGCGCGGCGATCATCACCCGCACTCTGTCCGCTCCGGAGCCAATGCGCGTTGCCAAAACATTCCCCAGCGCGTCCACTTTCACGCTCTGGCAGATCGGTTTCACCTCGCGCAAGACAATCTCGCGCACTTCCTGCTCGTCGCCGGAGACTGACAGGGCGTTACACAGACTGGCAAGCAGGTCTGTTTGCCGCTTCCCAATCCGCTGACGGCTGTTTGGGGTTCTCTTTTGATTCGGGCTCATATTCACTTCCATTCCAGAGTCTGCATAAAATCCAGCGGCAGCGCGCTGATAAATTCTGCCATCAATCGTCCGGCTCGGCGCACGTCTTTCAGCGAGACGGTCTCCACCGGGGTGTGCATATATCGCAGTGGGATGCCAATCAGCAGGCAGGGTATGCCAGACTGCACTACCTGAATGGCGTAGGCATCGGTACCGGTCATGCCTGGGGCTGGCTCGCGCGTGAAAGGGATATCCAGTTCGTTGGCTGTCGCGGCAATCTCGTCGTAGAGCGCCGGATGAATGTTGGGCCCCCAAGCCAAAGTCACGCCGCTGCCTAACGGGAAGCTGCGCCAATCGCTGCTGCCGATGCTTCTGGCAAATGTGACGTCAATCGCGATGGCGAAATCCGGCCGAATTTCCACCGGGGAGGTAAACGCGCCAGTCAGGCCAACTTCTTCCTGCGAAGACGCCACTGCCCACACATCCCAGGCATGTTTTCGGCGGGAGAGTATGTCCAGGCAGTGCGTCACCGCCGCCACGGAAACACGGTTATCCAGGGTGTGTCCGGCCAACGCGCCGCCTGCCAAATCCACAGGCTCCTGCGCGAAGGAAACAACATCGCCAACCCGCACCACTTTATCCACTTCGTTCGCGCGCAGTCCGGTCTCAATCAGCAGGTACGGAAGCGCCGCCACCCCGCTGCCCGCTTCGGGTGGAAGCAAGTGCGCGGGGGGCATCACCACCATCCCCGGCAGGTCGCGTCGTCCGTGCACAGTCACCATTTGTCCGGGCAAAATGCGCGGATCTATCCCGCCTATCTGGGTAAAGCGCAAAAAACCGTCAGCGATGCCGGTCACCATCAGCCCGATCGCGTCCATATGCGCGGAAAGCATCACACGCGGGCAGGGGTCGGGCCCATCGCCGCGTTTGAGGGCGTGCAAACTGCCCGTGCGGCTGACCGAAATTTCGTCACTGAGCAGTTCCCAGGCGTCCCGGACGATTTCCCGGACAGGGTCTTCGTAGCCCGAAAGACCGGGGGCGGACAACATTTGTTTAAGATGCGGAAGCAAGTCGATGGTCATAGCACTCTCTTATTGGTTTTTACGGCTCAGAGCCGGTGGGTATTTCGTCAGGTTCAGGCGTAGGTGTATTGTCAGGCGGTTCTGTTTGCTCGGGCGTGTTCGTGGGCGTTTGGGTGGGAGTGCGCGTCAGCGTTGGGGTAAGGGTTTGCGTGATGGTTGGGGTAATGGTGGGCGTGCGGGTGAGGTAGGGCGTCAGTGTGATAGTCGCCGTTTGTGTGATTGTCGGGCTGGAGAGCGGCGTCGGGGTGGGCGCGAAAGGCCCGCGGTTGATGCGCAGGAGCACAATCCCAAGGATATAACACGGGATGGTAATCAGGATCATCAGGATTAACAGATAGCGCGTCCGGGTTTGACGGGATAGCGTTTCCAATTTCTGCTCCGGGTCAGCCGTTTTTTAATATCCGACACGGCTGATATTGGCTTAATCATACCATTAGCAGGCGGATAATTTTTAATTTGCGCTATAATAGAGCTATTCGCTGCACCAATACGTTGTTTGAATTGCAGGATTTAGAAGGAGGCATTCGATGGCAAGCAAGGATAAAGCCGGTAAGGAAGAACGTAAGAAACCTAAGATGGATATTAAGGAAAAGCGTAAAGCCAAAAACGAGAAGAAAAAGGCTGGAACGGTCATCTCGACCAACGCGTAGACGTCAGAAAACCAGATCCCAGGCGCCAATTGGCGCCTGGTTTTTTTTTATTTTGGCCAGGCTAGGATGGATATAATCTGCAGCTTGACATCTCTGTTTGAGTCAGTTAGAATCTTTGAACTCTGAAAACGGGTTGTTTTTTCATGAAAACTTGTGCCTGGTTTCGTGAGCGGGCCTGTAGCGCAGTTGGGAGCGCGCTTCAATCGCACTGAAGAGGCCGAGGGTTCGAATCCCTCCAGGTCCATCAAGAGCCGGGAGGCGCCTGATGGACAGACAGCAGGCGCCGACCGAGTGATCTTTATAAAGTTAATTCCGGGCCCATAGCGCACGCAGCCCCCTCCCCGGGGGATTGGGAGCGCTGAGGGCAAAGAATAAAGATAGTTTCCGGGCCCATAGCGCACACAGCCCCCTCCCCGGGGGATTGGGAGCGCTGAGGGCAAAGAATAAAGATAGTTTCCGGGCCCATAGCGCACGCAGTCCCCTCCCCGGGGGATTGGGAGCGCTAAGGGCAAAAAATAAAGATGATTTCCGGGCCCATAGCGCACGCAGCCCCCTCCCCGGGGGATTGGGAGCGCTGAGGGCAAACAGTAAAGATAGATTCCGGGCCCATAGCGCAGTTGGGAGCGCGTCTCAATGGCATTGAGAAGGCCGGGGGTTCGAATCCCCCTGGGTCCACTGCAAGAAGCATCCGCGAGGGTGCTTTTTTGTTGCCCATATGGCATTGAGAAGGCCTTGCCCTCAAGAGGGGGCTGCGCACGGTTCGAATCCCCCTGGGTCCACTGCAAGAAGCATCCGCAAGGGTGCTTTTTTGTTGCCTCTATGGCATTGAGAAGGCCTTGCCCTCAAGAGGGGGCTGCGCACGGTTCGAATCCCCCTGGGTCCACTGCAAGAAGCATCCGCGAGGGTGCTTTTTTGTTGCCTATGTGGCCTTGAGAAGGCCTTGCCCTCAAGAGGGGGCTGCGCACGGCGCCCCGGTTTCGTCGCGCAAGAGTCTTTGTCGCCTCTTCAAGTAAGGATCACAACTCTGCAAACTGGTATAAAAATCAGCAGCCCACCCTGAAAATATTGTCATCCCGTTCTAAGCGGCTGCAGTCTCCCGGATCTTCGAGCTAGGCCTCGCGGCGGGAATCAAACAATCCCCCGCGGGGCAAGCTTACACAGTTCGTTTGCTTCGAGCGTCCTCACCCGATACAATGCCATTAGAACAACACTATTCAAGGAGGAAAATATGTCTGGTTATTTTACCGATATCGAAAAGAAAACGCTTGAAAACAACTACTTCCGTGAAGTCCTTTTTACCGGCCCGTTCAGCCAACTGGTTGTGATGGCGCTGCAAGCCGGGGAGGAGATCGGCACAGAAACCCACGACGATGTGGACCAATTCATCCGGGTTGAAGCTGGTCATGGCAAGGCTATCCTCGATGGAGAGGAAATTGAATTGGCGGATGGTACTGCGGTGGTGATCCCGGCCGGAACCGAACACAACGTCGTGAACATTTCCACAACAGAAGCGCTCAAACTGTACACCATCTACACCCCGGCCGAGCATCCGGACGGAACGGTGCACAAAACCAAAGCTGAAGCGGACGCAGCCGAGCACCACCACTAAAACTGACTTCTGAACGATCAAACTGGCTGCCAATCAAACGCAGCCAGTTTTTTATTCAAGCCTGCTTCAGGAAGGTCTGTTTGCGCGAGTATAATCTACTTGTCAGGGGTTGTTCAATGTCGGGTGCCGCCCCTGGTGCATTCAGCTGCACAAACTAAAGGATGGCACGATGCCCAAACCCTGCAAGATGCTCTGCAACCTGGAAGTCGCCCTCCGTGCGATAGCCTTACCCGACGAGCCCATTTCTGCCAGGGTAAACTGGCGCTGCTAAGGCGAGCGTAAGGTTCTTGTAAAGTCTAGGCCGTGGTTAGCCAGTATTGCAGCAAGGGTCAATGGGTGAACGCATTAATGCCCAAAAAATTAACGGCCAAACATAAAACCAGCCCTCAGGAGCTTTCCATGAACATCCGTCCGCTTACCCCCTTAGATTACCCTCGGATTTACGCACTGTGGCAGCAAACCCCCGGGATGGGCTTGAATAACCTGGACGATTCCCCCGCTGGTATCGCGCGTTATCTGCGGCGCAACCCAAACACCTGCTTCGCGGCGGAGGAGGAAGGCGAGCTGGTGGGCGTTATCCTCTCCGGGCACGACGGCCGGCGGGCTTTCATCTATCATCTGGCGGTCGCCGAAAGCTGGCAGCGCCGCGGAATCGGCAGCGCGCTCCTCCAGGCCGCTCTCGAGGCATTGCGCGCGGAGGGCATCCACAAAGCCGCGCTGGTGGTGATGGCGCGCAACCAGAAGGGCAACGCCTTTTGGGAGAAATCCGGCTTTTCCCCCCGCCCAGACCTGGTCTATCGTGATAAAGTGCTGGACGAGATGATTCGTTACGACATTTAGCGGCGAGGGATAAGCCGCTTTTCCGCGTGTCAACACCCCGCCAGAACCATACGCTTGCCTGCCAGGCTGGAACCAACCCCAGACATCAGCTGCGGTGTTTCAGATTCTCACCAAACAAATAAGCAGAGCGTGGGAAGAATATTGCCTTTCATTCCTTCCGCGTCCCTTTCCCAATCAAAAAACAAATATGATAAAATACCATCGTTAAACACCACGGCAGGAGTAATAAGCCGTCCGTCAGAGAGCCGGAAGCAAGGCTGCGATTCCGGCACGCGCCAACGGAGCGCCAAAGGCCAAACTCGCCTGCTTCCTCATCAGAGGGGTGGCGGCAGTGAAATCAGTAGCTGCTGACGGATTTGCCCGTTATCGCAAGCCCAAGCTGCCCGGAATCGCCGGGAAGCAGGGTGGTACCGCGAAGGTAACTTCGTCCCTGCACGCAGGGACTTTTTGTTTAAGAGGAGCGAAACCATGATTGACCCAACCAGCATACCGCAATATAAACCCGAGGAAATTGAGCCCAAATGGCAGGCTCGCTGGGCAGCGGACAAACTTTACGAAACCCCACTCGATACCGACGGGGACAACTTCTATGCCCTGACCATGCTTCCCTACCCCTCCGGAGACCTGCACATCGGGCATTGGTATGCCATGACGCCCTCCGACGCGCGCGCGCGTTTCAAGCGCATGCAGGGCTACAGCGTGTTCTTTCCCATCGGCTTCGACGCCTTCGGCCTCCCCGCCGAAAACGCCGCCATCAGAAACCGCCTCCACCCAAAAATCTGGACATACGCGAATATTGAGCGGATGCGCACTCAACTGCGTTCCATGGGAAATATGTTTGACTGGAACAGCGAAATCATCAGCTCTGACCCAAAATACTACCGCTGGACGCAGTGGTTCTTCCTCCAATTCTATAAAAACAATCTGGCATACCGAAAAGAAGCGCCGGTGGATTTTTGCCCGCACTGCAACACAACCCTCGCGCGCGAACAGGTTCAGGGCGAAAACCGCCACTGCGAACGCTGCGGCACGCCTGTAATTCGCAAGGATTTGCCTCAATGGCTGTTCCGCATCACCAATTACGCCGAAGACCTGCTGGACTTTTCCGACATTGATTGGCCTGATACCATTAAAACCCTTCAAACCAAGTGGATTGGCAGGTCCATCGGCGCGTCTGTGACCTTCACGTCGGAACAGGGCGACCCGATCGAAGTCTTTACCACCCGCCCCGACACTTTATGGGGGGTGACCTTTATGGTACTCGCGCCAGAACACCCGCTGGTGGATAAACTCACCACCTCCGAGCAAGCTGACCTGGTGCGCGCCTACCAGGAGCAAGCCAAACATCAATCCGACATGCAGCGCGAAGCAGCCGACCGCGCAAAAACCGGCGTGTTCACCGGCGCGTATGCCATCAACCCGGTCAACGGCGAACGTGTGCCGGTCTGGACCGCTGATTACGTCCTGATGGGCTACGGCAGCGGCGCCATTATGGCGGTGCCCGCTCACGACCAACGCGACTTTGATTTCGCCCGGCAATATGGACTGCCCATCCGCGTGGTTATTCAACCCGAAGGCAGCCCCGAACCCGACCCCGCCCAGATGACTGTCGCGGCAGAAGCGCACGGCGACATGGTCAATTCCGGCCCCCTCAGCGGCACCCCGGAAGAAGACAGTATGGGTGCGGCAATCGCGTACATTGAAAAACTGGGCGTCGGCAAGAGCGCCGTTACCTACCGGCTACACGATTGGCTGATTTCGCGCCAGCGCTATTGGGGCGCGCCCATTCCGATTATTTACTGCCCGCGCTGCGGCGTCGTGCCCGTTCCGGAAGATCAGCTGCCCGTCATCCTGCCGGATGACGTGGAATGGCTGCCCACCGGGGAGAGCCCGCTCAAACTGCACCCCACCTGGCGCTTTACCACCTGCCCGGTCTGCGGCGGCGAAGCTGAGCGCGAAACAGACACGATGGATACCTTCATGTGCTCCAGCTGGTACTTCATGCGCTACCTCAGCCCGGACTACAACACCTATCCCTTTGACCCCACGCGCTACCAAAAATGGATGCCGGTGGATACCTACACTGGCGGCAGCGAACACGCCACCATGCACCTGATGTATGTGCGCTTCTTCCACAAAGCCTGCCGCGACTGCGGCATCACCAGCGGGCGCGAACCGATGCTGCAGCTGCGCAACCAAGGCATGGTGTTGGGCGAAGACGGCGAAAAAATGTCCAAATCGCGCGGCAATGTCATCGCTCCGGACGACCTGGTCGCCCGCTACGGCGCGGATACTGTCCGTTCGTACCTGACTTTTTTCTCGCGGTGGGAGGTGGGCGGACCATGGAACAGCAGCGGCATCGAAGGCAACTCGCGCTGGCTGCGCCGTGTGTGGGCGATGTTGTTGGAGCCCGCACAGACGAATGCCAGCCCCGAAACCCTGCGCGCGCTGAGGCGTAAGACACACCAGATTCTGCGCGCTATCACCTACGATTACGAGAACTTTGAGTTCAACACTATTGTTTCCAGCCTGATGGAGCTGTTGAATGAGATGGGACGCGCCAAGAATGCCGGCGCCTGGGGCAGCCCGGAATGGAACGAATGCGCGGATATCTACCTGCGTATGCTGGCGCCGCTTTGCCCGCACATCGCCGAGGAGCTCTGGGAGCGGCTGGGCAAGCCCTATTCCATCCACACCCAAACCTGGCCGGCGGTGGATGAAGAAGCCGCGCGCGACGAAGAGATTACGCTTGTGGTGCAGGTGAACGGCAAGCTGCGCGACCGCATCCTGGTTGCCCCGGGCATCAGCGATGCCGAAGCGCAGGAAAAAGCCCTGGCAAGTGAAGCTGTGCAAGCCGCGCTGGATGGTAAGCCGGTGCGCAAGGTGATTATTGTGCCCGGCCGGCTGGTGAACGTGGTACGGGATGCATAATTTGAAGCCGCGCTGGGCATTCCAGCGCGGCATTTTTGTCACCTCATCATGAGACGAGATCATAGCTTCAAAATTTTTAAAGAACCATCTGCCAAATAACCCGGAAAGGATATAATACCAATCATCAGGCACCTCTTTTTTATTTAGAGCGTGGGGGTTGGGTCGTGAATTACGATACTGAAAATGTGATTGATCCGAAAAATAAGCTCGCGTATTGGAAAATCTTTGCTATTGCGATGTTAGTTTTTTTAACTGCCCTCGCCGTCCGCTGTGTTGGTGTAAAGTTTGCGTTCCCTCTGTTCACCCATCCGGACGAGGGAATTATCATGCACCGATTACGCGACATGAGTATCAAGTTCTCACTGGACCCCGGATCTTATCCATACCCTGCCTTTCCCTCCTATTATTCCAAATTCATCGTACTTAACGCTTTGAGTAAGTTGAAGTTTGGCGTGAATTATGGGTATGGTTATTGGCAGGATCCCCATTTATTCTTTACAGTATCGCGATTGATGACTGCTGTACAAGGAGCCTTGCTTCCGGTACTTGCCTGGTTTATCGGGCGAAAATACAAACAAGTCAGTATTTCATGGATGGCTGCAGCTTTTTTCACTTTTTACCCAGTCTTTGTTCTGCATTCTCATTACGTAAGCGTTGATATTCCATTGACACTTTTTGTCATGCTTGTCCTTCTTTGCTGCCTGAATTATCTGTCAAGCAAACGCAATTACTGGCTGATCCTGGCAACCGTGATGGTAGCAATCTCTGGCTTGGAAAAATATCCGGGGATTTTGTCCGTAGGAATCGTGTGGACATCGATTGCGATCCGAGCTTTTAGCAGGGATGAGCAGGGTGTTCTTCCAGGATGGAGCTTTTTTTTCAAGACTATGGCCTGGAGTTTGGGGGTGACCGTTTTAGCTTTCATTCTGATCGCGCCTCAACTTTTTATCCATATCAGCACTACCATCAATAATCTGGTCAGAGAAGCCCGGCCCACTCATCTGGGAGCAGATGGGCTCAGCTGGGGTGGAAATATGTTCTTCTATCTCAGGAACTTCTATTCCAATGCCGGTGTGATTATCAGCGGTTTGTCGATAATTGGACTACTAACAGTTGTCCTGATGAAAGATCCCACTTATTTGCTTTTATTCTTTGGCTGTGGATATTGGATCGCTCTGAGCAAATTGCACCTTCACCATATCCGCTGGTCTCTTCCAATGGTGACAACCCCCTTATTTCTTGCGGCCGTTGGAGCGTCATTTCTCTGGCAAAAAACCGTGGGCAGGAAGCCTGCAAGAATCGCGTTGAGCGTAATTCTGATGGCAGGTGTTGTACCATTCGCCCTCAAAGGAATGGTGACCTCAATCATGCTCACCTGGCAGGATACACGGAACGACGCCTTGCACTTCCTGGAAGAAAACAAGATCACGACCGATAACACAATCTCCGACGGATACACACCGTTTAACCCGGGTAACAAGAACAGTGATTTCCTCAAATTTGACATCTTTGAACCAGGAGAAAAAGAGTACATCATTCTATCTTCCATGATGTTTGACAGATATGCCGCCGAACCAGACCGATATATAACTCAAAATGCGTTTTATTCGGATGTCAGAAACCACTTGAAATTAATCAAAGAATTTCAGCCGGACGCAGAGCCCACCTCGGTAGCAGGGCAGCTTAAGGTCATTTTTGAATATTTCAGGCGTCTAGTGAGAGATGACAAGGATGTGTATCTCACTGGACCCACCTTGCAAATTTACGCATTTCCGTAGTAATCAGCAGAACATGGGTTAGGCTCTTCCTGCAGCGCATTGATTCATCCAACTTTCCAGCGATCACGAAAATGCGGTGCGCCCTTGAGATCCTGAGCTAGGATTACTCCCTCAAATCTGCTCATCCGCGCTCTCAAGGGCGCTGGGGCATTGATCAGAGCCAAGCCCAACTTTATCCTCTTGGCGGGCTGGTGGTGCAGGTGAACGGCAAGCCGCGCTGGATGGTAAGCCAGCGCGCAAGGTGATTATTGTGCCCGACCGGCTGGTGAATATCGTCGTCTGAGTTTGGATTAACAACATCGCCCGCGGCCGGGTATCCTGCCGTAATTATGTTCACAGGGCGAAGCACCCATAATGAATGCGCTGATACTTGATTTGCGCCGTGACCGGGATGTTTCGCCTCTGCCGTTATCCACCAAAGAGCGCGAATCCCGGGCAACCTTCATGCATCCCACCGCGCTCCTTCAGAATCAAAAAGAGACCGGCTGTATACACAACCGGTCTCTTTTACAATGTCTGGCATTTACACCTTGCGTTGGCGCCACATCACAAAACCCAGCCCCAGCCCAGCCAACAGAATCACAACCCCGATTATCCCAAGGATTGGCGACCTGCCAGCCGCAGCCGGGTTGTGCTCGCCAGGCGCGGCAGTGGAAACCTGCGCGCCAAAATCTATCGTGGCTTGTTCGCCAGCTTTAACTTCCAGCGGATAATTGGTAATGGTGGTGGGGTTGAATCCGTCCGGAATTGCCACGGTGATGTTGTAGCTGCCTTCGGGTATGTTGTCGAAGCACAGCGGGTCCACCTCATCCGGGTTGCCAGCCACCGTTGTCCCGGTCAGCGAAACCTTACCAAGCCGATCATTGATGCTAACCACGCCGCCGTAAAGATAAGTTTCGCCTTGCGTGCGCATGCCGGTGCCGTCCAGGTCGTTAAACAGTGCCACGCAAACCTTGGCAAAACCAGGTTCCGGGGTGGGCGTGGGGGTGATTTTTTCCGGAGCGATTGTGGCGGTTGGCATCGCGGTTTGGGTCAATTCCGGAGCCGCCACGGTCCCAAGCAGAATCTTGGTGCCAATAATCAGGTTGCAGCTTTCGGTCAGACCGTTCAGGCGGATGATATCGTCAATGGAAACATTGGTCAGCAGGAATATGCGCGTGCAGGTATCGCCTGCTTCCACGGTATAGTAAATGCGCCCTTCGGCATCAGGCGTGGGTGTCTGATAAACGGCTTGGGCGCTGGCAGAAAGGAATCCGGACGCGCTCCAGAGCAAGACTCCGGAGACAAGCGCGAGGATGATAACGCTAAGCGGAAGGAGGAATGTTTTAGAGCTTTTCATTTTCACCTCTTATTCAGTAATACCATTATACTCAGATATCCAGCCCGGGAAAACCAACCAGGCGGCAAAAATTTTTCTGTTACCCATCCCGGATTTTCAAAAATGGCCGATAGCGCCGCAATTCTGCCGCGGCGTTCAACCCGCCCTGTTAATCATGCGCGGGCGGCAGGATTGGGTACAATTAAGAAGATGAAATCCAACCTCGCAAAATTATTG
>Ga0208694_1004504_pt1 | contig 12533 bp, 12 predicted proteins | sample AD_UKC078_MetaG_FD_184442 | JGI IMG/M metagenome (GOLD analysis project Ga0208694, IMG submission 184442) | Active sludge microbial communities of municipal wastewater-treating anaerobic digesters from USA - AD_UKC078_MetaG (SPAdes) (version 2) | ecosystem: Engineered > Bioreactor > Anaerobic >...
GCCGAATTCCTGACCGGTTTTTTCAACTCCGGAGCAGAAGGGATGACCCCCCTGCTCTTCCCTAACACGGTATCCAACGCATCTGCCAGTAATGCCTCCATTGAGCACGGCCTGAAGGGCCCGAACGTGACCATGGTACAGCGCTTTTGCTCCGCCGAATCGGCCCTGCTGATGGCCTGCCGTTTCATCGAGCAAGGACGAGCCGACATCATGCTGGCAGGCGGGATTGATGAATTGAATCCGCTGATGATCAAGGGTTTCATCGACCTTGGACAGCACAAAAGCCTGGCCAGCTGTTTCGGCGAAGGCTGCGGCATCATCGTGCTGGAAAGCGCAGAATCAGCCGACCGCAGAGGAGTACCCGTGCGTGCGCGTCTGACTGAAATCAGAACCGTTGGCCTGATGCCGGCTGGAATGGAGGAAGAGGGCCGTCTGCGTCTGACAGGAGACTGTCATGGCATCTCCCGGGCTGGTTTTTCAGGCACCGCCGATCTGATGCCATCCTTGACTGGCCTGTTTGCAGAAGACCGCCGCCAGTCCATCGCGCCGGTGGTCGGCCGCTCGCTGGCCATGGGCGCCACGGCCCTGGCAACGCTGATCGCATCAACAGGCCCGGATGAAAAGGCCATACATCTGGCCGCTTCACCGGAAGGTCCATATTTTTCGATCTGTTTTCACGGAGGCACATCTGCTTAGTCAAGACCCGACAGGTTACCTGCCCCACCGCTTCCCCTTTCTGATGCTGGACCGGATCTGTGAGATTGAAACCGGCGCCATGGCCTGGGGCGAAAAATATATCACCTGCCAGTCCGAGGGTTTTCCCGCCATACTGATGATCGAGTGCATTGCCCAGTTGGCCGGAATTGCCTCCGGACACCAGCAGGGAGAAGGCGGTTTTCTGGCCGCCATCGACCATGCCCAGGTCCACTGCCATGCGGTACCGGGCGATCTGCTGCAAATCACCGCCCGGCTGATCAAATCCTTCGGTCGGCTATGTCTGGTCGAAGGCGTTGTGGAATGCCGCGGCAGGCTGATGGCCGAGGCAACTCTTACACTTGGAATCGGGAAACTCTGACATGCGTAAACTCTCAATCACCTTTTTGATCCTCGGCATCTGCCTTGCATTTCCACTTGCCAGTCACGCCAGACCGGTCGCTGCCTTGGAAGCGCTGGAGATACTCCGCAAGGGGTTTGCCGAAACAGATGATTTTACAGCCGAGATCACACAGGAAAAGCAGCTTTCAATCATGAAGCGGGTGATGAAAACCCAGGGAATCGTGCGCTTCAAAAAGCCGGATCTGTTCATGATGGAGATCAAACCTCCCTACGCCAGCCGCCTGCTGCTGCGCGACAATATCATCGAACAATCAGCTGGTGACGGCAAGGGGCCAAAGAACCGCATCATTCTGCCTCCCGAACAAAGTCTGAAACAGTGGTTTGATAAACTGGCCGCGCCCGTTACAAAACTGCCGGAAGGTGTCTCCCTGAAAGCAGACAAGACCGCTTCCGTCTACACCCTTCAGATCACACCGATCAAAAGGGGCCAGGTCAGGGATCTGCTGATCTCCTTCCATAACGACGGCACCATCAGACGCATTGTCATCAACGAACAGAATGGCGATCGTTCCACCCTGTCCTTTCGCAAGTTCAAAAGGAATACCGGCTTGACAGAGCGGGACATGCTTCTATAAACTGGCCCCCACCACTTAAATTAAAAGTTACACACAAGCGAGCACACCACCACACCATGCACATATTCAAGCTGATAATGATACTGGTCCTGACAGCCCTGCTTGCCAGCTGCGCTACCCAGCGCGCACCTGTCCTGAATTTCAAGCCGGATGCTGTTATCGAAACGCTCTCGGCCGGCATATCCATGTCCATGCAGACCGCTGAACATGGCATGGCCGGCAACGGTTACCTGGTTTATAGAAGGCCCGACCAGGTACACATGATTCTGCTTTCACCCTTTGGCACAACCCTGTTCCAAGCTTACATACTCGGCAGCAGAATCACACTGGTCTATCCGGCCCAGGGGGTCGCCTATGCAGGGGAGATTGATCAACTGCCTGACACAGCCGGCACGCAGGGATGGAGGCTGATGCGCTGGGTCATGGATGCGGACCCGGTCAAAACAACTGTTGCCGATGGAACCTTTGAAAGGGCAAGCCCGGCTGTCGGACGGGAAACCATCACGGTACAGAACGGATTGATCACTGAAAAGTCAGCGCCTGGAGGAAATCAGGTCTATTACGGGGATTATGCCGTTGTCGGCGGCGTGCCACTGGCAGCCTTGATCGAGATGCGCAACAGCAAGGATGAGCGTATCAGGTTGAAGATACAGGAACCTGAGGTTAATCTGCCACTGGACAATGCCGTAATGACCCCCAGACTGGAGGGATTGCGCATTCTTCCCTTGAGCGAACTGGAACAGAAATGACAGGGCCGGGTGACGCCCATTATTGCAAACAACCACGGAGGCCGGTATGATCAAGTGTGTTACTGTTGTGCTGCTGTTTTTGATTTCAATCGCCACAACCGCCAGCGCCGAAGGGGTGGTGCAGGATATCAAGCAGGCCGGCAAAGAAACTGGCAAGGCAATCAAACAGACAGCTGTCGACATCGGGGAAAACAGCAGGCAGTTTGGCAGGGAAACCCGGGACGGCGTCAAGGGAGCGGCTAAAGCCATCAAGCAAGACGTGGGAAAGGTCGCCACCGACACAAAGAACGGCATCAAGCAGGCCGGTCGCGAGATCAGAAACGGCATCAAGGGCAGTGGCAAATAGCAATTCATCACACAGGGGTTGATATGTCCATCGAACCGGAGAAATGTGCCGAGCTGATCAGAAAATCCCGTTCAACCGTGGCCCTGACAGGTGCCGGCATCTCAACATCGGCCGGCATTCCCGACTTCCGCGGACCGCAGGGCATGTATGTCACCATGCGGTATGACCCGGAAAAGGTATTCAGCCTGGACTGGTTTCACCATGATCCCACCTGCTTTTATGAATTCTCTCAAGACTTTACAGATACAGCCCGACGCCTGGAACCGACCTTTACGCACCGATTTCTGGCAAAACTGGAGCATGCAGCCATGCTTGACAGCGTGGTTACACAGAATATCGATATCCTCCACCAGCTTGCCGGCAGCAGAAATGTGATCGAACTGCACGGTTCCTACCGGTCAGCAACTTGCCAATCCTGTCATGCCCGACTGCACGAGCTTGATTATGAATGGTGGTGCCGTGAAATTGCTGTCAGCCAGACCAGGCCGGTGGTTAACTGTTCCCATTGCGGCGGGGTACTGAAGCCTGACATTGTCTTTTTCGGTGAACCTGTATCTGCATTCAATGCTGCCGAAGATACGATCAACAGATGCGACCTGCTCTTTGTGCTCGGCTCTTCACTAAATGTTTCACCAGCCTCCCTGCTGCCCCAGTACACGAATGCCACAACCATTATTGTCAACCAGGGCAGCGTCATGCTGGCTGCCAGCAAATCGAGGCACTTTGTTAACGAGAGCCTGGATGACTATTTCTGCAGGGTGGCAGAGCACCTCCACATAAACATCTAGACTTTAGCCACAAATAGAATTATACTATTTTCCCGGTTGAGACTTTTAATTAAAAATCACGCCACAATTAAGCTTAGGATACAACCATAGAGAGCCGGGGTCAGCACTTAATAAAATCAACAGACCAAATTGCAATATATATATTTACGTTTATAATATTCATCAAATACTGATTACTGGATCAAACTCATGTAGAAGGAGTAGCTTATGGCTTTTGAAGCTTTACAGCAGACTACCAACAGTGGTTTTGAAGGTGCTCTCAGTGGCATGACACTGGCAGACCTGATTCAGATCAAGAACATCAACCGTTTTACCGGCTGTCTGACCGTCGAAAACGCAGACAGGAAAGGCACTATTTTTTTCAGGGACGGTGAAATGGTGCACGCCGAAATGGAAAACCTGACCGGACGTGAAGCCTTCTTTGCCATCATGGAATGGTCTACCGGTGAATTCAAGGCCGACCCAAAGGTTGTCACCACCTGCCGCACCATCAACGAAAGCCTCACCTATCTGCTGCTCGAATCTCATCGCCTGCAGGACGAACAGAACCTTACAAAATCCAGTGATGCCCCCATCGCACCGTCCGGCGAACAAACCGTTCACAATGGAGGACAGACAATGAGCGACATCAACAACAAACTTCAGACCATTCCTGATGTTGAATATGCCGTTGTTCAGACCAAAGAAGGTGTCCCCGTAGACGATTCCAGCTACGAAGGTGCCACATATGCAGCCAACGGTCTTTATGTTTCCATGTTCGCCAACCAGCTGGGCAGCCTGCTGGGTGCCGGCGAACTGATTTCGGCCGCGATTCAGGGCAGCAATCATCATCTGCTGCTGTTCCAGTCCAAAACCCACTACTTGAATATCCTGGTAAAGGGGACCAGCCAACTGGGGGCTGTAGAGTCAAGCATACGCAAGGTGCTAACCCAAAAATAGCCGTCAATCCGCTTTCCTGCTAACAAAAGGATGGAACAGTAGTTTCATCCTTTTTTTATGCCTGAATCCTGGATTCAATTGCCGTCTTACGGCAAGGACGTCAATGCATAACGCCCCATGCCAAAAGCGGCCTTTTTACCCACATTGAAATAACTGCCCAGCTCCAGAAATGAGATCAGCTCTGCGAGATATCCCTCGATACGCCCCTGCCCCATAAGTCCAGACACCCCATACGGATTATCAGCCAGACCACAGTGGCAAAAACCATCCTTTTCACAAACCGCGCCTGAAGCAGATTTGGAAAGCCTCTTAAAATCCACATCAAAAGTGTAATCACCATAATAATACGCTATTGACGTCACCCTTCTGACCACTGACAGCGCAAAGCGATTGAATTCAAAACCGGATACAGTTCCGGCTGTAATCAGCGGAGATAAAAATGTGAGAGCATCTTCAATGTACTCGGGCTGGGGGGCATTAAAAATCCAGTCCGACGAAATGATTGGAAACTCTATTCCGTCGGCAACAATACCACCAGGTTGTAATACAAAACCCTGTCCGGAATAATCATGGGCTACCACATCCAGAAGCACTAAACCAGCCTGCACGCCAACAAGACCATCCAGCAGCATGTCAACACAATAAATCCCGCTGCCGGCAACGACCAACCCCAGTTCAATCAGGCTGTCTGCCTCCGAAACACCTGACACAGGCAGAGAGAAGGCAAACGGCAACGGCGGCTTCTGGTGCCTGCGCAGTACATCTGGATCGGGCGAAAGTGCCTGGGCAAAAACGATCTGCCAGGCGCACTCATAACGGTCTGGACAGCTCGAACAATCACACCCCATACGCTTGCAGACAGCCATTTTGCAAGCGACCGAGTAATGCCCGCCCAAACGTGAAAATCGGGAGACAAATTGGCAGCAATCGTCACACTGCAACTTGAGTGTCATTCTCAGAAAGTCAAAACCCATTTCGCAGCAAGCCCTTATATTTGAGATTAAAAAACGGGCAACCTGATGGCTGCCCGCGTATGAATACCTTTACGAAATCTTGACGCCCCTCAGAACTGTGCCTTGATGAACTCCCTGTTCAGTCGTGCAATGAACTTGACATCCACACCCTTTGGGCAGGCCGCCTGGCACTCGTAGTGGTTGGAGCAGTTGCCGAAACCACAGTCAACCATGGCCTGGGTCATGGCCTTGACCCGTTCGGCCGCCTCCACCTCGCCCTGGGGCAAGAGCGCCAACTGCGAGACCTTGGCGCCGGTGAACAGCATGGCGGCGCCATTGGGGCAGCCGGCCACGCAGGCGCCGCAGCCGATACATTCGGCCGCATCCATTGATTCCTCGGCGATCGGCTTGGGAACCAGGATCGCATTGGCGTCGGCCACACCGCCGGTATGGCAGGAGGTGTAACCGCCGGCCTGGATGATCTTGTCCAGGGCGCTGCGATCCACGATCAGGTCGCGGATGATCGGGAAGGCCCGGGCGCGCCACGGTTCAATGTAGATCGTGTCACCGTCCTTAAAGTTGCGCATGTGCAGCTGACAGACGGTGGTGCGCTCCTGGCCGCCATGGGGCTTGCCGTTGATTACCTGGGAGCAGGTGCCGCAAATCCCCTCGCGGCAGTCATGGTCAAACATGATCGGCTCCTTGCCCTCCAGGATCAGATCCTCGTTGACGCAGTCCAGCATCTCCAGGAAGGAGTGATGCTCGGTGATGTTTCTGGCGGTATAGGTCTCAAAGCGGCCCGGATCGTCGGCACTCTTCTGACGCCATACGATCAGCTTCAGTGTCATGGTCTTGTGATCGCTCATTATTTGTAGCTCCTTACGGCAAGATGTACGTTCTCGAACTTCAATGGTTCCTTGTGCATCTCGGGTTCATTGCCCACACCCTTGTATTCCCAGGCAGCGGCGTAGCAGTAGTTGACGTCGTCACGCTTGGCTTCGCCGTCGTCGTACTGGTGTTCGACCCGGAAGTGACCGCCGCAGGATTCGTTGCGGTGTAGTGCGTCTCGGCAAAGCAGTTCGGCGAATTCGAGGAAATCGGCGGTGCGGCCGGCGTTTTCCAGCTGTTGATTCAGTTCGCCAGCGCTGCCGCTTACCTTCAGGTTCTGCCAGAATTCTTCACGGATGGACGGCAGTTTGGCGATGGCTTCCTTGAGGCCGGCTTCAGTTCTGGCCATGCCGCAGTTGTTCCACATCAGGGTGCCCAGCTCGCGCATGAAGTCGGTGACGGTGCGCTTGCCGTTGATGGCGACCAGTTTTTCCTGCTCGGACTGGACGTCCTGGCTGCATTTGCGGAACTCTTCATGCTCGCTGGTGATCTGGCCCGGTTTGATGGAGGCCAGGTAGCCGCCGATGGTGTAGGGGATGACGAAGTAGCCGTCAGCCAGTCCCTGCATGAGCGCCGAGGCGCCCAGGCGGTTGGCGCCGTGGACGGAGAAGTTGGCTTCGCCCAGGATGAACAGGCCGGGCAGGTTGCTCATCAGGTTGTAGTCGACCCACAGACCGCCCATGGAGTAGTGGGGGGCGGGGTAGATGCGCATGGGGGTCTTGTACCCGTTTTCGGCGGTGATCTTTTCGTACATTTCAAACAGGTTGCCGTAACGCTCACGGATGGTGGCTTCGCCCAGTCGCTTGATGGAGTCGGCGAAGTCCAGGTAGACGCCGCGACCGCCGGGGCCTACGCCGCGGCTGTCGTCACATTGTTCCTTGGCGGCGCGGGAGGAGATGTCACGCGGGGCCAGGTTGCCGAAGGATGGGTATTTGCGCTCCAGGTAGTAGTCGCGCTGGTCTTCGGGGATCTGGTTCGGGTTTTTGCTGACGTCGTCTTTGCTTTTGGGTACCCAGACCCGACCGTCGTTTCTGAGCGATTCGGACATGAGGGTCAGCTTGGACTGGTATTCGCCGGCCTGGGGAATGCAGGTGGGGTGGATCTGGGTGTAGCAGGGGTTGGCGAAGTAGGCCCCTTTCTTGTGTGCTTTCCAGATGGCGGTGACGGAGCAGCCCATGGCGTTGGTGGAGAGGTAGAATACGTTGACGTAGCCGCCAGTGCAGAGACAGACGGCGTCGGCAGCATAGCTTTCCATCTGGCCGGTGACCAGGTTGCGGACGATGATGCCGCGGGCTACGCCGTCTACGACGACCAGGTCGAGCATTTCACGGCGGGCGTACATCTGAACGGTGCCGAGCTTGATCTGGCGCGAAAGGGCGGAGTAGGCGCCCAGAAGCAGTTGCTGGCCGGTCTGGCCACGGGCGTAGAAGGTGCGGGAGACCTGGGCGCCGCCAAAGGAGCGGTTGTCCAGGTAACCGGCGTAGTCGCGGGCAAAGGGTACGCCTTGCGCTACGCATTGGTCGATGATGTTGTTGGATACCTGGGCCAGACGCCAGACGTCGGCTTCACGGGCGCGGAAGTCTCCGCCTTTGATGGTGTCGTAGAAGAGACGGTAGATGGAGTCGCCGTCGTTGGGGTAGTTCTTGGCGGCGTTGATGCCGCCCTGGGCGGCGATGGAGTGGGCCCGGCGCGGCGAGTCCTGATAGCAGAAGGCCTGGACGTTGTAGCCCAGTTCGCCCAACGTGGCGGCGGCAGAGGCGCCGGCCAGGCCGGTGCCGACGACGATGATTTTGTATTTGCGCTTGTTGGAGGGATTGACCAGTTTCAGGTCAAAACGGTATTTATCCCATGATTGCTCTATCGGTCCGGTAGGACATTTCCCATCAAGTATCACAACGGCCTCCTATTTCAGTATTTTGGCGAAGATTGTCAGAGGGATGGTTATGTAGCCCAAGAAGATGACCAGGGCTACGGCGATGCTTCCCTTGAAGATGATGTTCAGGCTGCGGCCAAAGGTCAGGCCGAAGGTCTGCAGCAGACTCTGGATGCCGTGGGAAATGTGCAGGTAGAGTACGGCCAGGCCGCCCAGGTAGATGGCGGTGACTCCGGCTTTGCCGAAGGCGTTGGTCATCATGCTGAATACGTCGGGGATGCCGCCGATCAGGTTGCTCTTGGCGGCAAAATCGGGGCTTATGATCTGGAAGGTGAAGTGCAGCAGGTGGTAGATGATGAAGGCCAGAAGCAAAAGACCGGTCCAGATCATGGTCCGGCTGGCAAAGGTGGAACGGACGTTGTGGCTGACGGCGTATTTCTCGGGACGAACGCTGCTGTTCTCCATGGTCAGGCTGATGCCGAAGATGATGTGCACCAGCAGGAGTGCGGCCATGACAAACCGGAAACCGGCGATGATCGGCCAGGGCATGCTGTGCAGGTGGTGGGCGTAGGCGTTGACGCCGCCATTCAGCCAACCAAAAATGGTGCTGTTGCCCAGCAGATGGATACAGGCAAACATGACCAGACTCAATCCGGTGAACGCCATTACTACCTTTCTGCCTATCGAGGTGCTCAAAAATCGCATAACTGCTCCTTCCTGTGTAATGGGCGTGTGCCGACGGGGCATTGTCAGCCCGCCTTGGATGATATAGCAATTATCGAACCATACCGGCGCAGGTATAATTTATGGCCAGGGCATGGTGGCTGGCAGGAATACACTACTTGTAAGGTGGTATGACAAATATTATAGATAACAACATAGGTTATAGGCAGTTTCTGTGTGGAGTTTTCCGGAAAAACTTAGATGTAATCGTCGTTTTCCAGGGCGGCTTTTTTAGCCCGTTTGAGCCGTTTGCAGAGTGCGGGTTGGGACATTCCTAGCAGTCTGGCAGCCATGGACTGATTACCTTTGGAGCGCTTCATCGCCTCTTCGAGCAGCATTCGGATGGTTTTTTCCGGAGAGGGGAGTTCGGGTAGCGCCGTGAATATGTTACCTGCCCCGAGCGGCTCGGCTGGCTGGCAAAACTCAAGCGGACACTCCTGATGCCCCATGGCCTTCAAAAATGGGGACATGGCTAATATGCCGGATCTGTGTTGGGCAACCGCGTCAAATACCAGTGAGCGCAGCTCTCTGACATTACCAGGAAAGGAATAGGTGGCGAACAGGTCGGGCAGTTCTTTGGGCGGGGTCGGTTTCTTTTTGCCCAGTTCCCGGGCTGCTTCTTCCAGAAAGAAGTCCAGCAGTGGCTTCAGGTCGTCCTTACGCTCGCGCAGCGGCGGGATATGAACCTTGTGGGTTTGCAACCGGTAGTAGAGATCCTTGCGGAACTGGTTATCGGCAATTTTGGTCTGCAGGTTCTGGTTGGTGGCTACGATGACTCGGGCACGCATCCGTTTTGGCCGATCACTGCCGATAGGAAAGTATTCTCCGTCGTTCAACAAGCGCAGCAGTTTGAGCTGGGACGGTATGCTCAGGTCTCCAATCTCGTCGAGAAAGAGTGTGCCCTGGGCAGCCTCCTCAACCATGCCGTTTCTGGGGCCATCAGCCCCGGTGTAGGCGCCCTTGACGTGTCCGAATAGTGTATCAGCAAAGACGTTGTCATCCAGACCAGCCACATTGACGCTTACCAGCGGTCCTTTGCGGCTTGAGGCCTTGTGAATGGCCCTGGCGACAAGCTCCTTGCCGACGCCACTCTCTCCGGTGATCAGTATGGGCTGCAGGCTGCCTGCTACGGATTCAATGTATTGGAAGATGGCATGCATGGCCTTGTTGATGGAAATGATCTCGGAGAATACCTCGGGATGCTCGAGGGTCTGTGAAAGCAGGCTGTTGGACACACGACGATTTTCCGACTGTAGCTCAATAGTTCTGATCGCGTGGAAGAGCGCCTTGGTCAGGCGGTCTTCTCCTTCGGTTTTGACGTGGTAGTCAAAAGCGCCCAGTTGCATGCATTCAATGGCAAGTTCCAGCTGATTCATGCCGGTCAGGATGATAACCAGTATTTCCGGATGCTGCTCGGTGATCTGTTTCAGTAGGGCTTGTCCGGTTATGTGCGGCATGTTCAGGTCAAGCACGACCAGGCTGATACTGCTTCTGTTGAGCATGTCCATTACCCGCCGGCTGTCACTACACTGCAGAATGTTGGTGATGCCGGCAGTGCGCTCCAGGGAAAGGCTCAGGGCGTCAAGCCAGGCCGGTTCATCATCGACCAGTAGAATTTCAAAGGCGGGAAAAGGTGTTTCATTCATGATTAACTCTCCTCATGTGATGCGGGCAGCTTGAGGGTTACAACGGTGCCTTGCCCCGGAGTGGATGCAAACTTGATTGTTCCGCGATGCTCCTTGACGATGCCGGCGGACACGGACAGCCCCAGACCGGTGCCTCCGCAGTCTCGCTTGGTGGTGAAAAACGGATCCAGTAGTAGCGGCATGTTTTCCGGCGCAATGCCCTCACCCTGGTCGGCGACAACCAGCACGATCATGTTGTTTTCGCGATCATATCGGGTGGTCAGGCAGATGCTTTCCTCCGGTGAGCGGAGTGCCTGGCAGGAGTTCAGCACCAGGTTCAGGATCACCTGTTCGATGCGATGGGGATTACCTTTGATCTTGGGCAGATCTTGCGCAAAACTGGTTGAAAAATGGTCGGTTGACCTGAGCAGCTTGTTCTCCAGGAAACGCAGCGCCATCTGGGCGGTTGTGTTCAGGTCGAAGGTAGTTACGTTTTCCGGTTCCGCGTGACGTGCAAAATCCTTGAGGTCATCGACGATGCGCTTGATTTTCTGGGCGCCGTCCTGGATCTCCATGATCTTGGTTTGAATCCTGTTGCTGATGCGGGCATAGGGCAGCCCTGCAACCATGAAGTCGGGATTGTGCTCGGCATAGGCCTTGATGATTGGCTGGGTGTCCCTGATGTAATCAATTACGAGCGGAGTATTAAGCAGTATCAATGCGTTAGGATTGTTAACCTCGTGGGCAACGCCGGACACCAGTATGCCAAGTGAAGCCATCTTGTCCGCCTGAACCAGTTGTTGCTGGCCAAGCCGCAGGGCCTCGGCAGCGCGCTTGCGTTCCTGCACTTCCTGTTCAAGAGCCTCGGTTCGGATGGCAACCAGCTTGCGCAAGGTCTGGGACCAGAGCAGTGTGGCAGCCAGCAGCGCGAGCAGTATGCCGATGGCAATCAGCCAGTAGCGGGCCATCTTCTTCCAGGGGATTGGCGTTGGTTCCAGCACGCCCAGCCACTTGTCGTAAATCTGCTGATATTGTCCGGTCTGCTTGAGTATGGCCAGCCCCTCGTTGAGCTTCAGCAGCAGGTCTGTGTTGCCTTTTTTTACGGCGTAACCGTAACGAACGCTGGCAATGCTTTTCGTGACCGGGACAACATTGAATAACTTGAGTTCTTTGATGATGTAGGCTCCGGGCAGGCTGGCAACGATGGCATAATCATGCTTGCCGGATGCGATCAGGCGCAGGGCATCGGCCTGGGTGCCAGTCAGGATGAAATCGGCTTCCACCTGCTGCTCCACCAGATAGTCATGGATGAAACCACGGTTGTGGAAGGCAATTTCCTTGCCGCGTAGATCCTCCAGACTCTTGACGGCAATGGTGCCTCGTCTGGCAAATACGGAGTGGTTGACAATTGTGTGCGGCAGGGAAAAATCCACCACTTTGGCACGTCCCTCGGAAAAAGACATGCCCTGGAGCGCATGAATTTCGCCGCTATCAAGCGCCTTTCTGATGTCGACCCAGGCGCCCAGCCTGAAAGATACCTTGAGCCCCATTACCTCGGCAATCGCCCTTGTCAGTTCAACGTTGTATCCGGTTGGCTCTCCATGCTCGTCATAGAATTCGTAAGGGGGATAGTTCTGATTGCCACCAATGACGATGGTTTCAGGCGGCTTGGTGCAGGTGGCTGTGTCCGGAAGCAGACAAGCCATGCAGGTGATGAGAATAATGGATAACAGCTTGTAAAGACTATGTCTGCTGACAGGGATGTGCATGCAAATACTATTTTCCTGACACCGTGGTTTATGTGGCTGCGCATTCGGTTTGCATATTGCCGAAATGTGGCTGGCGACCCCATATCTGCAATAATCCGGCCAGACGCTGAAAAGGTGTGTTGGCGCGAATATAGGCAGGCACTAACTGGCTGTCAAGGCAAATGAGGGATTTGACAAAAGGTGTATGAC
>Ga0208694_1004508_pt1 | contig 12528 bp, 11 predicted proteins | sample AD_UKC078_MetaG_FD_184442 | JGI IMG/M metagenome (GOLD analysis project Ga0208694, IMG submission 184442) | Active sludge microbial communities of municipal wastewater-treating anaerobic digesters from USA - AD_UKC078_MetaG (SPAdes) (version 2) | ecosystem: Engineered > Bioreactor > Anaerobic >...
CCATCTTTCATTTGTGCCATAACATTCCAGTCTAGATAAATCTTTATCATTGGTTATTCTTTATGATTTTGCAGTGTGCCCGCATTGCCCCTAACGGTTACGTATATGAAACGTTTGGCATTTCGAAGCGCATTCCTGTCAAGTTACAACTACTTTTGATACGGGCTGAAACGTTCGATAACCCACTGACTGCCAAATGTTTTATATACGATGTTAGCCACAGTATTTCATTCATTATCAGTCAAATAAGGATTTTTGTAATTGAATTGACCTATTTTTATGAGCAAATTTTAAAGGTTTGCCTTTTACTGTTAATACGTCCTCTCTGCCTTTTAAAAAATCAGTTACTTTCCTTGAACTCCAATCAATTTTTAGAGTATCAACAATTTTTTTAGCTGGAAAAACGCCTGTCTTTAGGAATTCAATTATCTTTTCTTCTGTATTATTAAAATCTGGTTCAGAAACTACTGACTTAGTTTCCTCTTTAATCTCGTAACTAGTCAAATTCCCCTCATTATCAACAGCTTTTCCACCTTTTGAGATAAGAATGCTATTTGCATTTTTTTCTCTTGGATTAGGTTTTCTAACGTAAATTGTTCTACCTTTCCTTAACCCATCCATAACACCTGACCAAGTCCCACCTTTTTCACTGGATTCAGCTACATAAATTTCGGAAGCAAGTCCATAAATTATAGGATTACGCGCCATTGCCAGTTGAACACTCCAAGGAGCTTTTGGGTAAAACGAACTAAGGACTAAAACATCCCCATCAATAATTTGCTTATAATATTTTTTAAATCCAGATTGAAACGTTGCTATCCCCTGAGGAAGGACAATGATACTTTGTCCCTTGTATTTAATGGCTGAATCAAGAGCTTGTTTATCTACTCCCTTAGCAAAACCACTAACCACAACTTTATAATCCTTTGAAGCATTTTTTGCAACATTATCAGTAAATTCTAATGAAATATCGTTTGCATTTCTTGAGCCAACAATTGCAATTGATTTTTCTTTCATTATTTGAAGATTCCCCTTTGTGTAGATTACTGGTGGAGCATAGGTTCTACCCAAGTTTTTCTTTAATGTTGGAGAATAATCTTGTGAAGTAATTGGGAGTATACTATAACCTTGTTCTAGAAGGTCTTCAACCATAAAGGCATAAGTTGATAGCTCTTTTTTTGCGTCTTCAAAAAGTACTATTTCTGATTGACTTAACTCATAATCATTTTCCCATCCGGATTGCTCAAATTCAAAAAAATCAATAATTGATTTGCCTTTTTCAAAAAGTCGGACAATTATCTCGTTTTTCTTTTTTGTTTGAATCTTTGGAACGTGAGCCAAAGCCAACCAATATGTTAATTCTTTATTCATAATCACCTATTTAAATGTCTCCACCTACAGTTCTGGCAATAACTAAAGGTGCAATTTTCGTTACCCCAAATTTAGTTAAAACATTTCCAATTTCTTTAATTGTTGCTCCACTATCAAAAATGTCATCAAATAGAATGACCGCTTTCCCCTCTATTTCTCTTGGTTCAGAATAACTGAATTTTTGAGCTACATTGTCTTTTTTAAGATAGCCATTTTTAAATACTTTTTGAGGTTGAGTTAAACCGGTTTTAATCAATTTATGGGAAATCGGAACTTTTAATACTTGTGATAATTTCTCAGCAAAGTTTTTTACTAAATCACCTGATTCAGTTGGAGGTACATAAACAATAAAATCAAAATTTTCTTGTCCATATTTTTTTCTAAAGGCTTTTAAAGTAAGCTTTAGGAGAAAATCCGGAAAATCTCCGCCATTTTCATATTTACTCCTATGTAATGCAGCTCCTACACTTGAAACGCCATAATAACTGGAAGCAACTCCATTTACAATATTTGAGTGTGTGCTTTCGACAATCAGTTCGGGGAAATATGACTCTCGAAATTCTTGCAACTTTAGTTTAGTTTGTTCTTGTGGTTTTAATATATATGGTTCAAGTGTCGTGTTATCACAATTTTGATAGTGTGTATGTGAATTATCTCCCAAATAATCACACAAAAATTTCATTCTTGATGATTTTAGGTTAACGTATTCTAACATTGCACTTAATTCTTTTAATTTTTGTTCTCTTAGTTCATCGAATGCTTTAGTGTTGAGTTCTGGTGCGTTAAATTGATATTCATATTTCTTTGAGCGCCCGTAAATAACTTCTTTTATTATTCCTTGTTCAATCAAATCTGCTTTTATTACTCTTACTTGTGTTTGTTTAAGGTTTGTAGCTTTCATTATTTGACGTTCACCTAATTGTTCATGTTTGAGAACATTAATTACTTTGTGGTAACTTTTTATACTTGGACGACCACCATCAATAAATGCTTGTGGAAGTTTAACATCTTCTTCAATCCCGTTTTCATCTTTCGATGAATTATAAAACAATATCAATTTAGTGGGTTTTCCATCTCTTCCGGCTCTTCCAATTTCCTGATAATAATGTATAGGAGAAGCAGGTATTTGTGTATGAACGATAAATCGAATATCAGATTTGTCTATTCCCATACCAAGCGCATTTGTTGAGATTACGGCTTTCCATCTGTTATTCATTAATCCGTTTTCAATTTCTTTTCGTGAATCTGAATCCAGACCTGCATTATATTCAGTTGTTTTGATATTTAAAAATTCAAACCAACGTGAATATATTTCTGTATTAACTCTCGTTCCTGTATAAATGATTCCGTTACCTTCCAATACTGGCAAATTCTCTGCTAACCATAAAAGTTTTTCATCTTCTGACTTTACTTTTATTACATATAATCTAAAGTTTTCTCTTATTAATTCTCCGCGAATAGTTTGAATGTTTCCTGATATTTGCTTTTCAATATCTTCTTGTACTCGTTTTGTTGCAGTTGCCGTGGTTGCTAATACTGGTAGATTTTGTGGTAACAGCTTGACAAGATTAATAATCCTTCTAAATGCAGGTCTAAAATCGTGACCCCAAACAGAAATAGTATGAGCTTCATCAATAACTATCATCGATAAATTCATTCTTCTTGTAGCTTCAATCCATTCTTGATTTTCCTGCCTTTCTGGAGCTATATACAGAATTTTTAATTTACCGCTTATTGCTTCCTGTATAGTCTGTGAATTTTCTTCTGGTGTTTGTTCTGAATTTATAATTTTTGCCTTTATTCCTTTACTATTAAGCCCTTTAACTTGGTCTCTCATCAAAGCAATTAATGGTGAGAAAATAACAGTCAGTCCTGGAAATTGAGTTGCAGGAAATTGAAAGCAAAGAGATTTTCCAAACCCAGTTTTTTCGATTAATAAAACTCTTCTCCCTTTAAACATTAAATCAATAGTTTCCCATTGCTCATCATAAAAATGGTCAAATCCAAAAGTGTTTTTTAATCTTATTTCTGCTTCTTGTCTATTCACGATTTCTGTTCTTTAATATTGTGGCTAACGGTTTGCATATTGGCGCAGTGCCGGCTACAATAAACTTCCTGCGGGAGAAGAACTTGCAAACTTGCCCTTCCCTTTCTGCGGGGATTCTGCCGCCATTTTGCCAATATGCGGGTTAGCGGTAGTGCATTTTCGCTTTTATCTCTTTTCATATTTCTAACAAAAAAGGTTTATTTACAATATTATTTTTTCTAATAAGTGAGGAATTGACAAATGTTGTATGTTGTGATTTTTCAAATCCATACCCTGCGTGAATGTGTCCGAATAAATGATATTTCGGTTGAATTTTCTGCACAATTTGTAGTAAATCAACACAACCGAAATTATTATTGTCTTCAAAATCCAGTATGCCGTAAGGTGGTCTATGGGTTATCAAAACGTCTGTTTCTTTGGGAATTTTCGCTATTATTTGCACTATGTCGCCATTCAATTCATTTGACAGAAAATGCGGAACACCCCAAAATTTCATACTTCCGATTTCTACACCCGAATTGCAGAGATAATTGCAATTTTCCGGCAAACCCTCAATATGTTCACCATCTAAACAAAGGTCGTGATTTCCTGCTACGAAAATTTTGTATTGATAGTTCAAATCACAAAACCAATTCAAGAAATCTAACACTTCCTCCTCCGTACCATCTTCCGACATATCACCCGAATGAACGATTATATCGGCTTTAGGCAAATCTTTTAATTGATGGTGTTTGCCGTGGCTGTCGGAAAGGTGTAGAATTTTCATTGTTAATCTTGAATTTTGTTGTATTTTTTGCATTGATTATAAAAATCAATTAACATATTTTTTATTTCAGCGTGTTTCAGCTTGTTAATCCAATCTTCATAGCTAATAACTGAAACTTTACATTCGCTAACTTTTTTTTCTATCTCCTTTGAATAAGAAATTTCTGAATGTGAAAATCGTTCGCTTATTTGTGGTTTTATTTGGTTTATCTGTTCTTCAAAATTATTATACTTTTTAATTATACTTTGAGGTGCTGCAATGATAAAAAATGTTCCACAATCCGTACTTTGAGTTGTATGTGCCAAACAACAAATATTTCTGCTTGCTTGGTTATAATTAGGAGCATTCCTTGTTCCTTTGCTTAAACTACTACCCATTTTCGCCTCAATAATCCCCAAAATTTCGGGCATATCAGCTAACACAACTTTGCCTCGTTCACCATAATTAACATCAAAGTCACCTAATATTATATCTGCGTGTGTGTAACCTTCCCTATTTATTTTCGTTGTAACAAATGGACTTGCAATTAAAGCTTCAGAAGACCATTTTTTATTTGCTAATTTCCCAAATTCAATATTTTCTATAGTAATCTTCTCCAACATTGATTCTATTACCAATAATCGAACAATCCAACCCTCATTATAAATGATAGTTGGATTTATATTTTCGGATAGCATATTTAATGCTTTTATTTTCTCTAACATTGTATTTGCAATTTCTTTCAGACATCATTTAATATTATTACTCATTTTTTGGTAATGTTAATTTAGGGGGGTGTAAACTCCCCCTAAATTTTAGAAATAACGATAGTTTGTTTGACTTTCAAACTTAACTATTTTCCCATTTTGTAGTGAAACAACAACACCATCTCCTGACCAGCGTGCATCCACAGGTTTGCCAGGAGGACATATTGTCGTGGAAATAGCATAATCTTTATATACTCTTACTATATTGCCATCTACTTTGGCAACTCCACAATTAACATATGCTTTATCCCAAGCCATAATAAAATCCCTGATTTTGTGTCGGGCACAACTTTTAATTTTTGCCTACTCTAAATGATTTTCAGCTTCCTCGTTTCAGGTTCGCGGTGCGCTATCCACGCATTACCGCTAACGTGTCTGGGCTTGGCGATGGTGGCACTTTTTGCACGAAAGTTTGATAGATGTACTAACTTTCAACTTTGAAGAAATGTTCAATCGAAGCCGTTATCTGCCACTATCGCCAAACCCTTGTTATCGGTTCGCCCTTCTTGTTTCAACGTCATTTCTTTTGTTTAATGTTTACTGCTCTTTCCTTTTGTCTGTTCTCGTTTGGTGGTAAAATTTTAAATGTTACTTCAAGCCCACTGTTAAGACTTTTTTTTAGTTCGTCTGTTGCTTGAAGTCTGAAATATATAGATTTGTTGTTGTCGTATTTGATAAATCCGTCCGCACCTTTTTCGTCATTATGTAAAATCTTGTCTATTTTACCTGTCTGTTGTTTATTATTATTTATGGTTGGTCTTGGCTGTTGGGGTGTAAATGTATTCCAATATCTTTGAAGTTCATTTTTTAGATTAATGAAATCTGTTTGCTGAACTTCTGGGAACGAAAAAGTCCTTAATTCGTCAAACAGTTTTTGCGGTATTTTCCATTCTTCCGATTGACGGATTAATTTTGAAAGCGAAAAGTGCTTAAACGATAATTCTAATTTGTCTTGCTGTCTGTGGATTTTGCCAAGCAAATACAATAAATCAACTTTAAACTCCAAAGGACCAAAATTATTTATTGCATCTACCGCTTGTTTAAATGCAAATTCAATGTTCCCTTTTTCAAAATACAATTCGGCTAATTCTTTTTGAATAAACCATTCTCGTTTCTTTTTAAGAATAGTTTGAAGTTCTTGAATTGTGTCTTCAGTGTTACCAAGGTTTTTCTTTGATAATGCAACACGTCTTGAAAACCAAACATCATTTGAATAATGGAAGTTTTCAATTTTTTCAAGTGCTTCTTTTGACAAGTCAAAACATTCTTGCCATTCGCCTAACTTTGTTAGTGCTTTTGTTTTGTAAGCATACCAATTCTCAAAATCAGAAGCCAATTCCATATCTTTTAATTGTCCTTTTCGCTCAACTTTAATTGTTGAACATTCTTTTGAAAGTTTTTCTCTATCTATCTTGTTGCAAAACTCATTTACCAATTTCCAATTTGGTGCAGGTTTTTTCTTTTCAGATTTTAATACAACAGTAAACAGATTAGAAGAAAGCGTTTTTACAAAATCGCTATTGAATGAATTTAAGAATGGAATTAAGGTTTCAACCTTTACAAGCAATTCGCTTTTGTCAAAGTCAAAATTTCGGTTTTCAATTTCTTCGTCTTCTTCATCAAAAAAATCTTCTTCGTTTGTTGATTGTCCATTGTTTTCATTTTCTGCTTTATATTTTGCCCAAAGCAACCAACCATAAGCACTTAAAATTCGTTCTTTTTGTTCTGCTTTTATCTCAATTCCATAAATGCTCAAAAACTGAAACCCTGCATCTAAATTATTTGAGTGTCTCAAACAAGTAATCATATCAGAAACGATATATTCATTGTTTCCGATTTGCTCTTTTGTAAAACTATTTTTGTTTTCTCTGAAATACGAAAGTGCTTCGGAATATTTTTTCTCCCTTTTAAATGTGGCAACTTGTTGGCTAAAATCAAACAATTTCATACGCTTACTTTGTTTTTAAGAAGTTTTTTAATTTCATCAACTAAACCTGTCGTTCTTGTCGGAATGATTTCGGTCTTTTTGAACTTAAAATTTCCGTCATACCAAAATTTATATGTTGCTGTAAAACCGTTTTTCTTTATTTCATATACTTCGTGATATTGTTTATGCTCAATTTTAGTGATTTGAAAATTGTAAGGTTCTAATTTTTCCTTTAAGCTCTCGTAAAATTCTTTTTGAAACTCTTGTTCAAATTCAAATTCTGTTTCTTTTATTTCGGGTTCTGCAACTATGATTAATTTGTTTTGCAGTTTGACAAGTTTCAGATAAACACTTTCTGCAAGTTCAGTTGAGTTTGCAGGTTTTTGAATGGATGTGATTTTATTATGACTATTATAGTTGATTTTGAAAACAGCCGTTTCATCTCCTTGTGAAAAGGTGTAATGTTCTAAATAACTTGTGTGGCGAATGTCATTGATGTTTATGTTTTCATCTTTCAGACATTCACTTACTGTAAGATAAATATGTTTTACAAAATCGGGTTGATTTGAAAAATCAAATGGTAATTCAATTTCCGCAATTTCTGTATTTAGAATAAGGATATCTTCTCTTGGTTGGAAGTTTTCAATTTTAGGCGGTTGTAGATTACTCCCAATTGTAAAATGTGGTTCATCAAGTGTATAAAGATTTTCTTTTGCCCTTGTAATTCCTGTGTAAAGCCAACGGAAATAACTTGAATTGAAATAACCCATTGAAGTTTTGCAATTCAGGAATGTATTTGCCCATTCTCCGCCTTGTGCTTTGTGGCAAGTAACGGCATAGCCAAATTTTATGCGTAGAGCATTGAAATAAACATCACTTCTTATTGCGTCTTTAAATTCTTTTGTTCCAGATTTCAGATTGGGGTTTCGGATTTTGAAATCAATGTAAAGAGCTTTTAGTTCATCTGAACTCAAATCTCTATGACGAGAATAGAGCAAGTTTTCTATTATCTTACATTGAATATCGTGTTTTTTTAATTCCTCATCTGTGAATGTGATTATAACATTCCTAAAAGTTAGAGGTACATTTATTTCTATTGTTTTGTTTCTCCTGTTTTTGCGTTTTAATTTAATTGTTCGGCTTTCATTTATCGGTGCTACCTCTTTTACAATTCCAAAATCGCCATTCAAAAGCTCCATTTGCGGATAATTGTAGTTATTGCTAACTAAAATTATTTTGTCATTTTCCGTTATCGTATTTTGGTTTGGGAAAAAATGATTTCTGACAAAATCGTTGTATTCTTTTACTGATGAATTTGAATAGGCTACAATTATTGTTTCTTCATCAATAGAATTATTGCAGGCTTCGAGATATTTTGATAGTAATTCTTCGTGTTTTGTTTTATTGATGTCAATAAAATTGGTTTCAATGTCAAGTTGATTGAAAATGTTAGCTTTTAATGACTGCCGTAGTTTGGTTGCATTGTGCAATATTCCGCTATCTGCTTTTTGTCTTACTACTTCTGTAAGTTCAAATTCACTTGAAGTAAGGTTGCAGTTTTCTTGTAAATATTTTCCGTCAAGTGCAGGGGAAAAATTCATATTTACAGGTGGCAACTGAGCGTTATCTCCGATAAATATTATTTTCTTATTGTGGTCGTTATTGTCAAAGTTGATGTACTTTATCAAGTCTTTGAGTAGAAAGCCTGAACCAAATCTAAAAAACTCGCCCTCCGAATATACATTTGAAAGCATTGATGCTTCGTCAACAATGTAGATTGTATTATTCGGGTCTTCATTATGTTTAAGTTCGTAATAAAATTTAAATGTTTCTGTTCCGTCTTCGTCTTTTGTTTTGAACTCTTTTAGGTCTTTACTTGAATAAATCGTTTTATGGATAGTGTAAGCCTTGTGTTTTGATTTTTGCGATATTACTTTTGCCGCTCGTCCTGTCGGTGCTGCTATTCTAAAACTCCTTTGTGTTTTGACAAGAAAGTCGATAAGTCCTTTCATCATAAAAGTTTTACCTGTTCCTGCATAACCTTTCAATAGAAAACAAGTTGATTTGTCAGACAAAAATTTGTCCAACTCGTCAAGAAGCTCGTTTTGTCCTGATGTTAATGTGTATTTTGAAAAAGTTTCTTTTAATGTCATTCCAATTTTATTTTTAGCCGATAAGAATTAGATATTCAAAATCTAACTGTCATTGTTTGACAAGTCTTTATATGTTTTTAGAATTCTTTTTAATACATCGGGATAAAGTTTCACAACCGTTTGGCGAACTTTATTTCGTTTCGGTGGAACTAATTCCTGTTTCCCGTCAGTATGTATTATAGTTCTATGTTCAAGGTCGTTTCGCAAATCATACAAATCTTTTAATTCGTAACCTGCTGTCGAAATATCACCTGTTTTCTCGCTCAACTGAATATATCTGGCTTTTTCAACTCCTGCATTTGGATATGTTTTCGGAATTTCTTTAAGATTTTCTTGAATGTAATGTAGAACGATGTTGTCAATGAATTTCAAAGCATTTTGAAGCCAACCATTTACACTCCAAGACGATAATCTGTAAAAATCATCACAAATATTTAAGCAACTCAAAGCATCGTCCGAAGCATTTTTGTAATAAGTAGCACCTAATACTGATTGAAAATTGTATGCAAGCGAATCAGCAATTACATCTTCATAGAAATAAACAAAAGGATTTTCTTTTGCTCCCGATTTTCTTTTTTCCTTTTCAAGATAATCGGCGATAATTTCTTGATGAAATCCGCTCGTTGTGGTTTCAGTTGATGAAGCAAGGTTTTCAATATTTTCTATATCTCTAAAATTCATAAGCCAAACCAATATTTAATTTCATCAATTTTTTCGCTTCCTGTTTGTCTTGAAATATAGCTTGACAAACGATTTTTAATATATGGTTCTTTGTCGTCCCTAATTGCTTGGCGAAGCGAAGCAAAAAGTTGGTGGTCTGATTTTAAATGTTTTAATAAAATCATATAATAACCAAGACGGACAAGTCCTGATGGTTCTTCTTTTGCTTTCCTGAAAATTTCTCTTAATTCCGATGAGTTGAAATTTTGAACGTTTGCCATATTTGACAAAATTTGATAACGTACCCATTCAAAACTTTTGAATTTCGGAAGTAACTCGTTTAGCTTTTGAGTAATTATGTTGTTTGCTCCATATTGGTTCAAGTTCCAACAAAAGTGATTGGCTTTCCAAAAGAAATGTTCTACACAAAACAACCAAATAGGAATAAGTTTTTCATTCAATATTGGATTGTCTTCTGTTTTTAAAATTGAATTTGCACTACGCCACTTATAAGCAATATGAATTATTTGCTTTTTCAACTCTTCGTCATTTGCCAATGTCCTTGCATTGAAATCTTTCTTTTCAATGTCTTTAAATTTATTCAACAAAAAATCTTCCGCTTCTTTGATATCCTTTTTGCAAAACTTCACAAGCTCATCACTCTCAATAGTTTTAACGATGTATTTTTTGCCTTGTTCATTGTCGGGATTTTGCTCGTTTAAATAAACTTGTTTTTCTTTTTTAGAATCTTTAATATCGTATTCTTCAAGTTCTTGACCGTAACCTGCAAGCAATGGCAATTTTTCACTTTCTCTATCTTCTCCAATTTCTTCAATAGAAGTTTTTTTCGTGTTTAATGAAAGTGCTCTACCTTTTAAGTAGTTGTCAATCATCACAAGCACTTCTGTTAATTTTTCTTCCGTTTCCTCATAAATACGTATGTCGTCCATATAGCGATAATATGTATAACCGTTTTGACTTATGAGATAATCAAGGTCGTTTAAGAAAACATTCGCAAAAAAGAATGAAGCTGCTGCACCTTGTGGAATACCAACACCCGGTGTAACGGATTCTTTTGTTCCTGAATAAAGATTTAGGCAATCAGCTAACAAGTCAAGAATTTCCGGTTCTACACCAAATTTGTGAAGTGTAATCAAAAGCTTTGAATGTGGAATGCAATCAAAGAAACCTGTTATATCTGTTTCAAGTTTAAAACGAATATTTGTGTTGTCAATTTCTGTGTTTACCGAATTTATGAACTTGTTGTAAAGCGGTATGTAATATTCAAAAAAATAAAACTCCGCTTCGGGTTCATTTAATAGTTCAATTCCTTTTTCGACTTCGGGGTGTAGTACACTACCAAAAACAAAACTGTCGTTTTCTGCTATTCGTTTATAGTTGGCTGTTGCAACTGTATTTGCAATGGCTTGATAAACCAATGAATCTTCGATACTTAAAACAGATTTTGTTCTGTGTGTTTTTGATGCTTTTGGTTCGTAATATTTGAAAGGTCGTTGTGGTTTAAATTCGCCTTTGATGATTGCCTCTGAAAGTCGAACTAAATTTTTGTCAAGATTTGAAGCATAAATGTCAATTCCGAAAAAGTCTTTTGCATCTTTTCCGTTTGAACGCACCATTCTTTCCCAAGCAAGCCGAAGACTTTCGGGTGAAAAATATTTTTTGAATATGCTTTCATTGTTATTACTCATTAAAATACAATATTTGAATTGTTGATGTGACCGTAGTGGCGATGGGTTGTCTGTTCATTTGTCTGTCTGTTGAATTTTAGCACGGTCGTTCAATAGGGTGACCGATAACGGTTTGCGGCTTGGCGATGTTTTTTGTGAGGGGATTTAAAGCACAAAAGCTTAATAGAAGAACTACAGTTCATTATTGCACTAATGTTGAATAAAGCACTGTCGCCCCCGAACAAAAAATATAGCCAAACCGTTGTTAGCTGCCGTTTTCCCTTTTTGTCGTGGGGGAATAGTGGGGTCATTTTCCGTATTTGTCTTTAAGTTCAAGTTTTTTTATTCGTGAGTTAATTGCTCCTGCGTTTCGTCCAAATATTTCTGCAAGTTCTTTCACTTTCTTGCCTTCACAAAATAACAATTCAAGTTTGTTGTCGTCTTCAGTTGTCCAAGGCAAATATGCCTGCTGATGTGTTTCTCTGATTTTCTGTACCGAATATGCTTTGCTGTCAGTTTGTTTTGGTTCTTTGAGTTCTTTGAATTTTGTCAGTGACTTTTTAAGTGTTTCAACAAAGTCTTTCAAATCTTCTTCAAACACCATAAGTCGTTGATGTTCAAAGCCATCTGACGTTTTTTTGCTTTCCGAAATTTTTAGATACAAGTCACCATTCTCACTTTTCTTGATGTCAAAAAAATAAGTTCTTGTGCCTTTGGTGATTTTATCGCTATAAATTTCGTTGTCAGCCATTGTTTACTTGTTTGTTTAATTTATATGGAAATTCTTTTATGCAATGCTCCCAAAATTCTTTTCCGTTAATAGTCTTTAAATGTCGTGAAAAAAAATCTAATGTTTCTCGTTCCATAATTGGAATTGCATTGAAAAATGTGTCGTAAAATACTAGATAGCCGTTTGAAGAACCTTGTCTATCTTTATTCATTGCAATAAAAATGTCGCTTGGGTGCAAATGGTAACGACACATAGTCAAACAGTTGCCAATAAATTTTGGATAGCGTGTTAGTTGTCGAAAAGTTGGATAGTCCGATTTGAAATGAGTGTAACAAACTTCGTCAACCAAGATTGTAAAGAACAAAGCTACAGCAAAATTTATTTTGTCTTGATTGGTGGATAAAAAGTCCAAATGGTTATGTTCTTTTGTTAGACGTCCG
>Ga0208694_1004514_pt1 | contig 12516 bp, 10 predicted proteins | sample AD_UKC078_MetaG_FD_184442 | JGI IMG/M metagenome (GOLD analysis project Ga0208694, IMG submission 184442) | Active sludge microbial communities of municipal wastewater-treating anaerobic digesters from USA - AD_UKC078_MetaG (SPAdes) (version 2) | ecosystem: Engineered > Bioreactor > Anaerobic >...
ACGCCGGCGACTGTCACGACCAAGCGATAGGTATGACCGTGGAGCGTTTCGCATTTCCCGTGGTATGAGGGTAAAAAATGGGCGCTGTCAAAAGAAAAGACTTTGCTGACACGCATAGGGATGCCCGTCGGCGGGGTTATAACTCCCTGATCTCGAGTTTCTCTTCAATCAGGAAGGCTCTGACTTTCTCCAACACACCGTTCATTTGGGCCTCGGTTATCGTGCTCTCCGTCGAACGCAAGACTAATGAAATGGTGACGCTGACGAATCCCTCGGGGATGTTCTTCCCCTTGTAGATATCGATGATCTTCACGGATTCCACGTACTCGATCCGCTTAAGTCCATTGATCACGCGCCCCATCTCTTTCCCGCGTGGTACAAGGACGGAAAAGTCCTTCCGGCTGGATGGATAGTTCAGATTCTGCACAGACTTCCACTCCCTGCTGCTTCCCTTTATGAAGCCAAAGAGGAGATTGAGGTTGATCTCCCCCAGATAGACGTCAGTTTTGATATCATAATGATTTAAGACGTGTTTTTTTACCAGGCCTATTATACCAATTCTTTGACCGCGGAAGGAAATCACGGCGGAATGTGTCGGATACAAAAACCCGTTATAGAGGTCACCTTCATCTGGCGCGGCGAAGGTCAACGCATCCGAGGAGGCGCTCAGGTGATGGATAAGCTCTTCCACTACCCCCTTGAACGCATAAAATCCCACTCTCCGTTTATCCGTATAATCCTCGGGATTTTCCGCTCCCATATGGGCGAATCCAAAAAACTCCGATTCCTCGAAACTTTCCGAACGCCGAAAGACCTTTCCAATCTCATAGACTTTGAGGTCGCCGCATTGCCTACTGAAGTTGAACGCGAGCGTCTTGATCAGCCCGAAAGACAACGTGGGGCGGAGCAAAGACAGGTCGCGTGACAACGGTTTCACTAGCGCTACCGCTTCTTTCTTCCACGGATGGCTTTGATCGATACCGAAGGGCTCGAAGTCCGCCGGATCGGTAAAAGATAACGGTTTGATTTCATTATACCCTAAAGATAGGGCCAGACGATGGATATCGTCCCTAAATACTTGGTAGGGTGTGCGCCCCCGGTCTGGGGCTCGAACAATCGGCAACGTTCCCGGAAGCTGTTCGTATCCCTGTATTCTTCCGACCTCTTCAATCAGGTCGATCTCTCGTTCCAAATCCGGGCGCCCCGTCGGGATGGAGCAGCGAAAAATCTCGGTATCCTCGATGGCCTCCGTCTCGATTCCAAGGTTCTCCAGGCTTTCGATGATCGCCTTCGAAGGGTAGGAGGCGCCGAGGATGCTTTCTACACGGGACCGCCGCAGAAGGACGGTTTTATTCTCGATCCGGTGCGGATAGGCATCGATCACTTCTGTGGTGACGCGCCCTCCGGCGTATTTCTGTATCAAATGCGCGAGCCGACCGAGCACGAATGGGTTGTTATTGGGATCCACCCCTCGCTCGAACCGGTAGGAGGCATCGGTGTTCAGATTGTGCCATTTTCGGGTTTTGCGAATCAAAACCGGGTTGAAGGTAGCGACCTCCAGCAGGACATCCTTCGTCGTTTCCTCGATGCCGGAACCCTCGCCACCCATAATGCCTCCTAAGGCGAGCGGGTTGTCGCCGTCGGTGATCAAGCACTCGAAGCCTTCGGCCGTGATCGATTGGCCATCCAATAGTACGAACCGCTCGCCTACCTTGGCCTTTCGGACGTGGATGCGGAAGTTTTCCAGTCTCGTGAGGTCGAAGGCGTGGACGGGGTGACCGGTTTCTAACATCACGTAGTTGGTCACGTCCACGACGAAACTGATCGATCGAAGTCCGCTGGCGACCAGCGCCCGCTTCAACCAAAGCGGCGAGTCGATGGGCCGGATATCGCGTACGATCAGTCCGCAATAGCGGTAACAGTCTTCGGGCTCCGCGATCGTGATGCGAAAGCGGCTGTCGCCCTCGTCCGGGAGGATATCGTAGTCCGCGGGCGGCATCGTCAAGGGGCGCCGGCCTTTCGTGACCGCGTACAGTTCTCGCGCGATCCCCAGCATCCCCAACTCATCGGGCCGGTTCGAGGTAATGGACGCCTCAAAAACCGTATCCTCCAAGAACCCTTCAGGCCATTCGTCGGTAAGGCGATAGACGTAGTCGGATTTGTTCTCTAACCCGAGCTCCTCCAATGAGCAGAGCATCCCCTCCGAGAGGACGCCGCCAAAGTCGTGCGCCTCTATCCGTTTTCCATTGTAGAGAACTGTTCCCGGTAACGCGACGAGCACGCGGTCCCCCGTTTTTACGGTTTTATCGGCGGTGACCAATCGCTTGGTCTCGCCCGGTAACTGGATTATACAAACGATCAGACGACTATGCGAAGGATGCGGGCGGGTTTCGATCACCGTGCCCAGAATCACCCCCTTCAACCCCTCCCACGGGTACAGGGTCTCCTCTATCTCGGTACCGCTCAAGCTGAGGAGACCGTCGATCTCGCCATCGGACAGGTCATTCACGGGGATGTATTCATTCAGCCATTTTTTCGAGATGCGCATCGCTATCGCTCCTTTTTAGAGAGTCCGTTTCTCTGTTCTCGTGTCGTGTTTGCGCCATATCAGGGAGAATTTATAGGTCCTGCCGGATGAAATGCGCGTAACCTCGGATGAAATCTCGTATATCCGTGAGCCGGTATTTCAGCATCGCGATCCTTTCGATCCCCATCCCAAACGCGAATCCGGTCCATTTTTCGCTGTCGTAACCGACGGAACGAAAGACGTTCGGGTCTACCATGCCGCACCCTAAGACTTCTAGCCAGCGCGTTTCCCCATACCTGTTCTCCCAGAGAACGTCGACTTCGAAGCTCGGTTCCGTGAAAGGGAAAAAGCTGGGTCTGAGTCTGATCTTCTTCTTTTCGCCGAAGATCTTTTCGATGAAGTATTCGAGTGTGCCTTTCAAATGGCTCACCGAGACATCGACGTCGACCAGCAACCCTTCGCACTGATGGAACATCGGGAGATGCGTGGCGTCGTAGTCGCTGCGGTAGACCTTTCCAGGGGAGATGAGCGCGATGGGCGGCGTCTTCTTCTCCATCGTACGCACCTGGACCGGTGAAGTCTGGGTGCGCAGCAACCATTGATCGGGCACGATGTAGAAGGTGTCCTGATCGTCTCGCGCAGGGTGCCAGTCCGGGGTGTTCAACGCCTCGAAGTTGTAATGGACGTTTTCGATCTCCGGGCCTTCGGCGATCTCGTACCCCAAGGACAGAAAGATGTCTTCGATTTCCTGCTGCGTCTTCGTGATCAAATGCTCGAAACCGACCATCCTCCTGGCGCCCGGCATAGTGGGATCGATCCGAATCGACTCCTCAAAGACGCGTTCTTCCGCGTCCAGGAAATGGCGGTTTTTCCGATCCATCGCTTCCTGAAGGAGGACCTTCACCTCATTGGCTTTCTCTCCCAAAAGGGGGCGCTCTTCGGGAGGCAGCGCGCCTAACTTTTTCAGGATGCCTTGGCTGATCGTCCCCTTCTTTCCAAAGAAACGAACCCGCAACTCTTCGAGCATCTGGGTGTTCTCAGCGGCTTCTATGGCTTGTTCTGACTGCTCCCGGAGTAGCCGCAATTCTTCCAAAAGATCCGATAAAAGGCTCATCTCTATCTCTCCTCATAGACAAAGGGCACCTGTGAAGGTCCCCACGAACTCGAGTGCGGATGACAACCCACTCGCCTTTTCTTAGGTGCCGGGCATTTTATCACGCCGCCCGACCGGCAAGGTCTTCCTCTATAGACCTCTGTTTTACGTAAAATGGCGGTGATTGGACAACAGTATCGGCACGCGGCTTTCGGCCATCAGCGCGGCGATCTGTTGGTTGGTTTTCGTCACGGAGGGAAGGACCATCCCACGCACCCCCGAGTTGAGGACGCGCGTGAACAGCTCCGTATCCAATATAGCGCCGTCCGTCGCAAAAACGGTTTCCTTTATGGCCAGGCCACGCCGCTTCGCTTGCGACAAGGCAATATCGAAGGCATCGCGCCGAAGCATCTGCCCTGCGCCGATCCCGGCAGTTTGCGTACCTGCCCACAGGACGACCGAATCCGATCGCGTGAGCTTCGACACTTGAAAAGCCAGGATTAGCTCTCTTTCCACGACAGGATCGAAAAGCTCCTCTTTCAGTTTCCGAAAACGATCCTGTCGAACCTCGGTATCCCGCTCTTGAACGATAAAGCAACCGTCAAGGTACTTGTACTCCCATTCGGAGAGCTTCCACAGATCGAAGGCGTAAACGGAAGCGATGGAGGAGGTTTGAAGGGAAGTGGCTTCCGCTTCGAGCTCTCTGTTGTACGCGACAAGTTCGACGGGCAGCCTGCGGACGTGCTCGAGGATTTGGCGGTTTAGCGTGTGATTGATCACGATCACCCCGCCCATAATGGTTTCGTTTTTTATAACCCGAATCAACCCAGCGTACTCGGCTTCTCCAGGCGTCACCGAGACCCAAAGAGGGTTGCCGTGCCGAATGTAGACGCCGGAGGGCTCTCGCAATTCTCTGACAAAACGGATACCGTTATAGAGGTCGATGATCCGCCGCGTGGTCATATTCCCCTTCTTCACGGCGTGCAGATGCCCCAAGAGATGGTCTTCTCCGGAAAGGGTCGCCACATAGGCTTCCTGATGGGGGTTCGAGCCGTACTGTAACAACAGCGCCTTTTCCAAAGAGAGGTGCTTACGGCTCTCGTCGGCGAACAACAACGAGAAGCCATTATAGGTCTGCGTGTCGAACTTCAGAATCTCCGAGAAGACCTTTAGGGATAACTGTCTTCTCCCCTGTAAGGGGATGTCGCCGCATTCGGCCAAAGAAGAGAGTACCCAGTCGAAATCGGTCTCATCGACGAGGGTGGCGATACTGCGGAAGTCTTTGGCGACGTTTCTGAGGAGCGCGACTCGAGAGGGGGCCGTCTCTTCCTCCTCGACGGTGGGAAAGGATAACGCCGAACTCACGCGCCCGAGTTTCGGAAAGTCCGCCAGAAGCATATCGAACAGTGGCGTTGATTCTTGTGATTCGGTCTTCAAACGGAACAGAATGTAAAAATACGGGTCCGAAGCGCAGTCCAACGTTTTGTCCGAACCTTCCGTCACCCGTGACTCCTCTTCGGGACGAAAGAGCGGCTGGATCGGATACCCCTTTTCCAGTAGGCTCCGATAGCCCTCTCCATATCCGAGGACCTCTATCCCAAGTTCTATAACGCGTTTTACGAAAGATTCCACGCGTTCGGTATCGTCCGCGATCACCAGTAACCGGTTGATGCTCAAAGAGATCACCAACTGTTCATATAGCGCGTTTGTTCTTCTGTCAACGTATCGATGGATTTGCGCAGGCTTTTCAGCTTCAGGGCAGCCAGTTCCCGATCGATCTCGGCGGGAGTGTCGAACAGTTTGGGCTCCAGCTTGTCGCGGTTCTTCCAGAGGTAGAGCATCGATAAATACTGTACGCCGAAGGAACCGTCCATTATCTCTATCGGATGCCCATCCGCTGCGGCGATGTTGACCAATCGACCGCTTCCGATCACGAAGACCGATTTGCCGTTCGGAAGTCGATACCCTTTTATATTCGGTTTGGCCTCCCAGGTGTTTTGAGCGTAGGCTTCGAGAGCGGCAACCGCGATCTCGACGTCGAAATGGCCGGCGTTCGTCAAAACCGCGCCGTCTTTCAGAAGGTCGAAATGCCGTTTCGATACCACGTCGATATTTCCGGTGACGGTGACGAAAATGTCACCGAGCGGGGCAGCTTCGTCCATCGGCATCACGTCGAAACCGTCCATCAGCGCCTCGAGAGCTTTGATCGGATCGATCTCGGTTACGATGACACGCGCGCCCAAACCGCGCGCCTTTCCCGCGACGCCCTTCCCGCACCACCCGTAGCCGGCGACGACGACCACCTTTCCGCAGATCGTCAGGTTAGTCGTTCTCATAATGCCGTCCCACACGGATTGCCCGGTACCGTATCGGTTATCGAAGAGGTATTTCATCTGCGCGTTGTTCGCCGCGATCACGGGTACTTTCAAGAGACCGTCTCTTTCGAGGGCGCGTAACCGGACGACGCCGGTGGTCGTTTCTTCCGAGATGCCCTTCAACCCTTCCAGATAGTCTTTTCGCTCGGTATGCACGATGGCGCTGAGATCGCCCCCATCATCCAAGATCAAGTTCGGCTTGAGCTCCAGCGCCTTATAAAGGTTTTTGCGGAAGGCTTCGTTGTCCTCGGTGTGTTTGGCGTGGACCACCATCTTTTCGTGATTGGCCAGAGCCGCGACGATCTCGTCTTGCGTGGACAGCGGATTGGACCCAGTCGTCCACACCTGTGCGCCGGTGTCACGGAAAAGTCGCGCCAAGTTCGCGGTTTTCGCTTCCAGATGGCAGCAGACGACCATCTTACACCCGGCGAAGGGCTTCTCATCCTTGTATTTCTGGTGTAATTCGTTCAGAATGGGCATATATTGCCATGCCCAGCTCATCTTTTTGACTCCCAGATCGGTCAAGGCATCCATCTCTCCCTATCTCCCCTTTCTGTGGTGGTTGCGGATATTGTATCACATCCGCTTAGAATCAGAATGAACAGTGTGGGTCGAGTTGCGAGGCGTTATCGAGAAACAAGGTCAGAATCGACCGTACGATTTTTATTCCGTGTAGTCATCGCGGCGTAAGCGTTTTTTCTTTTCGCGACGGCTCGATACGCTTGAGAACACTTCGTGAACGCCCTGGGAACGCCAACTTTTAAGTTGGCATGTCTTAAAAAAACAGGGTTCACACGGAGACCACGGAGGGCACAAAGAAGAGAGGTGTTTACAAGCGTCAACGCCAAGTTTATGTTTTCTCTGTGTACTCTGTGTACTCTGTGCGAAACCACCATCTTCTTTTTTGAACATGCCGAACTAAAGTTCGGCGTTCCCATTTTGGTGTACCCCGATGGTATACCCACGCAGCACTTCTCAGAAAGCGGACGCTCTTTTCACCTGCACAGACTGGCGAACACCGCGAAGGGCTTCCCGCGAGCCCGTAAGGCATATGTCATCACTTGGTCAAGGTTTGTGAGAACAGCGGTACGCCGTCCCATTGGAAAAACTGGAGGGTCGCCTCCCGCGCGGTCCAGGTGACCTCCATCCACCCGTGAACATCCCGACACCACACGGAGGCGGGGGAGCGATATGTGATGGTATCCAAAGGGGCTCCCATTACGCCGACAACCGCATAGGTCACGCCGGCGTGTTCCAGGACTTCCAGCAGGTGATTGTGCCCGCTAACGACGAGGTCCACCCCGCGCTTTTCAAAAATCGGCCCAAAAATGCGGATCATCTCCCGATTGTCATACCAGGGTTCGCCTGCGAACGTAGACCCCGAAGCGTAGTAGTAGGCGTGGGAAAGAACGACCTTCCAATGGTCTTTTGGAATCGAGGCTAATTGCGCTTCCAACCAGGCGAGCTGCTCACGAGAGACGTCTTCCGTGCCCCAAACGGCGTTCAACAGTAAGAAGTGAACGGGTCCGATATCCACGCGCCGGTAGAGGTCTTCGAAACTGGTCCGGCCTTCCGGGTGCAGGTAATCCAGATAGTGCCGATACCCTTGAAACAGTAAATCGTGGTTGCCTATGACCGGGATCATCGGGATCTGTGAAAAAACTGGCGATAACGAGTCCAACGCGTCCTGCCAATCCGAATCCATAAACCCCAACTCCGTGATATCCCCGAGCAGGCAGAAGAGGTCGATCTCGTCCTTGCGGCTCAGCCATTGATCCATCATTCGCGTGGTCTTTTCCGCACTACTTTTGGAGCTTCCGTAGTGCACGTCCGACGAAAAGACCACTTTCATCGGTTTTGATCCCTCGAGGGCGATATCCGGCAGCGCCCGGAAAGAGACGGACTCTCCGCCCTCAAGCTGGTAGGTGTAGACCCGCTCCGGTTGCAGCTTTGGAAATAACAGGCGATGAACCCGCCCGGAGTCCGACAGAATGCTACGCGTCGGTTCTGTTTCCGAGCCCAGAGAGGCGGTCAGCTGTTGCGGAGTTTTGGTCCACACGGCCAGAGTTAAATCGGGCATCGCGGCCCCGCTATGGGAAGAGACCAACAGCACGGGAGGTTTGTCTCCGCTTTTCAGCATCGGTTGGGCAATGAGGTATCCCCAGGCGCCCAATGTGAAAGCCAATATGGCGGCGCTCAGAGCGGCGACACCGACTCCCCATATCTTTGCGAGCCACTTCCGCTTCCTCAGAAACAGGCGGCCCACGACCCACAAGACGGGAGCCCAAAGGCCAAGCGAAAGGACCAACCCGACCAAGAGACGATAGAAGCTATCCCATCGTACCAACCCGAGGGTTCCGGGCAAAGAGAAGACCCACAAACCCAGCGCGAGAGAGGCGATGGGGTTCAGAATCAGGATAAGCGCCCAGAATCGGTTTAGTTTCTTTTTTGCCATATGCAAACTCCCTTCAATCGTATGTCCCACGTGTGGGTCAAGTTAAGAGGTGGCATCGCGGCATAAGCGCTTCTTCTTTTCGCGAGGGCGCGATACCCCGAAGTCATCGCGGCGTAAAGAATACAAAAAGGCGGATCGCGAGACTTCGTGGGCTTCCGAAGTCAACCCGTTGGTTACCCCGCGATAACCCCACACGGGCATCGCGGCGTAAGCGCTTCTCCTTTTCGCGATAACGCGATAAGGTTTATGTGGTGGCATCGCGGCGTAAGCGCTTCTTCTTTTCGCGACGGCGCGATACCCCGAAGTCATCGCGGCGTAAAGAATACAAAAAAGCGAGTCGCGGGACTTCGCGGGCTTCCGAAGTTAGCCCGCTGGTTACCCCGCGATAACTCCCCAAGCCTATCGCGGTATAAAAAGAGCAAAAGGCGGACTTCCTCCTCTTTTTTTCCTGTACCTCGATAGCATACCCACGCTGTTCCACTCGCACGGGAGTAATCTATCTATCTCGCCAAAGTTGGTTTCGTACGCATAAGACTCAAGCGGTTCTTTTTCAGAGGTCCGGGGTCTAACGGCGTTTCGTATCGCAATGCCCCTCTCAAATACCGCCCCATCCCTCCAAGCGCGCCATCAGCCACCATAGGGCGCTCGCTTTGACCGAGCAGCTCTGTCGGTTGACGTGCGTCCCCTCATACTCGGGACTCGCGTAGGCGTTGTGTTGAATCGGATAGGTGTGTCCGGCGTAGGAGGTCGTCGCTTGTACGCCCTGATACCAGCAGTCGAGGTCTGCAAAATCGTATAGGACTTTGTTGTTGGCCCGGCAGTAAGCGCGAATCTGCTCGTTTCTGAGGTGGCGATTCCAGCCTTCCGCGCCAGTGGCCTGCGCGTTGCCTGTCATATAGATGAACCTGACCTGCGGGAACTCCGCCTCGAGCGCGGAAATGGCCGCGAGATAGGCGTCCACCTGTTCCGCCGACCACTCGTCCAACTCCGTGCACCACGACCACATCGAGTATTTGATCGACGGATTCGCGGTGAGGATGGCGCGGGTTACCGCGAGCCCCTCAGGGGCCTCCCAGTAGTCCCAAGGAAAAATGTAGTCGCCGATCTCGGGGGTCTGCCCGTTCCAGACGCGTAATGCGTTCGAGGGCTCGGGCAAGGCGCACCAGTTCTCGCTGTATGCGTAGAGCGCGTTCTGGCTTTGGAGCCACTCTGCGCCCACGTTGAGCTGAGAGCCGTGGGACCTCCTCGCGTAATGAAGGATGGAATTGGTTTTTACTACCTCGATCCAATTTCTCGGAATCGAAGCCAAATTTGTGGTCCGGTGATCGACGACGATCCCTTCTACCGGATTCGCCACGGTAACCCTTATCCAAAAGAAAACTGTAGAATCTCGGGAAGAAGGCGACGTATACGCCCCACCCGATTTCGGGGCGACCGACGCGCTAGAAGCCGTTATTTCGACAGCGTACTTCCCGCTCTCTAGACCACTCAGGTTGAGGGTGTACGTCCTACCGACAGGGTTGACCAGGGCGCCTCGGAAACGAACGGTGAAAAGGACGTTTTGAAGCGCGGCAAGAGAAAACTCCCAAGTCCCCGTACCCGGAAGAAGGGAGAGCGGATGGTCTTCTCGGGTGTACTGCGAGGGGTTTGACACTCCGGCAACCGTCATAATCGCGTTAAAGACCTCCGGATCCGTCAAATCTGGTACTTCTCCCGGATTCGCCTCGGTGACCCTTAACCAAAAGTAAACCGTAGAATCTCGGGAAGAGGCCGCCGTATACGCCCCACCCGATTGCCGGGCGGAAGACGCACTCGAAGCCGTTATTTCGATCGGGTAATCACCGCTCCCTAGACCGCTCAGGTTGAGGGTGTACGTCCTACCGACGGGGTTGACCCGAGCGCCTCGGAAACGAACGGTGAAAAGGACGTTTGGAAGCGCGGCAAGAGAAAACTCCCAAATCTCCGTACCCGGAAGAAGGGAGAGCGGATTGTCTTCCTGGGTGTACTGCGAGGGGTCTGACACCCCGGCAGCTGTCATAATCGCGTTAAAGACCTCCGGATCCGTCAAATCCGGTATCGGCGTAGGTGTCGGCGGCGTCGAAGCGCCGCAGGAAAGTAAAAACAGAATAGCCAAAAGCGCATATAACGCCAATGATACCTTGTTGAAGAATCTCATACCCGTACCTCCTTTTTTTGTTCGATAACGATGATGCTGCGAAGCACAAGAGCGCCCCGTTTTAGTGTCGCTGCGGGGCGCTTCGATTCCGAAGCCGAACACTCGACTGCTCTATTATGGTGTCTAATGACCAAACTTGCGGTACCAAAAAACCGAATCAAAAATAAAAATGGGTTCAACAGGAAAAACGGACCAAAATGAGCGATTTTTCTCTCTTCCCCAACAAACGAAAAAAATAAAAAATATCCCCGCAAAATATGAGAAATCGCGGGCGCCCTAACCTCGGCCCGCTGATGCGTATCCCCCGTTCTTGACAGTACCGGATGTTTTCTCGTGGGCGATAGAGCTTGTCCACTAACACCGTTTCCGGATAATACCCGTTTTGCTCCCGATACCTTTCTACACTCTCTTTCAGAAGCGTGCTCTCATTGAAGTTTTCCCAACTCAATCGGGCTATTCGCACGTATCCTTCCGTCAGACTGATCGCCACTTTCGCCCCGAAATCTTTTGAAAAAACGATAGAGGCCATCCCCCGCTTTGTGTTATCCGGTTTTCTATGTGTTGGAGGCCCCTGCGCAAATAGTCTCTCCTCGCCTTTTGACGGTAGGTCCTTGGCTTCTTTTCTCCCTGCGCGCGTTTGCCTGGCGCATACGGCTCATCCAAGATCTTTTCCGCCTTTTCTCTCGCCTGATTCAATAGGTCCAAATCCGTCGGATAGGCGATATCGCTCGGTACGCACGCCGCATCTAAGATCAATTGCCCTCGTGGCTGTTCCTCTGAACGCGGTTCTTCGATTTCTGCCCGTGGCTCGTCTTTCTCCACTTTCTTGCGGCTCTCTTCTTTTAGCTCTAAGTCCGTCGGATAGGCGATATCGCTTGGCCCGCACGTCGCATCTATGAGCAATTGCCCTCGTGGCTGTTCCCCTGAGCGCGGCTCTTCGCTTTCTGCCCGTAGCACGCCTTTCTTTCTCTTCTTGCGGGTCTTTTCTACCTTTTTGAATCTGTCCACCACCAGCTCATTGATCGCTTGCCAGTCTTCTTTGCTTAATCGTTGGCGTATCCGAGACAGCGAGCTGCTTTCTCTGATGGGCTCCAACGTGTACGAAGCCAATCCCAGGAAGTATTGAAGATACGGGTTTTCTTCGATAAGCTCTACCGTCACTTCGTCTGTCGTCTTGAGTTGTGTCTGGATGATTAATGCCCTCAAGGCTATCCGAGCGTTGATCCCCGGCCTCCCCCTCATCACGGGACCAAAAGTCTTCGCGTACCGCGTTTCCAGCGCGTCTCAGGGTATCGCATTTGCCAAAAGAACCCATTTATTTTCTCTTTCAGGGAATCACGGAATCCACTTTAAAAGGGGATCAATTATAGCTGTCCTTCTATTTCTTTCCAATTTGTACGTTCCCTCACCTCAGCATAGAAATATCGAGAGAACTCCAACGGTATTTTATCCTAATGGACTATCATTTTCCAATAGCTATAATATCATACTGGATTATAATGGATTATTCGACTGCCGATGGGGACGATATTTGCGGAAGCGCACGGTTTTTCAGTGGTACCCCCTCGTTTTCTTTGCATTTCTTTCTTCGCTTTTCTTTCCTTTTCCCCCTTTTTATGCGGGTTCTATAGTATTGCAGTAAGCCCCCTGGTTACCCCGCGATAACCCCACACGGGCATCGCGGCGTAAGCGCCCTTTCTTTTCGCGACGGCGCGATACCCCGCAGTCATCGTGGCATAAAGAATACAAAAAGACGGGTCGCAAGACTTCGCGGGCTTCCGAAGTCAACCCGCTGGTTACCCCGCGATAACTCCCCAAGCCTATCGCGGTATAAAAAGAGCAAAAGGCGGACTTCCTCCTCTTTTTTTCCTGTACCTCGATAGCATACCC
>Ga0208694_1004519_pt1 | contig 12508 bp, 16 predicted proteins | sample AD_UKC078_MetaG_FD_184442 | JGI IMG/M metagenome (GOLD analysis project Ga0208694, IMG submission 184442) | Active sludge microbial communities of municipal wastewater-treating anaerobic digesters from USA - AD_UKC078_MetaG (SPAdes) (version 2) | ecosystem: Engineered > Bioreactor > Anaerobic >...
TTGCAAAGGGCGAAGGCACATATATCATAGACACATCCGCTATCGGTAGCCGAGTTCCTGAAGATTTTGTTCTTGGTGGCACAATAAAGGTGGTGGACTAAGTGATTATATCCGAGTCTGTTTGTAAGAAATATAAGAGATATGAGGACTTTACATCAGAGTTTGTGCGTTCCGCTATGGAGAACGGAGTTGCGTTCCTTGTAGTGAATTGGCAGGACGCGCTTGGTATATGCCAGTTGCTTAACACCTTTACCATTAATGGCAACAGCATTGCTATGAAGCGAGATTTTGTGGACGAAGCGTATGCGGATATTGAGGAAGTTAAGCAGTATGACGGCAATATGCTGATTACTCTGTTTGATAACGGAGAAATGATTTGTGAAAAGGCTTTAAGTGATGAATCTGCGTATGTGGATGACAGCGTGTATTTCGTAGAATATAGTGCAAAGGATTTTGTTTTACCTTTACAAGCAACAGTTGTCCCGTTCAAGATTGAAACTCAGATTTTCGAGGGCGTATTTTGATGTAGACAGAGGCAATAGCCTTTGTTGAAATAAATGCTGCCATCGAGGGGCAGGATAAAGATACCTGTACATCCCGAAAGGGATGCTGTGGAGAGCAACTGCAATGATGTTGAACTCTGCACCAATGAGCCTTGCAAGCCTCTGTTTTGCCTACAAGCTGACTACGCAAGGACTTTTATGGTTACCACAACCTAATATAGTGTTAAAACGATGGGAAAATAATTCCCATAAAGTGGTATGTTTTGGGAAAATTTTTCTCATTTGGGAAATTTATTCTCATGCAATAAAACCCACATTTTATTAGACAACTTCAAATTTTTATTTCCTCCTTAATGCCCTCTTTGAGAGGGCTTTTGTGTTGTCTGACTGCGATGATGTTGGACGGCGCACCATTTTGAGAAAAAGGAATGATATTATGGCGAAGATAGATATAATCGTGCCAGCTTATAAGGCTGAGAATACAATCAATCGCTTGTTGGCAAGCATTTATATGCAGACTATCAAAGACGATATTTGCGTTTATATCGTTAGTGATGCAGACGGTGTAGATTACAGTAACAACTTATTCAAGGACAAATTGAATATAAAGTATCTTGTCACTCCTCAAAACGGTGGTGCAGGTGTTGCTCGTCAGTATGGCATAGATCATAGTGATAACGAGTTTATCATTTTTGCAGACAGCGATGACTGCTTGGCATCGGCATTTGCTTGTGAACTACTTTGGTATAACGCCAAGAGCAAAAATGCTGATATGGTATGTGGAGGCTTTGACAATGACTTCCGTACTGACAATAAATTTGCGGTTGGTGAAAGTGAACACAGCATAACTTGGCTACATGGCAAGCTCTTTAAACGGGCATTTCTTGATAAGAACAAAATCCGTTTTAGAGAAGATTTGCGTGTGAACGAGGATTGCTATTTCAATCAGTTGTTCTTATCGTATGAACCTAATGCCATTACAATTGACAAGGTTTGTTATTCGTGGTTGTGGACTGATGGGAGTCTAACACGTTCTGGCAAAACGGATAATAGATTTTGGGTATTGTATGATTACATACGGGCGGCAGAAGCATATATTGATGAAGTTTGTATGCGCAAAATGACCGATAAGCCAGTAGTGTTAAAAATGATTGCAGACGATTTAATGATTACTTATCGGTATTACAATGAGATACTTGATACCTATAGTACAGATTATGGCGACAAGTATTTGCAGAGATGTAAGGAATATTACGCAAATGCGCTGAGTAAAGTACCACAGGCTTTAGATGATGAGCTGCTGACGACAAGCAATATGAACGTGCTAAAAAACGTGGAGTTTACAAGTCGGATTCCAAGCGTAAGTATTCCGCAGTTTGCAAAAATAATTATGAGTTAAAGGAGTGAAAATATGCCAGCGAGAGGTTCAAAACAGACCTTAGAGAAGAAGTCGAAGCCTAAGTATCGCAAAATAGATACAACCACTTTACCTCCTCTATACAAATGCTCTTGCTGTGGCAAGATTGTTCAAGAACCAGAGGGTAAGTTTTTTAAGGTCATACAAAATTCTTTATATAATGGCAATGATGGTTATAGTACCGTGTGTGCTTATTGCTGTGATGACTTTTTTGCTCGTATGAGAGAAAAATACCAAGATGAAAAGTTAGCGTTGTTAGTTACTTGCGGTGAAGTCGGTTGGTTTTTTTCAGAAAAGATTTATATGCAAATGAAAGAGAAAGATAGTGGTGATATTAGATTAGGAGATTATATTAAAAGACTCAATTTGTCACAAAACAAAAATCTTACATTTGTGAATTATGTAATGTCGAGTATTAACAGTGAGCAATTCTTACGTTCAAAACAAGAAGCTGATGAAATGATGGAAGAAAACTGGACGGCAGAAGAAAAGAAAAATGTTGAAACCGTCATTGAAGTTATTGGCTACGATCCATTTGCGGGTTATCAATCCAGTGATAGACGTTATCTCTTTGGCGAGCTTGTAAAATACTTAGACGATGAAGAAGTTGTTGATGATAACTATAAATTATCTCAAATTATTCAGATTGTAAATAACAACAACCAAATAAGACAGTATGACTTGCTTATCGCCCAACTGAAACCTTTGACTGATAGCAAGGATATTCAAGTCCTAAACGAAATGAAAGGTAAACTTGTTCAATCCAATGACAAGATTGCGAAAGAAAATGAGATTTCGGTTAAGAATAGATCGAACAAGGATATAGGTAAATCAACTCTCACTTATCTTATGAGAGATTTGAGAGAGAAAGATTTTGATAGAGCTGAAGCTGACTACTATGACCAACTTAAATCCGAGGGTTCTCGGTGGGCAGCAGAGGTGTCGATGAACGCAATACAGAAAAACACTTTTTTTGATGAAAATGATATGCGTGAAATTGACGGAATTAAACGACAGATGGTTGTTGACCTTCAAGAAAAGGTAGACAATTTAATGGAGGAAAAACGACAACTTCTTGTGGAAATACAAAGATTAAAGAATGGTGATAATAATGGGTGAGAGAGTTTGGGAATAAGGCTAATAGCCAATATTTTTAGGAGGTGATACTATGGCAACATCAAGTATCTTCGCAAGTTTCAATATCAAGGACAGAAAAACGGCAAAGGCATTTGCAGAAGCACTTGACCAATCTGCAAAAGAACCCAAAAGAGTGCCTACATCACCTGCGCCTTTACATTTAACAGACAGGCAAAGAATTTTAAAAGTAGTTGCAAAGAGGAAGAAAACCAAATGAATAATCATTCTGTCATTAATATATTAGACTTGGATAGAGATGAAAATGCAGCCGACAATATTCTTGCCGAAGGCAAAAGAATGGTCGAACTACAGAAAGTAAATAGCAATTCTGACGAGTTTCAGATTGCTCCATAAAATAATAATTGTAAGGTTGGGCGAACCTGAACATATACGCTTGTGGAGATAGTAGGTTACGAGGTCGTAGAAGCAAGAATCCCCTAAGCTTTAGCTTAGGGGAGCGTCAAAGCTTTCCTAAAGGGTAAAGGGTGTCCATATTGCCATAATAAAAAGGTTTTAATTGGATTTAACGATATGTGGACTACTAATCCCGAAATTTGCGAATTGTTAGATAATCCAGATGATGGATATAAATATGTATTCGGAACAAATTATAAAGGGGGTGATGTAGGTCTTGAAAAGGAATAAAATTATTCTTACTCCGATTAAGAAAAAAATATGTGAATTAGATGCAGAGTCTATTGCTTATTATCGGAGGAATCCATGCATTGCGTGTGAAGATCTACTTTAGCTTGGTATTAGACTAATTGATGCACAAAAATGGATATTACAAAGCACATGGAACGCTTCTCATAGTGTTTGGTGTTGTAGTCGAAACTTTGGCAAATCTTTTTTGGGTGCAATTCTTATGATTTTGAAGGCGGTACTTTATGAAAATCAAGCTATTTATATAGTTTCATCCGTCGGAGATCAGGCAAAGGAAACATTCTCGAAGCTTGAAGAAATAATCACTCGTATGGGTAAGACGGCGGCTTCTATTCGTTCTTTAAAGGATATACTCGAAAAAGAAACGAAAAAGACAGCAACTAACAAAACTGGATTCAGTCATAATCCAGCGGGATATGAAGTAGAGTTTTATAATGGTAGTTCAATTAATACGTTGAACAGTCGTCCAGATTCAGCTCGTTCTCGAAGGGCTACGCTTGTATTTTTTGATGAGAGCGCATTTTGCTCTGATGAATTAATAGCTATCTGCGAAGCGTTTGCAACGCAAAATAGCGATTTCAGTACATCTACGGAAGAAAACTATAATCCTGAAGCAGAACATAGGAAAGTGCCTACTCAGTTGGTTTATGCTTCATCGCAAGACCAAATGGATAAAACATTCTATAAGCACTATAAGAATTTTGCAAAGCGCATGATTGCAGGAGATAGAGATTATTTTGTTTGTGACATGATTTGTGATGTAGCAATTCAAACCTATATGAATGGTGAGCCATATACTCCCTTACTCACAAGAGACAAAGTTGATGCGGCTCTCAAGAGTAATAAAGATAAGGCATTAAGAGAATATTTCAATCAGCCTACAATGGACGGTGGCAGTAGCCAAATTGTTAAATGGGACACTATTCGTAGAAATGAGAACTTTCATTTGCCTACGTTGCATTGGAAACCAAATAGTAATATTGTAATAGCCTTCGATCCTGCGAGAACAGCAGATAATAGTATTATAGGCGTTATGAATGTTTACCAAGACAAAGAATTAGGTTGGTGTGGAGACATCATTAATTGTGTAAACATGATTGATAACGCCACTAAGAAAAAATACAAATTAGACTCAAATAGGCAATTGGAAGAATTGAGAGCATTGATAAATATTTACAACGGTCAAAATCCCGATTATGAATATTTGAATCTACTTGAAATTGATGCTGGCGCGGGTGGTGGCGGTGTTAGTGCTTATGGCGATGGATTATTGAATGAATACTCAGACAAATACGGCAAGGTTCATAGAGGATTTATTGATAAGACGAATGAATTGTATCAAACTTATGTTAGTCGTTATCCAAATGCCTGTGATAAATTAAGGCTTATAAGCCCTAAGAAATATCGCACTCAAATGGTCGAGGAAATGATAGAGCTTATGGATTTAGGCGTTATCAAGTTCCCCTATGAATATTCTGGTCAAGACTTCATCAAAGTTATTGAGGGTGTTGATGATGAGGGTAATGAGATATGGGTAAACCATGAACTTTCAGACGATGAGAAAATGGCATTAGTCCAAATCGACCTTATGAAAAATGAAGTGACTTCTATTCATAAGACTGAGAACGCTGAAAGGACTTCTGTCAATTATGCGTTGTCAAAAGAAAAAGAAAATCGTATGCACGATGACCGCTTCTATGTTTTAATTATGTTGGCTCATAGATTATATGAGTTGCGTAGAGGTAGTGTAATAAATAAGCCTAAAGTTGAGGAAGATATAAACTTCTTCCTATCCCGTCCTGCCAAAACCTACAAATGAAAGGAGATGATTAATTGAAAGACGAATTAAATCAAACTGAGATAGATGAACTCTACGACTACCGCAACTTTGCCCGACTTCGCAAACAGGTTTTAGCCGATCTGTCGAGTAGTATTGAGCATCGAAACATCTTTCTCAAAAAGCATCCAAGAGACAAGATATTAAAAGCACTTCTCTGTCCTGACAAACCATCGTCGGAGAAAATGCTGCGTGAGATTAGTCACTTCTTTTATGCGGTGTCACCGCATTACCGCAGGGCAATAACAATGCTTGCAACTCTAATGCTGAACAATTATCTTATACGTCCTGTTGGTGATACGGGAAACAAAGGTGTAGCGACGTTTAACAAAGAATATCGTAAGTTGTGCCGTACAGTTAGTCATTACAAATTAAAATCTTATTTGCCTCAGATTTTAACAACCTGCCTCCTTGACGGTGTATTCTTTGGCATTGAATATGATGATACGGACAACTACTTTATTAAGCCAGTACGTCCTGAATTTTGCATAATCACCAGCGTGGAGAATGGAGTTTGGCGTTTTTCATTTGACCTTGACTATTTTACACAAAAAACACTTCGTTATCTCCCAGAGTATGGCAGAGATTTTGAAGCTGCATATTGGGCATATAGGGGCAAGAAAGACCTTGAAGGTAAATGGATAATTCAGCCTGACAAAACAAAGCGTTGGTTTGAACCCAAAAAGCAGATTTGTGTTAAGTTTGATCCCGAAATGGATTGGACAATACCTCCATTTGTGGGTATATTCAAATCTATAATTGACCTCGACACTTATGAGGAAATCAAGAAAGACGGGGCAATACTTGATAATTATAAACTCATTCATTATCGCATCCCAACTGATACAGATGGTGTTCCGAAATTAAGCTTTGAGCAAGCGAGTAAGTATTACAACTTAACTGCAAATCAAGTGCCAGAGGGTATTGGCGTTGCGATGTCTCCGTTTGGTCTTGACACTGTGACGTTGAAGGACAGCAACGATGCGACCAAGAACTATGCAAAGGACGCAACTAAGGATTTGTTTAATAACTTTGGCATTGCGCCCGTATTGTTTGGTATCATGGATAATGTCACATCTCAATCTCTTGAACTTGCAATACGTCCGGTGGAATCTATGATGATGAAGATTATTCGTCAAGTGCAACACGTTTATAATGTCAAAATACAGAAAATGGATATGAAAAATCTGTTTGAGATTTGCTTCTTGGAGCAAAGTATTTACACATTTGATAGTGTGCAGAATTATTATTTAAAGGCAGCTCAATACGGTATGTGCAGCAAACTGTATTATGCGGCTTCACTTGGCTTAGAACCTATAGACGTAATAAATCAGAGTTATCTTGAAAATGATATTCTCAAGTGTTGTGATGAAATCTTTAATCGTCCTCTTATTAGTTCAAATACCCTGAGTAATGGCGGTGTTGAGGGCGAAAGTGGTAGACCAACCGAGGAAAATCCTACGGACAACACTGAGAGCAATGAAGGCACATCTAATGAATATAAATGAGGTGTGATATGGACAAATTTATAATGGTAGTAGAACCTAAAGTGCAGGAAGAACTTGCAGCTTTAGGTTTTATTTATATCAAACAAACGCTTAGTGATAAGACGGTTTATGCTTTTATAGCTACGGAGGATTTGCAGAAATATTTATCTGAAAAATATTCAGACGAGGAGTGGCATTATATGAAGCGAAACCTCTTGTGTTTCTGAGTAATTTGAGAAACTACTGAGAAAGGAGGTAGAAGTAAGAACAATGGATAAGTTTAGTGTTAATTCATCTACAAAGTTCACTGTACTTGAAGAACTAAATAGCGAGTTTACCCTTGTAAAGATTAAGGTTATGGCGACTGGAAAGAACCGCAATATGTCTTATTTTGACAAAGACGTTGTAGAAGCACATCTCAACTCTCTTAATTATGCACCTGTTGTTGCTCACCTTTTCAAAGATGAAAATGGAGAGTATAAAATTGGCGGACATGATATGTACATTGATTGGGAAGATTGGTCTATTAAGTCTCTTTGCGTTCCTTTTGGCGTTGTAAAGGCTGATACCTTTGAGTGGGAAACTGTTAACGAGTACGGTGTTGATGTTGATTATTTGACTTGTGAAGCTGTGCTTTGGACTGGTAGATACCCAGAATTAAAGGAAACTATCTACTCTGAAGATGTTTGGTGGAATCAGTCAATAGAGATTGACGCAAAGCAGTATCGCCCATTAGAAGAAGATAGCAATTTCGTTGAAATTCTTGATTTTGAATTTAGTGCTCTTTGTCTCCTCTATAAGTCTGATAATCGTGAGGAGAATGTAGAACCATGCTTTATTTCAGCAGATGTAACTCCTATTAACTTCAGCGCAGATGACTTTGCAATTAAGATGAATGAAATGAAACAGGCTATGTCCGAAGTCTTTGCTTTTGAAGATAAGGAAGGTGAAAACATGGACGAGAATAAGGAATTTACAGCAGAAACAGAACCCGAAGCAGTAGAACCTGAGACTTCTTCAAATGAAACTGAGCCTGTTGTAAAACCCGAAGTAATCCCCGTAGACTACGAGGCTCTTTACAATGACGCACTCGTAACAATTGACGCTCTTACTGCACAGAACGCAGATTTTGAAGCTCAGATTACTGCACTTAACGAGCAGATTTCAACTCTTACTCCTTATAAACTCGCAGTTGAAAAGGCTGAGAGAGAAAAGGCTGAAAGTGAAATCTTTGCAAAGTATGATGGACGTATCGGTGAGATGCCCGAATACAAGCTTCTCAAAGAGAAGTCTAACGAATACGATCTTGAACAGCTCGATAAGGAATGTATTATGCTTGTTGGCAAATTTGCAATGAGCACATTTGCTTTCAAAGAATCTAAAACAACAAAAGCTGAAACTATGAAGTTTTCAGTAGAAACAACCCCTGCCAAAGTGTCTCCTTATGGTGACATATTTGAGCGATATGGAAATAACGATTAATAGAAAGGAAGGTTAAAGTTTATGGCACATGGAATTTTTAGAAGCGACTCATGTTCTTATACACATGACGGCGCACTTATTAGAACAGCACAGGCTTATGGCAATATAGATAACGGCGCACCTATCCTCTGTGGTGGTCTTGCTACAACAGACACTTTTGCTGGTGAGAGAGAGGTATTCACAACTTCTGCTACTACAAGCGCAAGCGCTGCTGACGTTTGGGTAGTTACATCTCCTGAACACGCATACACAGCAGATATGAAGCCTCTTGAGAACTTCTACAATGCTTCTGGTGATATTATAAGAATCAGCAAGCTCGTAAAGAGCGACATTTTCTCAATTACAGGTGAGGTTTGCTCTGGCACACCTTCAGCTTCAGACAAGTACATTGCCGCAGGTGATGGCAAGTGGACAGCTTCTTCATCAGCTACAAAGGCTTTTGCACAGTTCCTTAACACAGAGGTAGTTGGTGGCAAGACAATGTACGTATTCGAGGTTCTTTAATTTAATATAGAAAGGAAGGTATTTGATTATGGAAGCAAATTTCAGAAAGCTTTGTATTGACGCTTATCGTGGCGTTCCTACTGCATTTGCAGAGGGCAACCCCACAGACGTTATCGTAAACAGAATTAAAGAGGCTAATAACGGCTCTACAACTATAGACTATAAGGCAATCCGCGATGGCAAGTGTCCAGAACTCTTTGCCGTTATTGAAGAACTTATCGACGTTGCTCTCGATGTTACAGCTCTTGATAACTCACCTCTCGCTGATATGATTGAGACAAAGAACGGTGAGTGGGGTGACAAGCCTGAGTTTCTCGTTTCTGACAACTCACTCCTCACAGTTGACGTTGTTGCTAACGGCACACAGGGCATCCGCCGCCAGAGACTTATTGGCGGTCAGAAGGTTACTCTCACACCCGTAAATAAGGCTATAAAGATTTACGAGGAGCTTATTCTTATTCTCTCAGGCAGAATTGACTGGGTTGAGTTTGTAAATCGTGTAGCTAAGAGCTTTGAGCGTGAGTTCTATGCAAGTGTTGCAAAACAGCTCAACAATCTCTCAACAGCAAGATTTACCATACCCTCTTCTTCTGGTACAGCTACTGAGACTGGACTTCTTAACCTTATTGAGAAGGTAGAGGCTGCTACAGGCAAGACTGCTTACGTTCTTGGAACAAGAACAGCTCTCAGAAACTTCTCTATGTCTCAGATCGCAGAGACTGTAAAGGACGATTATTATGATGTAGGATATTCTCAGAGTTTCAACGGAACACCTTGCATTAGACTCAAGAACTATCTTGGCGCTGATGGCAATTTCGTTCTCTCTGACAAAAGAGTTTATGTAATCGCTGGCGATGACAAGTTCATCAAGCATTATATAGAGGGTGAGCCTATTGTAATTGCAAGAGATGCTGCTGACAACGCTGATCTCACACAGGAGTACACAGTAATTCGTCGTGAGGGTATTGCTGTTGTAGTATCTGACACAATGGGTGTTTACAACTTTACTTAATCAAATTATGGGCGGTTGAAATATACCGCCCCTACTATGAGTTAAAGGAGAATTAAATATGGGTAGACCTACAAAGGCAAATACGGAAAAGGCAAGTGCCGAAAAGCCTGTAAGAATAAAAATTGAGTCTGATTATCTTATTCCCGTTAAGAGCAATATTGGCGGAGTTCTGTATTACAAGTCAAAGAAAACCGGCTATGAGGAAATATGGGACGATACTGGCGTTGTAATTGAAATGGAATATGGTGAGCTTGTTTCTATGCGCAATTCTCAAAAGAAGTTCTTTATTAACAACTGGATTGTTTTTGAGGACACTGATGACTACACCGCAGATGAGATTTATAAGGCTCTCAATGTTGACAAGTATTACACATCAAATGGACTGTATAAGAATATTGATGACATTTTCAACTTCTCTGCTAAGAAGATTGAAGAAATAGTTCCTACTCTCTCAAAGCCCGTAAAAGAGACTATTCTCACAAAGGCGTACACCATAATGGCAGAGGAAGATGAGCGACTGGATTCAAAGGCAAAGGTTAAGGCTCTTGAAAAGGCACTTGGCGTTAGTTTTGATATGGACGAGGTGAGCTAATGACCGCTTACACAACAATTTACAACAGTTTCTTGGATAAGGTCAATGACTACGATTTGGCGGATATGACTGCTGAGTTGGCGCAGACTTCAATGCGCGGTTGGCTTAATCAGGCTGTTGTAAAATTTTTAGAATCCTGTAAGAAGGATTTGACTCAGACCGAGGAAGGCGGATTCACTGAGGATTTAGACCTTATGGAGATAGATATACTGACTGAGGGAATGGTTGAAGCATGGCTGAAGCCTATACGCAACAATCTTGACTTACTGCGAAACGCATTAAGCACTAAGGATTTTACGACTTTTTCTCCTGCAAATTTACTTGATAAGGTCAACGATACTTATTCTATGGCTCATGCCAACTTCCTATCACGTATTAAAGAATATTCATTTATTCGCAACGATGTAGGTGACTTGATATGAGCGTAAAGATAGATTATGCAGAATTAGATGAGAGTGTTTTTCAGAACTACTTTCAGTATATGATAGGTAAGATTTACAAGATTTTGCCTATGAAAGAAGAAGGGTGTAAAACTCTTACGTCTTATCTTGAAAGTCTCAAAGTTGAGATGATTGGGAGTTATGGGTTGTATCGTCAACTTATGGAAGAACCGCAGTTTATGACCACATTGAATATCGTGGAATATCTGATTGATAATGATTATGATAACACGATATGCAAGCGCGAAGTGTTTAAGGCTATACGTTGTATAGAGAATATTAATAAGAAGTATTTTGGAAAGGAGGGATAATATGGCTGATTTTGATTCGTATAAGGCAAGAGTGCAGTTTCGAGGTGTAACGCAGAGAGATCGCACTTTATACCAAGAAAAACGCAATTTGAAAATCAATGCTGTAAACTCCCTTTCCTGCAAAGATTGTCTTGTTAATGGCGTACCGCAGAAGCTCATTATTGATGACGGTACTCTCCCCTATTACAAGGACGTAAAAAGTTTACCCGATGAATATTTTGACGCTGGCGATTATGTTGAATGGGCAGATGCTATGTGGCTTATAGTGTTCTGTGATTGGGATAAGGAAGTCTACACATATGGCAAGATGCAACAGTGCAACTATGTCCTCAAATGGCAAAATACAGATGCAGATGTTATCGAGCGTTGGTCGGTAGTGCTTAGTGCTTCTAAGTACAATAACGGCGAGAAGTACAATAACGTCATAGTTGTTGGCTCAAATCAGCTCATGGTGTATTTGCCGATTGATGAGGAAACTTTGAAACTGAGATCGGATAAGCGTCTTATGGTTGACTTCAACACGGAGTTGCCAAAATGCTACGACATTACTCGTGTCGATACGGTTACTATGGGATATGACGGAACAGCCGAGCCGAGATATGACGGCAAGGGTTGTATTCTGCTTGTACTCACGGAAACTGAGATTAACCCCGATGTTGACAGAATTGACTTAATGCTTTGCGATTACGTTAATCCTAACGACATACCGCACCCAAGTCCAATAAACATAACATATAGCGGCTCTCCATCTATCAGAATAGGTGGTCGTAAGACCTTTACAGCGGAGACAGAGAATGAAGTTGTATTCTCTCTTGTTAATTCCGCACTATTGGACGGCAAGCTGACAATGGAGCAGACTGGCAACAAATGTGTTGTCAAGTGCGCTAATGATTCGGCTTTAGTTGGGGCAACTTTTAAGGTAGAAGTCACAGGTGGCGGACAGCGGAGCGAGTTGCTTGTTGACGTAATTGGGGCGGTTTAAGGGGATTGAAATGCGCAGAAAAGTTACACAAGAAGAATTTGTTGACCAAGTGTCAAAAGTAAATCCCGATATTACCATTATCGGAGAATATAAAGGCTCTCGTGAAAAAGTTAAATGTCGATGTAGTTGTGGGCATGAATG
>Ga0208694_1004522_pt1 | contig 12502 bp, 11 predicted proteins | sample AD_UKC078_MetaG_FD_184442 | JGI IMG/M metagenome (GOLD analysis project Ga0208694, IMG submission 184442) | Active sludge microbial communities of municipal wastewater-treating anaerobic digesters from USA - AD_UKC078_MetaG (SPAdes) (version 2) | ecosystem: Engineered > Bioreactor > Anaerobic >...
CTACATATATTCAATTCATTACTTTAATAGCAAACATTTTTGGCATCGTTGGCAATAATAATTTATCCGCTTTGGTCTGCTCTGTTGCGGTACTTAGACTTTTGACTACCAAATGAATAGCATGTAATAAGGTGTGCTTTTCATCTGCCACCACGCAAGCCAATTGCAGGCTTTGCACTAAGCTTGCGCGATCTTGTAGCGTTAAGCCTTCTTCTACATTTTCGGCATGTTGGGTGATGTTCTTTATACCTATGCTATTTAAACGCACATAAGCGTCTATAAACGGACGAAACGGCTCAATTAAGTCATCCGCCAAGTTAAAGGCGTTAAGCTCGCTACAATGGTGTATGCCAAGGGCTGGAATAAAACCAAACTGCACCAGTTCCCGCGCAAAATAGCGTAGCCATAATTCAACGCGGCATTGGGTAAATCTTCGCCATGCCGTTTAAACGCATCGTGGTTTACCCCATCAAACAGCACATTAAAATAGAGCCGTGCGGCTTGTGCTTCGCAATTTTTGCTATCGCCGCTATCTACCTCAGCGGCTAATTTACTCAGCCTTGCATGTTCTCTACCGCATAGTTTTAAGGTGGCTGCTTGATTGCTAATTTTTTGCTTAACGATGAGTTGCCATAAACGCTTGGTAAATGGCTTAGACCACGCTATTTGTGCGCGCAACATGCCTGCTTGGCGGCTATGCGGTAAAAAGCTGGTGAATAAGCCATTGGGTGTGTGCGTTTCATCGCAGGTGATAATCACAATATTTTCATCGGCACAGGCAGAAATTAAGGCACTGGTCAGCGTAATTTGCGGCGATTCCAGCACGATGCTGGCAATATCTTCCAGCGCTAAATTCACCTCGCCACTTTCTTGCTCACAACGCAATTGGCGGTTTTTAAGCGAGAGCCGCGCAGGGCGGCTAATCAGCAGATTCTGCCAAGCCATACCCCAGGGCACCCTCTCTGGCTTCGCCATTCACCTTGTGGCGTGGCTCCTGTTTCACTTCAAACACCTCACCTAGTACATCAACTTGTAACTTTTTAAAAGTAGATAGTCGCTGAACACCAATACCTTCTTTTTTCCAAGACCTATCGTGTCCTTCAATGTTGATAGCACCTGTGCCACGATGTGCACCTTTAAAGTAGCCCCGCAAAAATGCCCCATCCCCACCATCTTTATCACTAATCAAAATCAAATCATTATTACAAAGGCTAAACGCAAATTGATAGCTCGCATCAATTTCAGGCCAATCTTGCTCTGGCGTTGCCGCACGTATCGCCCTATTCGGCAGCACACCGCTGACGCGGTCTGCCAAGTAAATAGGCACTAGGTAAAACTTACCTGCTTTGGTAAACACATCCACGCGTAGCATTTCGCCGTTATCAGCTAAACCGCCACGCACTAGCACGCCTGTTTTAGTGGTGCGCTCTAGCTTAACGCCTTTGATTAAACGGCCAAAAGCGTCGTCACTTTCTTCACCGTGTTTGCCTAAGTAAAAAGGTTTAGCAAACGGTTCTTTTCCGCCTGTTTCTATTCTTTTTTTCAACGCTTGGTATAAATTGGCGTTGCGTGTTTCTTTTTCGGGAATATTTTCTAGACTCGCCAGTGTTAAATCTTGTAATTTTGTTTTACTGGTCGTAATCGGGTTTTCTCTAGTCATACGTTTAGTCGAGCGAATTTTTTCATCATGCACGCCCCCTGTTGCCTTGCGTGTGGGCGCGCGCGACACAAAAATCTCAGTCAACGCATCTTTAACATCGGCTCTAAAGTTCTCCCAAGGCAATGGAAAATCGCGACCATCTTTTTTCTGGTAATTGGTAGCGGTAATTTCGCCAGTATCAGTATCAACAATTTCCAAATCACGGGTGCTATCGTCAGTACGTTTATCACTCGCCCAAAGTTCTTTTTTACGCGAGTAATCTGACACTCGCTTCACAAAGCCTTGCGTGGTGCAAGCCACTACGGCGGCATCAAGCGCATGATGCAAATCACCATCCGCGCGCACTTTGAGCAAACCCCAATGCGCGCGTAAAAATGATGTCACCGCGCCATTGCGGGTTTGGACTTTTATTTTGTTTTCACTCGGTGCAAACTGCAGATTAAGCTTTAAAAATTCTTGCAAAAAGCGTGAAATATAGCGCGTGTCGTTGAGGTTACGCTCTCTAAATTCCTGCTCGGCTTTTTCGTCAAAATCTACACGCAACAAGCGATTACGCTTGGCTTGCCTAAAGGCTTTGTGGGTTTCTATGCGTATTTTGTATTCATGCCATTGCTGGCTGGCTGAATCGCCATTGAGATATTCATAAGGCGTTTTGTTGCCCTTATCGCGGTTGGCTTTGCTGGTGCATAACACTTTGTTATTCAGGCTGTCATCCATACTGCGACTGTAAGGCAAAATATGGTCAATTTCAGCATAGCCTTCTTCTAGCAAACGCGCGGGCTCTAAATACACGCCGCTGTAAGCGCAATAGTTGTATTCGCGCCATAACCTAAACTTGGTAAATTCATCCCCACGCGGGTCGCGCCCAAAGGTGTCGTTAAATTGTTTAACAGTGCGCTCTTTTTCTGCTTGAAACTCTTTTTGCTTACCTTGAATATCCTTTCGCTCGCTGTACGGTTGCGACAACTCACGCGATAGTTCAATGTTAATTTGCGTTGGGCTGCCATAACGCCGAATCATGGCGTTAATGACTTTGCGCGCTTGGGTAAGCGCACGTAGCACCACAGGGTTACGCACCTCATCGGTTGGGATGTACGGCAAAAATTGCTGTGGCTGTGCTTCGGAGGGTGCGGAATGGTCATAACCTGCTGCCTTGCAGGCTTCGTCATAACGCAAGCCTTGCGCTAAAAATGGATTGATATTGCGTAAGGCTTTGAGCGATAACGCCACGGCTTTATCAAACGATAAGGCCAACACCGCATCAAGCAAGGCTGGCTCTAGTTGTTCAGGCGCAAGCACTTCACGAATTTTGTCATCACTTTTATACCAAGTCAGTGCGGTGGCAATAGCATCCAGCTTATCGGGTTGATTGGTGAGGTTACCCCAAGCTAATTCTCCGCAAGTTTTGGTGATTACACCACGTAACTGGTGGTAAGCTTTGAGTTCAGCAAAAGTAGCATCTTCAGATTTATCAATTTCGCCACTTTTATATTGCACCAAGTTAAAGCGAACTGTTTCAGGTAAATCTAAGGCTTTGCGAATTTGTTTGTATGTCACTTTGGCTGACTTATGCGCCATGGTTTCGATGGCTTTACGTTGTTCCGCATCTAACACACGTCGTTCACCTGTTTCTATCAACATTAAGTTATTTAAGCGTGATAACAACACAAAACGTTCGGCGCTGTAAGTGGCTTTTGCCACGCGTTTTTCATCAGGTTCAAACGTGCAATAACCTACCATGTCAGCAATCTCGCCATCATCCACTGGGCGTTGCGAGGCGAAAATTTTGGTGTAATCTGTTTCAAAAGCAACTTCAGCAAAAGTATTTCCTAAGCCACGCTGCGCCTCAAACAAAGCTTTAATTTCAAGCAGTAAATCATCACGTGCAACGGTGTGGCTGTAATCGCCGCCCTTGTTGCGCTTATAGTCTGCAAACTTTTCATCTTTCCACACCATTTCACCAACCGTGCGGTAGTTTTTATCGTGTAAAAGTTTGGCGTTACCCGTAACGCCTTGTAATAGCTTGCCACCTTCTTTATCACCCGCCTCACTTTTACGGTTAGATTTAAAACCGCGATGTTTGGCAATATGTAACAACGCCCGTGCCCAATCGCGCGGGTTAAGCTTGCGGTCTAAGCCATCTGCACGCAACAACCAAGGCGTTGAATCGTCTGCAGTAATATTTGATAAAACTTCTGGCACAACATCATTGGTTAAACCCTCACGATAAAATAAACGTCGAATACGTGCCATACGATGCGCACGGCGACGAATGCGACGGCGCATTCCACGTGCTTCTCTCCTTGGTTTTGCTAACGATTCGCCCGTTTTGGGTACTTCTGCCGCTACAAATATACGTGAGCCTAGCCCGAGCAAAGGTGTTATTGCTTGCTCATCATCAATCGCCGCCCAGCCGATAGAGGCAATGCCAATATCCAACCCAAAAACAAGTGCCATAACATTCCCCTGAAATTTAATTTAGTGCTATCATTCTTCTAACGTAATCCTTCGGAATGGGGCACGTTGCTATAATAAGACTTAAATGTCGTAAGGTATCCCCCAAAAATGCAAATTTTTGGGGGTATCCTCTGGCCAAATAATATACAAAATCTCTCTTGTAATCCACCAATCTAACTTTAGTCTTAAGCTTTAAAAATCAACAACTACAATCAGTAACCAGCTGTTGTGTCCGCTAAGAACTACCACTTAAACAATTCACATCTATCGTGATTATTTAGTAGTCACAAAAATTTCAAACTATAATGGCACTATAAACAATATTATTGTTTTACCTTACACGCAGATTGGCCACTATGGAAAACCACACACACCACCCCGCTGACAAAAGCCTGCTCGCTGCGATTGACTTGGGTTCAAATAGCTTTCGGCTTGAAATCGGCCGGCTCGATAGCGGCCATATCGAACGCGTTGAATACTTAAAAGAAGCCGTGCGCCAGGGCGGCGGGCTGGACGAAGACCGTAACCTGACGCCAGAAGCCATTGAACGCGGGCTCAAATGCCTTGCACGTTTTGCCGAACGCATAAAAGGTTTTGACGCTGCACATGTACGCGCCGTGGCAACGCAAACCTTGCGTGAAGCGAATAACCGCGAAGTCTTTACCAAACTGGCCAAAAAAACGTTGGGATTTGATGTGGAAGTGATTTCGGGCGTGGAAGAAGCGCGCCTGATTTACCAAGGGGTGAGTCGCTTTTTACCGCAATCGAATGAAAAGCGTTTGGTGATTGATATTGGCGGGCGCTCGACTGAATTTATCTTAGGTCAAGGCTTCACCGCGCACCATACGGCTTCATTACATGTGGGTTCAGTGGCATGGTCACTTAAACATTTTGCTAGTGGGGAATTCACCGAAAAAGCTTTTACCCGCGCAGAGATTGCCGCAGAGTCCATTTTTGAAACCCTAGGCGCACACTTTAACCCACAGCAATGGGAAATTGCCTATGGCGCATCGGGTACCGTTGGCGCGGTGGCAGACGTATTAGTGCAGTACGGCAGGCCGATAGACACGGTTACCATAGAAGGTTTGCATTGGTTGCGCGAAGAGTTACTAAAATCCAGAAGCGTTGAAAAATTGAAATTGCTCGGGCTTAAAGAAGACCGCAAACCTGTCATCGCAGGTGGGTTAGCAATACTCATCAGCATCTTTGATTATTTTAAAATCGACACGCTGCACGTTGCCAAAGGTGCGCTCAGGCACGGCCTGCTGTACGACATGGTAGCGCGTGAAAGTGCCATGCTCGATATCCGAAATGCCTCAGTGCGGCGTCTGGCGCGTAAATTTGATGTCGATGAAACGCATGCTAATACGGTTGCTGACGTTGCTGACACTTTGTTTGAAAAAATCAGCGCGGATATTCAGTTTGAAGCAGGAGAACAGCAAGCACATGCGCGAAAATTGCATTGGGCGGCAATGCTGCATGAAATTGGCAGCATCGTCTCACCGATTGATGCGCATTTGCATGGCGCCTACATTCTTGAACACACCGAGCCTGCTGGGTTTTCGCAGCATGAACTGCATTGCCTGAGCTTGCTGATTTTAGGCCAAAAAGAAAAGTTAAAACGTCTGGAAGCTGATTTTTCAGATCGCATTTTTGTGATGCAATTAGTGTGCTTACGGCTGAGCATCATTTTGTGTCACGCGAGAAAAAAACCGAACTTACGCGGCTTTCAGTTACGTTTTTTTAATGAAACTATCCATTTGAATTTGCCGTCATCGTGGCCAGATAAATTTCCGCAATCTTTCTACTTGTTAGAAGAAGAACGCTTAGCGTGGCAAAAGATTAACTGGCGTTTTGAAATGACGACAAGCCAATAAATTGTCATAAAAAATTCATACTCAAACCCAATTAAACGGTATAAACTGTTTATATCGTTTAATTAGGAGATTTATATGTCAAAAATCAATGCCATTCAAGCGGCAGCGCTGCAATCGTCCGTTGCTAAAACTGAGCCAGCCAAACCAGTAGCTGCCAAGCCAGCTACTACAAAACCAACTGCTGCAAAAACCGCACCCACAATTAAGGCAGCACCTGTTAAACCAGCAACTACCAAGCCTGTGGCAAAATCAGCAGAAAAAAAAGCAGCTAAACCTGCCAAGCCAGTCAAAGAAAAAATCCCTAAACTTAAAATGGAGCGCGACAGCTTTACCATTCCAAAAGCGGAATATGCGCAGCTGTATGTGTTAAAAGACCGCTTGGCAAAACTGGGCGCACCCGCCAAAAAGAGTGAGCTACTGCGCGCCGGCATTATGCAACTGACGGCCTTAAGCGATGCGGCGCTTAAAACCGCGTTAAGCAAAGTGCCAACCATTAAAACCGGCAGACCAAAGAAAAAATAGCGGGAATGATCATTTCGAGTTAGACGAAATCCGGGTGCTGTAGAGTGAATAAATAAGTTTGCACGGTGTCATCCACATGGCGCTGGCGTAACCACCACACAGCACCCTTTTTCACTACACATGCTTCACTCTCCATTTTAAGCAATCGCGCAATCAGGATGCCAAGGTTGGGTTGATGGCCGATGATTAAAATAGTTCTACTACTATCTTCATTCAGCACATTTTTAGCAATCTTTTCCACGTTGCTATCTACGCCTAAATACTCGGCTATCGTTATTTTTTGCTGTCGGTTAAATCGTTGCAGTGCCGCAGCGGTTTCTAAACAACGTCGTGCCGGGCTACACAGCACTTCTGTATTAGCGGGTATATGCTGGTGTAACCATTTCGCCATAGCCACCGCGTCTTTACGGCCTTGCTTAGTCAGTTCGCGGTCAATATCAGCACCCGTCTTACTATTTACTTCTGCTTCGGCATGTCGCCAACATACAAGATTTGCCATATTTACTCGCTAAAATTTATTCAGCATATTGCTGAATCAACGCTTGTTGCGCACTAAAAACATGCTCGTGATTTTTTCGAGCCAAACTTGCCACAGGCTGATATTCACCACCGGCTAACAATTGCCATGCATCTTGCGTGTCATCCAAACTGAGCTGGCAGCACTCTTGCAATATCCGTGCGCGATTTTCAGCATCGGCAATCGGCCAGGCAATTTCGACACGTCGCATCATGTTACGGTTCATCCAATCCGCACTAGAAAGCCACATATTTTCCACATCGGCTACTTTAAAATAAAACACGCGTGAATGCTCCAGTAGGCGACCAATGATTGAGCGCACCCGAATACGCCCCTCCAGCCCAGGCGCATCGATGGGCAAAATACAGGCACCACGAACAATTAAATCCACTTGCACCCCAGCACGCCCAGCTTTTACCAGCGCAACCACAAGGGCTTCATCCGTCAGTGCGTTCATTTTTAGAATGATACGTGCTGCAATACCTGCTTTTGCTGCAAGTTCTGCGCTTTTAATTTTGCCAAGCATCTGTCGATGCAAATTAAACGGCGCCACCAGCAGATTTTGCATGCGCGGCAGTTTTACCTGGCTGGCAATATGCCGGAAAAGATATTCCATATCGCGCGTGATTTTTAGGTCAGCGGTGAGCATACTCACATCGGTATAAAGCCGTGCTGTTCTTGGATTATAGTTGCCCGTTGATACGTGGCCGTAGTGGGTCAGGGTTGTTTTTCCATTGTAGCCAGCGCCTTCTCTGCGCATTACCAGCAACATTTTGGCATGCGTTTTTAAGCCTACAATACCATAAACCACTTGCGCACCAACCGATTCCAAAGCTTCCGCCCAATTGATATTAGCCTCTTCATCAAACCTTGCTTTGAGCTCAACCACAGCCATCACTTCTTTGCCGCGTCGCACTGCCTCTTGTAATAGCTTTAGCATGCGTGGGTCTGAACCGGTTCGATAAATGGTTTGCTGAATTGACACGACGTCAGGATCATTTACAGCCTCACGCAAAAACGCAATGACCGACTCAAAACTTTCATACGGCTGATGAATTAAAATATCGCGTTGCTTGAGCTGACTAAAAACAGACTGATTGGGAACCAACTGCTGGCTTATTTTAGGCTCAAAAGGTTTAAATTTTAAATGGCTGCCTTCTGCCAAATCGGCTAACTGCATCAGTCTGGCCAAATTTACCAGACCATTAACGCGATACAATGATTGTTTAGGTAAATCAAACTGTTGCAATAAAAACTTGGCCAGTTTTTCATCACACGCGTGCGATACTTCAAGCCGTACCGCTTCGCCGAAATTACGCTGAACAAGCCCTTTACGCAGAGCGGTACGTAAATTCTTCACATCTTCTTCATCTACTGCCAAATCGGAATGCCGTGTGACTCTGAATTGAGAAAAGTTAAGCACTTCTCTACCATCAAACAAACTGGCCAGATGCGCACGGATTACACTGGATAACGATACAAACTTTTGCTGTTTGTCGCTTAGGTTTTTCGGCAGTTGAATGAGTCGAGGTAACGCTCTTGGCACGCGTACAATCGCAATATTGTTACTGCGACCAAAGGCATCTTGGCCACTGAGTGCCACAATAAAATTCAGTGATTTATTGGCCACCTGCGGAAAAGGATGTGATGGATCAAGCGCGATGGGTACAAGCAATGGGCGCACATCCGATTCAAAATATTTTGATACCCAGCGCCGTTGCGCCGCCGTGCGGTCGCCATGCGACACCAAATGTACGCCTTGTTTTGCGAGCGCTGGCATGAGTTCGTTATTTAAAATGTGGTATTGCTTGGCCACCAGCAAATGGGCATCTTCGGCAATGGCCTGGTAACTCTGTACATTAATATCACTCTGACGAATGTCATCACGCATGGCTTCAACATGCGGCGCAGCACGTACCTCAAAAAACTCGTCTAAGTTGGAAGAAACAATACATAGAAAACGTAGCCGCTCTAACAGCGGGTAATTTGGATTTTGCGCAAGGCTCAGCACGCGCTCATTAAACGCCAGAATACTGGTGTCACGATTTATAAGTTCCAATGGTGGAAAAGTTGAAGGCATAGCGTTAGTTATCAATGAATAAAATTGATATTACACGCTGATTGTGACGAAATGATGACCGTTTCATGTAAACGGCTAGGCCTAACTGGTTTTTAGATTATGTTGCAAGCTCAAACAGCGCAATAGATTCAACGTGCGCCGTATGCGGAAACATATTGATGACGCCCGCTGCCTTCAATATATAGCCTTTTTCGTTAACCAGCACACCAGCATCGCGCGCCAGCGTGGCTGGGTTGCATGACACATACACGATTTTTTTTGGGCGATTGCTATCATCCAACGCTTTTACCAGCTCAAACGCACCGTCGCGCGGCGGATCCACCAGCCATTGATCAAAATGGCCTAATTGGGTAAGTGCTTCGGGCGTCATTTTAAATAAATCTGCCACGCCAAATTGCGCATTGCTAATTTGATTAAGTGCCGCGCTTTGATTGGCACGTTCAACCAAGTTTTCCAGACCTTCCAACCCCAGCACCTGTGCGCCGCTACGGGCAATCGGTAATGTAAAATTGCCAATCCCGCAAAAGAAATCAGCGATGCTTTCCCCTGCCTTTGGCGCCAATAATTGCATGGCACGGCGTATCATCACTTGGTTGATTTGCGGATTCACCTGCGTAAATTCATTGGGCTTGAAAGGATAGGTTAAGCTGAATTCTGGCAGACTATATTGTAGTGGCGCTGCGTTAAGCGGATAAAACGGCTTAATCGTATCCGGGCCTTTGGTCTGCGTCCAAATTTGCACTTGGTGTTTGTCGGCAAAATGCTTCAACAACCGCTCGTCATCTGCATTCAGCGCTTCCATAATGCGTAAAATCAGCACAATCACATGCGCGCTTTCACGCGCGTTTGCAGGGTTTTCGCCAACTGCCAATTCAATTTGCGGCAATTTATCTCGAATGCTGAGTTGCACGATTAAATTCTGCAGCGGTGCAATCAGGCCTGACACTTCAGGCACCAGCACTTCGCACGAATTCATATCAGCGACAAAACGTGTGGCCTTTTCATTAAAGCCCACCAGCACGCGCTGCTTTTTCTCCACATATTTCACGCTTAAACGCGCTTTGTGACGATAGCCCCAAGTTGGGCCAAAAAGCGGCGGTAACATATTGTCAGGCTTCACTTTACCGATATGCTTTAAGTCATTTTCCAGCAACCGCTGCTTGGCCGCCACTTGCGCAGCAAAATCCAGATGCTGCAACTTACAGCCGCCGCACAAGCCAAAATGCGGGCATTTGGGCGTCACGCGCTGATTCGATTGCTTCAATACTTCCACCACGTTGGCGATTTCATAACTGGCTTTAATATGGTGGGATTGGTAGGTGACTTTTTCTTGCGGCAACGCGCCATCAATAAAAATGGTTTTACCTTCCACATGCGCCACACCCCGCCCTTCCTGATCGAGCGACTCAATCGTAGCGAACTTAATTTCTGGAATAATAGGCGCTTGGTTGCGACTTCTGGAGCGACGAGCCATGAAAAAACCTGTGTGAATTTTGAAGCGAGATTTTAACGCAAATTTAAGTGGAGAATTGGGTAAATTACACTGGGTAATATTGACAAAAACACCAGTAAAAACACTCGAGAAAATTTTTATGCTCTGCAAGCCTTATAAATAAAGGCTTGCAGAGCATCGAAAAAGGTTGTTACTAAAATCCGCTTAAAAAATGTATTTTATTGAATGTTGTTTTGAAAAATATTTAAAGCTTCCAGGCCGCCAAAAATTCTGCCCAATGCGGCACTGAATAACTTGACAGTGTATCGCGCACCAAGTTAATTTCAGCCTCGTACGCGCTGGCGCTCAGGTGGCCGCGCATCAGTTGAAAGCGCAAATACACCAAATGCGTGTTGGCTACATCGGTTTCGCAATAATTACGAATCGCCTCAATTTCACCCGCTTGATACGCAGCCCACACTTTGCTGCCGTCCATACCCAACTTTCCTGGAAAGCCGCACAACTGAGCAATTTCATCCAGTGGCGCATTGGCGCGGCCGTTAAACATGGCGAGTAAATCCATTAAATCGAGATGGCGCGTGTGGTAACGGCTGATGTAGTTGTTCCACTTAAAGTCTTTGTCATCCTCACCCAAATCCCAATAACGCGGCGCTTGCACCTTATTTATCATGGCGCGGTAATGCAACACGGGCAAATCAAAACCGCCGCCATTCCAGCTGATAATTTGCGGCGTATATTTTTCAATGCCGTCAAAAAAACGCTGGATAATCTCGGCTTCAGTTGAATGCGCATCGCCCAGCGTCCACACTTTAAAATGGTTGCCCTCGCGCAGGGCGCAAGAAATGGCGCAAATTCTGTGTTGATGCAGCGGCAAAAATTCACTACCGTTTTGCTGACGGCGCTGGTGAAACGCGATGTTAGCAATATCATCATCGGTGGCGTGCGCAGGCACATCGAGTAAAGTGCGTAAGCCTGCGGTGTCAGGAATCGTTTCAATATCAAATACAAGGGTGGGTGTCATAGTTAAAAGCATACTACAAAAAACTTTTATAAAAAACAAAGGCTGCCGAGGCAGCCTTCATTCCATAGCAATGGGCTTGTCAATATTACTTTTTAACCCAACCACCCGCGCCCTGATAAAACCAGCCGCTCTGTGCTTTGTCTATCCAGCGGCCAGCAAAAGTGCTTTGAATCTCACCTTGCCACTCCGGGTGACCGTTAGCGGTGGCGATTTCTTTATACAAATTGTTGCGATCAGCATTTTCGGCCGATACCAAGCCATTTAACGCGCCACGGTCTTTAAGCGGCACGGCGGTGGCATCTTTGACAGCAATTAAGCCATCTTTAGTGAGGCCAATCGCACCACTCGCATAAAAGCCAGCTAATTGCCCATGGCGCGCCTGCATACTGTTTTTAATCGCAGTAATCGCGGGTGTGTTGACTTCTAAATCGGCTGCCGCCAGTGCAAATTGGCTGACTAGCAAAACGCTTAATAACATGGCAACACGCAATATAATTTTTTTCATGATTTATCCTTTGTGGGTGAATTACTTGGCTGAGTCTGCAGGTGCTGGCTCAGCTTTTGGCTCAATGGTTTTTACAGTCGGTTTTTCGCCATTTTTAAGTTGCCAAACATCGTCAATGATTTTATCTGCCGCTTTTTCGGCCGCCGCTGCTGGAAAGTAAATATTTATCGTCACGCAAGCGGGCAAAATTGCCGCAACGCCTAGTGCCATTAACCAATTTTTCATCTGATATCCTTAAGTTTACCTAAGCATTTATATTTTAATTCAATTACTTAACCACTGCTTTTGTATTGCCGTCAATCACACGTTTTACCCGTGCCAATAATTCACTCCAACCCACAGAATGATTGTACCCCAACACGGTGATTGCAGGGATGCCACTACCCTTAACGATGATATACCCGCCATCC
>Ga0208694_1004523_pt1 | contig 12501 bp, 11 predicted proteins | sample AD_UKC078_MetaG_FD_184442 | JGI IMG/M metagenome (GOLD analysis project Ga0208694, IMG submission 184442) | Active sludge microbial communities of municipal wastewater-treating anaerobic digesters from USA - AD_UKC078_MetaG (SPAdes) (version 2) | ecosystem: Engineered > Bioreactor > Anaerobic >...
AAACCTGTTAACCCCGGCCTAACTTCATGTCTTCTTTTTTGATTGTCATTATATAAAGGCAAATATTTAACAAGAAGCGGTCTAGGACCAACAATGCTTAAATCACCTTTTAATATATTGAATAAACTTGGTAGTTCATCTAAACTTGTTGAGCGTAATATTTTTCCAAAATTTGTTAACCTAATTTCATCAGAAAGTAAATTTCCACCGTCATCTCTTTTATCTATCATGGTTCGAAATTTGTATAAATAAAATGTTTTTTCATTTTTGCCTGGTCTTATTTGTTTGAAAATAACGGGGGATCCAAGTTTGATTCTAACTAAAATAGTAAGAATAATTAATATTGGAGATGATAATATAATCGCAATAAGACTTAAAAAAACATCCATTGGTCTCTTAACGAATTTCTCGTAAAAACCTTTTTTATGCATTTATGAATAACCTTTTAATCGTATCAATAACTCTATCTTGTTGCTCTTTTGTCATCTTTGAATCACTTGGTAAACATAATCCTGTATCAAATAAGTTATCTGAAATTTCGTTACCAATGTAATCATATTTTTCAAAAAATGGTTGCAAATGCATTGGTTTCCACAAAGGTCTTGATTCAATATTTTCTTTTTCTAATTCAATCATAATATCTAAAGGCGTTACTTTTCCTTTAAGAATTATACTAGTTAACCAACAGTTGCAGTAAGCCCATTCATTCATGGGCATGAATTCAATTTCTTTGATGTCTTTAAATGCATCTTTGTAATAATTGTAAATCTGCCTTTTCTTTTCGACTCTTTGATCTAAAACCTTTAATTGGCCTCGACCGATTCCCGCAACCACATTGCTCATCCGGTAATTAAAACCAAGTTCAGAATGTTGGTAATGCCTTGCTTTATCTCTGGCTTGTGTTGACCAAAAGCGGACTTTTTGGATTCTTTCTTCATCATTGGAAATAAGCATCCCTCCACCTGATGTGGTGATAATTTTATTCCCATTGAAACTGAATATTCCATAATCTCCCAAAGTTCCGGTGTATTTCCCCTTGTATAATGTACCTAGTGATTCTGCTGCGTCTTCAATTAACGTAACATTATATTTTTTGCACAATGACATTATTTTATCCATATCAGCTGCTAAACCATACAAATGGACGACTAATACTGCCTTTGCATTTGGATATTTAGTCAATGCTTCTTCCAAATATTTAGGGCTCATATTCCAAGTTTCATAATCACTATCAATAAAGACAGGAATAGCTTTTTGATAAATAATCGGATTTGCTGTTGCAGAAAATGTTAGAGACTGACAAAGAACAATGTCACCTTCTTTTACTCCAGCTGCAATTAAAGCCATATGGATGGCTGCAGTACCAGAAACTAGTGCTGCTGCATATCCTATTCCTACTTTTGACGCCATCTCATTTTCAAATCCGGTAACATTTGGTCCTAATGGTGCAACCCAATTGGTATCAAATGCTTCTTTTACATATTGTTGTTCATAACCTTCATCGCTCATGTGTGGTGATGATAAATAAATTTTTTCATTCATTATTATATCTCCTAATTAAGCAAAGTAAAAAATTGAAGGATATTATTATTAGGATATTTTCTATTAATCAATTTTTTATATATTATTTCATTGTTGGTAAAGCTGGAAATTAAAATTCCTTCATGTTTAATTTTGTATAAATCGTCAATTGAAACAATTGGAGTATCCACCAATTTATTCCCTATTTTCTCAACATCATCATCAATTATTGCTACAACATTTATATTAATATTTCTACTCGATTTTATTGTGTTTAGCATAATCTCACAAACTTCTCCTGCTCCATAAAATAAGACATTTAGAAATCCTTTTTCTTCAACTTGTTTTAAGAATTGCTCAATGTTTAATTTGGCAGAATTGTACAAAACTTGAGTCGCATTTAAATAACCCATGTTTAAAACTTTTCTTCTTTCAAGACCTTTATTAGTAATAATGTATTCGACAGTTTTCGTTGACAAGTAATTTTTGTTTATCAATCCTTTATTCTCAAATTCATCAATGTAGAAATTGACCATTGAGACAGATGAACCAATTGATTTGCTAATCTCTCTTTGAGTAATATGGGGATTTTTTTCAATTAAATCAAGAATCAAATACTCTTTAAGGAAAATGGTGGGTTTAAAATAGAAATTATCAATCAACATTTTCACCTTCTTTTGTTCGGTTATTGAATAATTTGATTATACACCAAAAAAACAATAAAAACAACTGTTTTTTAAAATTTTTGTTCGGAAAACAAACATTTTTATACCTCAATTTATATTTTGGTTAAAGTTAAATATTGATACATTATTTCACAAACACCCTATACCCCCATGGTCCAAGCCCAAAACTCTCAACCCCACTTATTTTCACATTCCCACCACCAAAATAATCCACATAACTTCCAGCATAATTACTCAAATCCACTTCCAAACTCTGGCTTTTATTACTCAAGTTAACTATTACAATAATCGTATTATCACCTTTACTTCTTACAAAACATAAAGTATCTTCATTCCCATCAAACAAAAACACTACATTATCCATCGCTAAATGCGATAATGCTAGATTATCTTTTCTTAAAGAAATCAGTTGTTTGTAAAAGAGAGTGCGAGGATGGGAAATAACATCATCCCAAACTATTTCATCCTTTTCAAAGAAAGCTAAACTCTTATCATTATTCACTTCCTGGCCGGAATAAATCAAGGGCATTCCGGGAATTGTAAAAGTCAATAAACTAAAAACATCTTTCGCAGCCCCTAATAACATTTCATCTGGTCCTTCCCAAGAATTAACATCATGATTGGAAGTATAGAGCAAAGGAAAAGTTCCTAAAGGATATCTTCCTTTATTCCTATTCACAAACATTTGTATTTGTGAAGCTCTTTTAACGCCCTTTACGACATCTTTAATCAAATTCATATATTCAAAACTATAATTGGCATGAAACAAATGATTAACTAATGTGATATCCGCATCATCTTCCGCAAGCCAAAACAAGGTTTTATAAGGTCGTAAAGCCAAAATCGCTTCTTCCCAAAAAGCTCTTGGCACCCTTCCCGCCGCATCACAGCGAAAGCCATCAACATCGAACTCACTAACCCAATACTTAAGGACCTTGATTAATTCCGCCCTTAAAGCCGGCTTATCAAAATTAAGATCGGCAACATCGGTCCAAGATGTTCCTTCCGGGATAAGAATATTCCCCTTATCATCTTGAGTATACCAATCACGATGTTCACTAATCCATGGACAATCCCAACCCGTGTGATTAAAGACCATATCCATCATCACTTTAAAACCAAGTTTATGAGCTTCTTCCACTAATTCTTTAAAATCGTTGTGATTGCCAAATTCCGGATTGATGCCATAATAATCGGTAATCGAATAATAACTTCCTAAACTACCTAAGCGATTTGTTTTTGAAATCGGATGAATCGGCATGAACCAAAGAACATCAACCCCAAGTTCCTTGAGTCTTGGTAAATGTTCCTTGAAAGCCAAAAAAGTTCCAGCTTCAGTATAACAGCGAATATTGACTTCATACATCACTGCTTGTCCTAACTCCGACATTTCAAATGTCAAATGTTCTTTTTGATGCTTACAAGAACCTAACAAAAACCCTAAACTTATTAATAATACCACTAGCCAAATTTTCTTCATTTTTCACCTTCCAATAGGATTCCTATCTACCAAAACTTTTTATCTGCGATAATTCACCTAATATTGCTTCCCTACTGGGGTTTTCCCAACTCAACCGGTAATAAACAAGATTAAACAAAAAAGCAAAGCAAGCGAAATTTCAAAAAACCGAAAGAGAGTCCTTTCGGTTTTATATTATCAATTCCTTAAAATGGCTTTGTTGTCCTTCACAAAGACACCTTTAACGGAAGCCACTAATTTACTAAAACGGGTAAAGCCCAGTTCTTGAAAATCAAAATCCGGATTCATCTTTTCCAGTTCTTCTTTGATTTTCGTTAACATCATTTCCTTTTTCTTGTTTCTATTAATAATCTGAATAATGACTTCTCCAATATCTTTTAACGACAATTTAGTCTTTAAAACCACATAGGGAGTTTGTTTCTCCTGAACAATCGATAAATCACAAATCGTATTGACTAAAGCCGATAAACTCTTCGCTCCATACTTCCGAGGATCAAAGTCTGAAAACCGGTTGACTAAAATGCCGCCTAAGACACTTAGGGGGATTTTATTATCTACACCGCTTTCCACAATCACGCCTTTAATAATTGAAGCAATATCGGCATTGCCGGCACAAGTGGTTTCCGTCGGTTCTTCTTCGTGGCTTTCATCTAAATATTCAAAGTATTTAAATTCATTGCAAGCATTCTTAAAAGCCGAAGAAACTTTTTTCTCACTACCAACGCCAATCACATGCATTCCCCCTTCTTTTAACTTCATGGCAAGCGGTGTAAAGTCGCTATCAGAAGTAACTAAAAAGAAGGAATTGACTTTTTGTTGATACATCATTTCCTGAGCATCAAGAGCCATCGCTAAATCAGCAGCATTTTTGCCGGTAGCGACATTGTATTGATGAACGGGCTTAATGGCATAGTCCAAAGCCATTTGATGCCATTCCGCTGATAGTTTTGAAACATCCCCATAAAAACGGGCAATGATGATTTTGCCGTATTTCGCAATCTCATTGATGACGGATTTAACATATTTGGGGGAAACATTCTCCGAATCAATCATAAGGGCAATTTTAAATTCTTGTTTTTCCATGTTTAACCTCTAAAGTCATTATACCATAATAATCCAAAAATTAACATGCATTTTTTCTTTCCATCCAAGCAATTTATCAGTCACATTAACATAAATCGAAGGTTTACACCTTTAGTTTCCTTTTTTTATAAACAAAAAAAAGACTGAGTCGCAATAAGACTCAGCCTTTTGAAAAATAAAGAAGGAATATTTAAAGAAGTTTTTAGTTTACTTCTTTTCTTTGTTGAAACATAAGAACCAATCAAGACAATATTTGTTTTCATCTTGGGATTCCATACGCTGTTTAGCCACTCCGCACGAACCTGCCGTCGGAATAATCGTGTCTTGACCAGGACGCCAGTTAGCCGGGGTGGCGACCGAGTCACGGTCAGCTTTCTGCAAAGCTAAAATAATCCGTTTGATTTCATCAAAATTGCGACCAACAGCAGCCGGATAATAAAGGATGGTTCTGACAATGCCTTTAGGATCAATGAAGAAAACCGCCCGCACCGCCTGCGTTGTCGATTGGCCTTGAATCATTCCATACTTGTTGGCAACATCCATTTTAATATCTTCAATTAAGGGGAATTTAACTTCCACATTCTTCATTCCGTTCCATTCCAATTCTTGGATTTTTCTTAACCAAGCAATATGGGCATAGAGCGAATCAACACTTAAACCGACTAATTCGGTATTAAGGGCCCTAAATTCATCCGCCATGGTGGCAAATGTCATAAATTCGGTGGTACATACCGGAGTAAAATCAGCCGGATGGGAGAATAAAATCACCCATTTTCCTTGATAATCTTCGGGAAAATTAATTACTCCTTGGGTTGTTACCGCTTGAAAAGCGGGAGCAAGATCGCCGATTAACGGCATACGATTATTTTCGTTCATTTACTACCTCCTGAACTATTTTTATTACAACGAGAACAAGTCCCTTTTAAATAAACAAATTTTTGCTTAACAGAAAAACCAACGAGGGGCTTTTCTTTAATCGATGTTTCATCCAGCGGGAAATCATAGATTTCCCCGCAAGCATCACATTGAAAGTGGCCGTGGTCCGCAGTTACCATATCATAACGCATCTGGCGCTCATCAATCCTAAGTGGTTTTACTAAGCCCGCAGTCACAAACAAATTGAGGGTGTTGTAAACTGTCGCTTTGGAGAGAGTTCCCAGTTCATCATATAAATGCGAATACACTTCTTCCGCCGTCGGGTGATAGTGACTGACTAAGTAAGCCAATATTTGCAAACGCTGTAATGAGGGTTGAATTTGATATTTAATTAACAGATTCTGTAAATCTTTTTGCTTCGTTTCTTTTAGACTCATTCTAATTTTATAATCTTTCTAATATTATTCTATCATATTATCAGGCTTTGTCAAGCATAATGCCCACGGCGTTTTTAATTTTGTCAGGGCAGTTTTTATTTGTTCTTCATTTAATCCGGAATAACCGATAACTAAACTTGTTGGGTAATTTGCTTCTTGGAAAGTAAACTCGCTTAAACCGAGAACTTTTATCTTGACCTTTTCCGCCGCTTTGATTAATGCTTCTTCGGTCGCCTTTTTAGTTGTCATCAAAAAATGAAGTCCGGCATCATAACCCTGAAGCAAAAAGCATTCATCAAGCCCTAATTCCCCAAAAACTTTTTGAAAGAAGCTTAAGCGGTTTTTATACACTTTGCGCATCCGATTTAAGTGGCGTTCAAAATGCCCACCCTCCATGAATTTTGCCAACACCCACTGTTCAAAATAAGGAACACTCGAACTATGGTAAGAAAAGCGTTCCAAAAACACTTGCAGCAAAGCTTCCGGTAAAACCATATAACTGATGCGCAGTGATGGGGCTAAACTTTTAGAAAACGAGTTCATGTAAATGACCTTTCCCAAGCCATCCAAGGATGAAAGGGCCGGAATAGGTTGACCAAGATAACGAAATTCACTATCATAATCATCTTCAATAATGAAACGCTTCTCCTTTAGTTTGGCCCAGTTGAGCAGTTCCAAGCGCCTTTGCAAGGGCATCACGATGCCCATCGGAAACTGATGGGAAGGCGTGACATGAACAACATCAATTTGTTTTTTACTTAACTCTTCAACCCTTAGTCCATGATCATCAAGATTGACATAGGAAAATAACAAATCCCAATTCCTAAAAAATTGGCTAATTTTCGGGTAGCCGGGATTTTCCATCCCATAATGGAGGGTGGTGCCCAGTAAAGGAATCAACAAAGCCAGTAAAGATTCCGTCCCCGAACCGACAACAATTTGTTCGGGACGACAGATAATCCCGCGAAAATTTTTTAAGTACTTGGCAATTTCAAGTCTTAATTCCTCAAGCCCCTGTTTATCAAACTGGTTAATGCCGACCTTTTGCGAATTTAGAGTTTCTCTCACCAGCTTTCCCCATAAAGCATGGGGAAAGAATGATTCATCAATCACATTTGTTTGAAAAGCCCATTGATAATCAAATAAGGTTTTTTCCTTAATTAAAGCTTTTGTTTTAAGAAAACTACCAATCAGCGGATGATCATAGGGTTCCACATAGAAGCCGCTTTTAGCTTTCGCTTTCAAATACCCTTCCATAACCAGTTGTTGATAAGCCGTATCAATCGTTACCTGACTGAGTTTTAAATGAGCGGACAAGGCCCGCTTTGAGGGCATTTTTTCGCCGGTTTTTAACTGTCCGCTTTGGATCATCGTCTTTACAAACTCATAAAGTTGCCGATAAAGCGGTTGTTTTGCTTGTTTATCCGGATAAAAAGTTAACATTATTCCTCCAACTGATATTATCGATAAAGACGAAACTGAGTCTTTTATTAATATCAGATTATGATATAATTATAGAGTAAAAACATTTAATAGTCAAATAAGGAGGAGCATATGGATAAAAATCGTCATGAATTTAATAAGCAATTAGCTTTAAAATTAAAGGGGGGCGTCATTATGGATGTTACGACCCCGGAACAAGCCAAAATCGCCCAAGCGGCCGGCGCTTGTGCCGTCATGGCTTTGGAACGTATTCCCGCCGATATCCGCGCTGCCGGGGGTGTATCACGTATGAGCGATCCGAAGATGATTAAAGCCATCCAAAAAGCCGTTTCTATTCCTGTTATGGCTAAAGTCAGGATTGGGCATTTTGTGGAAGCACAAATTTTGGAAGCCATCGGCATTGATTATGTTGATGAAAGTGAAGTTTTATCACCGGCTGACGATATTAATCATATCGATAAAACTGTTTTTAAAGTGCCGTTTGTCTGCGGAGCTAAAGACCTAGGTGAAGCCCTCCGCCGAATTTCGGAAGGCGCATCAATGATTAGAACCAAGGGCGAACCGGGAACCGGCGATATTATTCAAGCCGTTCGCCATTTGCGTTTAATCCAAGGCGAAATTCGGCGCGTGCAATCGATGCGCGAAGATGAATTATTCCGCTTACAAAAAGAATTAATGCTCTCCATGGATTTAATTAAATACATCCATACATACGGTAAACTTCCGGTTGTCAACTTTGCGGCGGGCGGAATTGCTACTCCAGCCGATGCGGCTTTAATGATGCAACTGGGAGCCGAAGGCGTCTTTGTCGGTTCGGGAATTTTTAAATCGAACAACCCGGAAAAACGCGCGCATGCGATTGTGAAAGCAGTCGCAAATTATCAGGATGCGACAATCCTCGCAAAATTAAGTGAAGACTTAGGCGAAGCCATGGTTGGCATTAACGAACAAGAAATTAAGTTATTAATGGCCGAACGCGGTAAGTAAGCTTACAGATGTACTGAACCCCTAAATCCGGACTAACCGGAGGAAGGGGTTTTATTATGTCTAAGTACAACAAAGAATTTAAAAGCTCGTATTTTCCTATATTTAGTTTATAATATAGCTGGGGTATTAAAATGCTACTAAATACCAAGCCAATAATTTCGATAACGGAAGCAAAGCAAAACTTTTCCAAAGCAACTAAATTAGTGGATAGGTATGGTCAAGTTATAATTACCAAAAACAAGAAAGCGAAATATTTAATTACTAATCTAACACACAAGAATATGTAACGGAAGATGAACGAATTGAAATAATCTCGAAAAGAATACTAAATAAACATCTTAATGCTTTTAAAGAACTGGCAAAATAAAGCAATCAAGTTAGTTAACATATGCCCGATTAAAAACACCGATAATTTTGGATAAAGTTTTTATCGGTGTTTTCTTTTAATTCTGGATACTGGAAAAATCAAAATCAATTGTTTCAAAAGGAAGTTTGCTACTTTTCTTTAAAAAAGTAATCATATAAATAGGATAATAAAGGCGATTTTCTTTAACCATCACATTCTCATTTTGAAAAACATATGCTTTTTTGATAGCAAATTGGGGATTTCCCAACAGATTTGATAAGGCATTATGGCGTTCATAATCTTTGCCCGATTTTACTTCAATGGGAATAATTTCTCCTTCGTTCTCAATTAAAAAATCGACTTCCCCTTGAGTTTTACTATTCCAAAAATACAAGCGTTCAAAACCATGAGCATATAATTCTTTCGCAACGACATTTTCATAATATGCCCCAAAATTAATCGCTTTTTCTTTGGCTAATATCTTGATTTGGATGCTCGGATCCATGCTCATATTAATGAGCATTCCACAGTCAATGTGAAACAGTTTAAACAAAGTTCGCTTTTTGCTGATGAGCAAAGGAATAACAGGCTTATCAACATTGTAGACCGGAATAGTAACACCGGCTTTCGCCAACCAAATAAAACTTTGTTCATATTTTCTAAATCTAAAGTTTTCATTTAAATTTTTAAGAATAAAACGTTTGTTTTTACTATTTAATTCCGAAGGAATTAAATCATAAATCTCTTCAATAAAGAGTTTATTACTATCACTGTATTGACTGATGTCTTTTTTATACAGCATATTGATATCATTGATGGTCTCATTAACTTTCTGCATATTTTTGGTTTCCAAATAAGTTACGACTACTTGCGGCATACCCCCGATAATTAAATATAGCCTAAACAAATCCATTATTTTTTCATGAATGAAAGAATCAACAGGAGTCAATTCTTGAAAAGATGTGCGTAGATGGTTAATAATCTGTTCGTTAGTATTAAAAGCCCACATAAATTCTTCAAAATCCAAAGGATGCATTTTGATGATTTTCATATATCCCGTCGGCCATGACTGAACATTTTGCAATTCAACTCCTAATAGTGAACCACTTAAGACAAACCGGTATTTAGTTTGCGTCGCCATAAACTTACTAAAAGTTATCATGTCATTTTCCTTAATCATTTGAATCTCATCAAGAAAAATAAAGGTTTTTCCTTCTTCAATCGGCACGGATGTCAACAAGGATAACTTGAGCATGAAATCATCAACGCTTTTTATTTCCTTAAAAAGAGTTTGCGCTTCTAGTGATGATAACATATTGATTTCAATATAATTGGGATAATGTTTTTTTCCAAAAGCGCGGATAATGTAACTTTTTCCCACTTGTCGCGGGCCGTCAATTAACAAAACTTTGTTGTCAGCATTTTTATCCCATTCCACAATCTCATCATAAACTTTTCTTTTTAACATGATATCCCTCCGTTTACCATATTTTATCACACACTTGCCGTTTTTCCAAGTCTTTTTTTCGCTTTTTTGCAGTTTTTCCAAGTCTTTTTTTCGCTTTTTTTGCAGTTTTTCCAAGGTGTTTTTCTTGGTTTTTGCAGTTTTTCCAAGAAAATAGCCATCTTGATTCCCCAAGATGGCTATTTTATATTCTATTTAATTCCTAATGTTTCCACATGCCCGACCGGAACGGTAAACATAAAACCAGCCTGGCGTTGTTTATCAGCTACAAAAATCTCATTGACAGCCTGCATCGTTTTTTCCAATAAGGCCTCTTCCTTAATCACCGTCATTATGGTTTTGTTATAAGGATTAGAGCCGGCTAAGAGATTTTTCAGCGAGCCGAATAAGGGAATACTGTCAATGCGGTTGTGGACAATCGCTGCCCCCATCCCTTGACTATCGATGATGGTCGCCCCGCCGACGCCCAAATGAACAAGTTTTCGCAAAACATCCTCTAAATATTCTTCTTGATTTAAGATGATAAATAAAGCAACCATATTTTCTCCTTTTTCTTTACTATACATTATTCGGCCTCCGCTTGCAACTCTAAATTAGCTTTTTCAGGAGTAATATTTTCAAGCGGCTCTTGTTTTAAGGCGCCATCAATTTCTCCCGCCTTCTTAATGGCAAACTTTGCAAATATCGGCCCCGTTGTTTCATAGATTAAAACACTGAACATAATAATCGTCGTAATCGCCATGGCATATTCGGGGAGTTGTTGTCTGACCAAGACGGATAAACCGATGGAAATTCCGCCTTGAGGTAACATCGCAAAACCTAAGTATTTCTGGACCGTCTTTTCGGACTTCGTTACCACGGCCCCGACATAACTACCTAAGAATTTGCCACCGGCTCTTGCTAAAATATAAGCAAGACCGACTAAACCGACCGTTTTTAAAATGGCTAAATCCAAACTGGCACCGGCAACGGTAAAAAAGATAACAAAGAAGGGGGAAGCAAAATCGTTAACTGAGCCAAAAACGCGGTGCGATTTACGAACCATATTGACAACAACCGTTCCTAAAACGATATTCGTTAACAGCGGCGAAAAGCCCAACCATTTCGAAATTCCCGTCGCCACCCCAATCGCCGCAATACTTAAAATCTGGTGATCATCACGATTTTCGGCTTTTTTGGAAACCAAAGATAAAATCACTCCTAGGATAAAGCCTAAAATAAAAGATCCACCAACTTCAATCAAGGGTTTAAGAAACATATCGGCTACTTTAACGGGTTCAGCGGAAACCGTTAACTTCGCTACCGCCAAAGCAATTCCAAAAGCGACAATCCCAAGTACATCATCCAAAGCGACGACCGGCAAAATGGTCTTCGTCAGCGGTCCATAAGCCCGGTACTGCCGAATGACCATCAGTGTTGCCGCCGGAGCAGTTGCCGCGGACATGGAAGCAATCACAATCGAAAACGCAAACGGTTGTTTAAACAAAACAAACATAACAAAGAAAACAACCCCAATCGCCCCAATCACTTCCAATAAAGTAATCCAAAAAATCTTCTTTCCAACTTTAAGCATATCTCTCATTACAAATTCCGAACCGATGGAAAAAGCAATAATCGATAAGGCAATTTCGCTAAGAATGGAAAAGTTATCAACATCCGTCGGTGTCACCAACTTAAATAAAGTTGGTCCTAACAACAAACCCGCCAATAAATAGCCGGATACGCTTGGGAGTTTAGCCAATTTAGCTAATTTCCCACCAATGAATCCGACAATTAAAATAATGCCTAATTTAATTAAAACTTCCACGCCATCTTCTCCTTCTTCTTAAAGCTCGCTTTTTGGCTAAAACAAAAAGCGCATCCGACTTTAAAGCCTTATACGCTTGGTAAACTCCTATGAGGTTAGCTGACGGATTCGGGCGACCAAGTTGCCCTACTTGATAAAATCAAGATTCACCCCGTTAGTTGGGTCCCCCACTACCGAAATATTCGGAGATAACTATAGTTATTATAACATAAGTCATTTTTAATGTAAAGAAAAAACGGTTTGTGATAGTGTCAAATTGTTTTGGGTAAAAATAAATAAATTAAAAAATGGTGAAATTCACCATAAATTATATATACTTATAAAATTGTGATTTACAAAAGTGTGAGAGTCTCTTATAATTGATTTGCCA
>Ga0208694_1004529_pt1 | contig 12474 bp, 13 predicted proteins | sample AD_UKC078_MetaG_FD_184442 | JGI IMG/M metagenome (GOLD analysis project Ga0208694, IMG submission 184442) | Active sludge microbial communities of municipal wastewater-treating anaerobic digesters from USA - AD_UKC078_MetaG (SPAdes) (version 2) | ecosystem: Engineered > Bioreactor > Anaerobic >...
ATTTCAAAAGGAGAGGAGGTCACCTCACGTTTTCGTCGCAACACAATGCTTTCAAGGCTGTACGAAATCAAAAAGGAGAGATTATGAAAAACCGATTCAGGATTCTCACAGCAATGTTGTTGTCACTCGCGCTTGCCACCCCGGCGTTTGCCGCCAATGTTGTGCTCAAACTCGGGCACATCGCTGAGCCCACCAACCCTTATGCCATGGGCGCCGATCATTTTGCCAAGCTGGTAAAGCAGAAATCCAAGGGCGAAATCGAAATCAAGGTTTTCCCCTCATCCCAGCTGGGCGCCCAGAAAGAATTGATTGAAGGCTTGATCTATGGCACCGTTGACATGACACTGACCGGTACTGCCGAACTGGGCACCTTCCAGAAGGAAATGGCCCTGTTTGACATGCCCTTCTTGTTCAAGGACCGCGCCCATGCCTACCGGGCATTGGACACCGTCGGCATGGAACTGGGCAAGCCGCTTGAAAGACGCGGCATCAAACTACTCGGCTACATGGAAAACGGCATCCGCCACCTCACCAATAACAGACGCCCGGTCAAGTCCCCTGCAGACATGAAGGGCCTCAAGATCCGCGTTATGAACAACAAGGTCTATGTGGAAATGATGAAAGCCCTGGGCGCATCCCCCACCCCAATGGCCTTTTCCGAACTGTACTCCGCCATGCAGCAGGGCACGGTTGATGGCCAGGAAAACCCCAGCGCACATATCTTTACCAAGCGCTTCTATGAAGTACAGAAATACGCATCTCTGACCGGTCACGCCTACGCTCCAGAACCAGTTCTGATCTCCATGAAAAGCTGGAACAAACTGAACGGGAAACAGAAAGCGATTATCCAGTCAGCCGCCACTGAAGCCATCGCCTGGCAGCGCAAACTGTCCGAATCCAAAGACACTGAATTCTGGAACAAGATCAAAAAAACCGGCAAAATCCAGGTCATCACGGTTGACCGCCAACCGTTCATCAACGCAACTCTGCCTGTTTACAAAAAAATGGCCAGAACCGTTGGCCAGAAGAACATCGACAAGGTCAAAGCCCTGGAAAAATAATTTTTCTGTTGTCAACATGAACCCGGACCACAGCGTCCGGGTTCTTTTCAGGAGGAAGTCTAATGTTTGACAAGATACTGGATAAGGTGAGAGCAGTACTCTACTGGTTCTCATGTGCAGCGATGATGATCATGCTGGTGACAATCTTTGCACAGGTCATTACCCGCTATTGCTTTGACTATACTCCGGAATGGTCGGAAGAACTGGCCCGGTTTCTGTTCGTATACGTTGTTTTCCTCGGTTCGGCACTGATCATGGGTGAATCAGGTCATCTGGCCGTTGAATTTCTGCCCCAGCACTTCAAGGGCACACCGTTCGGCAAATTTCTACAGGTATTCACCCTGGTCTGCAGCTATGCGTTCGTAATCATCCTGCTCGTGCAGGGCGCCAACATGACTGAAACCATGACCTTTCAGGAATCTCCAGGCATGGAGATCTCGATGAGTTATGTGTATGCCGTCATCCCGGTCAGTTGCATGCTGATGCTGCTTTATCTGATCAGGGACACGGTCAAATTGTTCAAGGGTGAAGATGTCGAACACCATGCGGCTGACTAATCATCAAGAGAGGTAAACATGGAATACGTTCTGTTAGGCTTGTTTCTGCTGCTGACCGCCCTGGGGGTTCCTGTCGCATTCACCCTCTGCCTGTCGGTTGCCACAATTCTGTTTTTTTACATGGATATGCCGCTGGTCATGATCACACAGATCATGTATTCCGGTATCGACTCCTTCTCATTCATGGCCGTACCGTTCTTCATGCTGGCCGGCTCCTTCATGTCAGCCGGCGGAGTCACCAAACGCCTGATCTCCTTCTCCCAGTCCCTGGTCGGATCGCTTACCGGCGGTCTGGCGCAGACCGTTACTGTGTCGGGCTGTTTTTTCGCCGCCATCTCCGGATCATCAGCCGCAACTACGGCAGCTCTGGGCACCACCATGGTCGAGGCCATGGAAAAGAAGGGCTATGCCCGTGACTGGGCCGCCGGGATCGTGGCCTCCAGCGGCGTGGTAGGCATCGTCATCCCGCCCTCCATCACCCTGGTCGTTTACGGCGTCATCGCCGATGTGTCCATCGGTGATCTCTTTGTTGGCGGTTTCGTTCCCGGCATCATGATGGGACTTTCCATGATGATCGTCAGTTGGGTTCTGGCAAAAAAACGCGGCATTGTCACCGAAGGAAATTTTTCCCTGGTCGCAATTGCCAAGGCTTTCAAGGACTCGTTCTTCGCCTTGTTGACGCCTGTCATCATTATCGGCGGCATCTACGGCGGCATCTTCACCCCCACAGAGGCCGCCGCCGTAGCCGGAGTCTACGGCATCCTGATCGGCATGTTCATCTACAAGGAACTTAAGTTCAAGGACTTCCCCAAGATTATCTTCCAGGCCGTGATCGGCACCACCATGATCATGCTGCTGGTAGGCGCTGCCAACGTATTCGGCTGGCTGCTGACCAACCTGCAGATCCCCCACAAGATCGCTGAGTACGTGGTCTCGGTCACATCTTCACCGATCATGTTCCTGATGGCCATGAACCTGCTGCTGCTGATTGCCGGCACCATGGTCAACGCCTCGGCCGCAGTAGTCATTCTGACACCGATCTTCCTGCCGGTGGCCAAAACCCTGGGCATCGACCCGCTCTTCTTCGGCGTTCTGATGGTCGTCAACCTGGCCATCGGCTGCATCACACCGCCGGTCGGACTGGACCTGTTCGTGGCCAGCGCCATCACCAAGGTGCCGATCGAACGCGTTATGACCGCCTCACTGCCTTACCTGTTCGCCCTGCTGGTTACGCTGATGATTCTGACCATCTTCCCCTGGTTCATCACAGTACTGCCCAGCATGCTGCAATAGGGGTCAGCCAAAGACCAGGCCACACAAACCAAAAGCCCTGCGGAAAACCGCAGGGCTTTTGGTTTAAACACTTCTCGTCACAAGAATACTATGACATCAGTTCAAGCCTCTGTTCCTCCGGCAATCCGGCCACATATTCGCTCATGCCGCGCATGGTGTTGCCGAAGAAATAACGCTCTCGGGACTGGATATCCTGGGGCAGCAGGTTGAAATTACAGTAATATTCATCATGCTGCAGCAGCCACTCCACCAGGGCTTGTTCACGCCCTGCTGGTTCAACAGCAGCGGTCTGGGCCACCCCCCTGACCCACAGATGTAACTGAGCACGGGCGATCTGCAGGTGCTCAACAGCCGTAGTCACCAGACCGTAATGGCCAAAGGCCAGGTAGCGCGGGGCCAGGGCGATCATACGGTCGATCGACTGCTGGGCGACTTCCAGCATGAAGCGGGGCGGTGTGGCCGGACGCATGTAGATCCGGCCCGGCAGGTCAGCCCTTACGCCGGCCACCTCGCCGGCAAAGAGCAGTTCATCCAGCTGATAGCAGCAGTGATGGGAGGCATGCCCTGGTGTCTGAAAGGCGCGCACACCGGTTCCACCCACGAATTCGTCATACATGATCCTGTCCTCAGGCACCGACACTATCTCGCCATAGGCATCGGCCAGCGCCCCCAGTACCGTGCGGGACCCCTCCCACAGCTTCTGCGGAGCAACCATATGCCTGATCCCTTCCGGATGACAGATCACACAGGCATCGGGAAATTCTTTTAACAGCGCGCCAACACCGCCGGCATGGTCGATATGGATGTGGGTGATCAGCACATAGTCGATCCGGCTGACCCCCTCCCTGCGTACCGCCTCGCACAGACGGGGTATGGCCGACAGGGGACCGGGATCAACCAGCAGGTTGAAATCATCGCCGCGATAAAGCCAGGAGCTGATAAATTTCCTGAAACCGGTCATGGACGGCAGATCAAGGTCGATGCAGAGCAGATTATCGATATTCATGGTCACACCTTTCATTAAGCAATATCCGTAAATTTGCCTGTCAGGCAGGTATTTGTCAATAGCTTGCGGCTGTTTGGACTTGACATGGCAATCGCAGGTCTGTTTACTTGCCAAAACCAGCACGCGGGGTGTTCATCACCTGCAAGCATCACCACAAAAACCAGGAGTCACAGGCATGAACATCCTTTACACACTGGATCTGATCGGTACGGCAGCATTTGCTGCATCAGGTGCTTTAGCCGGCATCAGGCGCGAAATGGATATCTTCGGCGTAACCGTGCTGGGGCTGGTCACAGCGATTGGCGGCGGCACCCTGCGTGACGTGCTTCTGGGCGATACCCCGCCCTTCATCTTCAAGGACGAGACCTACCTGTACCTTTCCATAGCTGTCTCATTGCTGGTCTTCGTTTTTCACAAGCACCTGCATGCCATTGACACGCCGCTGACCATTTTTGATGCTGTCGGACTGGGTACCTTCGTGGTGATCGGCACCGGCAAGGCACTGGCTTTCCAGACCGGATTCATCGGATCGGTCATGGCCGGCGTTATGACTGCCACAGCAGGCGGGATGATCAGGGATGTGCTTTCCGGCCGAGTGCCAATGGTATTGCAGAAAGAGGTCTATGCCTCGGCCTGTCTGATCGGAGCCATCCTGATGACCCTGCTGCACAGGGTGCAGGTCTCGGACAACTGGGCATTGACAATACCTGCAATTACTGTAATTGTTCTGCGGCTGCTGGCAGTCAGACACAACTGGTCTCTGCCGCGCGCCAACGTTAACAACTGACCAGACTTCAGGGGCGCCAGATATACATAAAGCTGCCGCCCGACAAAGCATTCATACCACCCAGCAACTCTGCCACCGGCATCTCCGACCGGGCATCCGCACCGGCGTAGATGCTGCCTTTGGGATTACCAGGACGGAAGTAGCTGACCACCCGCGCCCTGCCATCCCCAACCTTCCTTCGCATGACGGCAATTACGTCATCCAGGTATCCCACCCTGTCAATCAGCCCGGCCTGACGTGCCTGACCAGCCGTATAGATGCGGCCGTCGGCCAGCATCTTAAGCTGATCACGCGTGAGCCGGTTTCCGGGCCGCTCCATGATAACATCCAGAAAACGCCCGTGCAGCTGGTCGATGATCTCCTTGGCCAGCCGTTCCTCCTCCGGTGTCGCCCTGCGGAAGGGGGAGAGAATATCCTTTTTGTCACCCGATTTGACCGACTGTTCCTCCACTCCAATCTTGCCCATCAGCCCTGCCAGATTGAATTTCATCAGCAGCACGCCGATACTGCCGGTGATTGATGTGGGATGTCCGGTAATCTCATCCGCTGCCGCTGCGATGTAGTACCCCCCGGAGGCGCCCACGGCCATGATACAGGCCTGTACCGGTATGTTTTTCCTTTTGCGAAACTGGCTGATGTCATGGTGGATGATATCGCTGGCAGTCACGCCGCCGCCGGGAGAATTGATTCGCAGGATCAGGCCGCTAATATCCCGGTCATGTTCGGCCTTCTGCAGTGCCTCTCGCACCTGGGAGACCATGGAGGGAGTGCGCTGGCCGAGCACGCTGGAACTCTTCTCCTGTTCAGAGACGGTGCCACTGATATCCAGCAGCAGTATCTTGCGGGGACCATCCCCTTCCAGCACCTGTTCTTCCAGCGGCTGGGACGGTGAAACCAGCGGAACATTTACAAAAGCACATCCAGACAGGCAGTTCAGCATCAACAGACAGGACAGCAGCAGACCAGTTCTTTTCATATCAGCTCCTTTCATCACTCAAATGCCGACCATTTTTCTATCAGCAAGGGCAGTAGTCCTTTCCACATATCGCAACCTCATCAACAATAGCAATGACGCAAGTCCCAAACCCACCACCAGACTGATCCAGAACCCTGCCGCCCCCATCGGTTCACCCCAGAAATGCGTCAATCCGAGACTGTAGCCCAACGGCAATGACACCACCCAGTATGCCAGAACAACCATCACCAATGTCGCACGGGTATCCTTGTAGCCGCGCAAGGTTGCCGCAGCCGCTACCTGAAGAGAATCCGGAAACTGGTACAACGCGTTGAACACCAGCAATCCGGCTGCCATGGCAATCACCTGCCTGTCATCGGTATAGATCGAGGCGATCTGTTGACTGAAAAACAGAGTCAAAGCTGATGTAAACAGCGCAATGATGGCGTTGATCACCAGTCCGGCACGGCTGACCAGCCGCGCCCTGTCATGTCGACCCATGCCGACCGCGTGGCCGACACGAATGGTGATGGCGCTGGACATACTCAAAGGGAGCATGAATACAAGCGATGAATAATTAAGCGTAATCTGGTGGGCAGAGACCGTTAGAGCCCCCAGTGGGGCAAGAAACAATGCAATCAGGGCAAACACGCTCGACTCAACCAGCAGGGAACAGCCTATCGGCAATCCCAGCCTGACAATCTCGGCGGCCCGTTTAACACTTTTAGTCTTCAAAGGCCCAAAGAAACAGGCGGCACGATATGGTCTGGCGATGCGAATGGTCAACAGCATCAATGCGCACATAAACCATAGCGTAATGGCCGTGGCCCAGCCGCACCCGATCCCGCCCAGCGCAGGCAGCCCCATTTTACCGTAAATCAGCAGATAATTGACCAGGGCATTAACCGGCAGGCTGACCAGCCCGATCAGCATGCTGGGCCGGGCCAACCCCATGCCTTCACTCAAATTACGCATCAGGAAAAACAGGGCGGCAGCCGGCAGTCCCCAACTGATCGCCTTGAGATAACCGGCCGCCACATGGGCAATGCCGTCATCAACGCCCATCCAGGCGAAGGCCCATTCCGCATTACACAAAAACAGTGCTGCCGTCAGCACCAACGGTATGGCCACCAGGATGCCGCTACGGGCAAGCGGGCCGGATTCACCCGTACGACCAGCACCGTGCAGTTGGGCCACCATCGGGGTAACAGCCATCAGGACGCCATACATGAACAGAAAAACCGGTAGCCACAGACTGCCGCCAACCGCCACACCAGCCAATTCTACAGCTCCAGCCCAGCCGGCCATGACCGTGTCAATAAAGGTCAAAAGCTGGTTGGACAAAAGCGCTGTCAGAATAGAAACCGACAGGGCCGCCAGGGAGCTCCCCTCGGCCTGATAAAGTCTAAACCGCTGTCTGTTGATCGTGGATATAAACATAGTCTCTCAAAAGTAAAAACCCGGCCTGATCGACCGGGTTGGCTAACGAACAAATGCCAGCTCGCTTTAAAGGCTGGAAGCCAGATAGGCCTCAATCACCGGGGCATCCGCCTCGGCCCAGTCAAGCTCACACAGCCTGTGGCCAGGAAGCCAGACCGCATCGGCATGTTCATGCAGCTGGATTTCACCGGACGCAATCGTACAGACAAAGGGGTAAAGTGTGATCGTGAATCCGGGATAGGCATGGGTAACCGGCGGCAAAGCCCTGCCAACCCGGATCAGGATGCCCATTTCCTCTACCAGTTCCCGCAGCAGGCAGGCCTGCGAGGTTTCACCCGGATCGATCTTTCCGCCGGGAAACTCCCACTTGAGCGGCATGCTCATCTTATGGCTGCGCTGGGCCGCCAGCACCAGGCCATCACGCTCGATGATCGCACAGGAAACGTGAATATGGGCATGGGATGGCGTTATCTGCATACAAGCACACTACAGGCGAAAAAAATTGCGCAGCCGCTGCAGATAGTCATCTCTAACGCCTGTTCTGCCTTGGATCCCACCGGAGTTTCTGGCAAGCTGTTCGGATCTCTCCCGGCGTGTTGCCAATACGGTACTGATCTTTTCCAAGAGCTCCGGATTAGCACGCAAAAGCGGTTCAAGCATCTCTCTGGTGATTTCCGCCAGCCAGACTTCACACACCGAACGCACCGTCGCCTGTCTCGGTTCACCGGTCAATAACGACATCTCGCCAAAAAACGAGTCCTGATGAATGCTGCCGACCTGGTTCCCATCCACATCCACCTCCAGTTCCCCCTTCAGCACCAGATAAAGCGAACTGCCCGCGTCCCCCTGGCGTACCACGACCTCGCCCGGCCCAAAGACCCTGACCGGGGTATGGGTGGCCATGTCTTTGACCACCCCATCATCCAGCATGGAAAAGATGTCAAACTGGCGCAATTCCCTGAAGATCTGTTCAACAGGAAACACAAACGGCTGGGATGATTCGCCGGAGATGATCTGGCGATGGGGAAACGGAAAGCTGAAGCCGTCCCGGGTGACGGCATACCAGAGTCGGCTGAACAGCCTGTCCTGGACCTCGTACATCCTGGCCGGGTCATCAATGCGGTAGACCATGCGGTAGATAATGCCGCTATCGGAAAATTCCTTCAGCCTCACCAGCGGTGCAGGCTGCTTCATCACCAGCGGTTCCCCGCCCAGCACGTCCAGCAGCAGTTGTCTGGCACGGACGGGCGGCATGTCATAGCCCAACATGACCTCGTTGGCCACATCCGGCTTGCTCGCACTTTCGCTGTTACCATGACAGGACACGGCACTCTGCATGATCAGGCTGTTGGGCACAAGCAGCAGCGTGTTGTTCATCCTGCGCAGGGTTGTATGGCGGAACCCGACGTTGACGATCTCGCCAAAAATATTCTTTTCCTCGATGGAGATCCAGTTCCCGCGGCTGAGCAGCCGGTCGGTCTGGATGCAAAACCCGGACATGGCGTTGGTCAGGGTGCTCTGCATGGCAAATGCAATCGTGGCAGTAATTACCGTCGTGGTAGTCACAATGGTCGAAAGATCGATCTTGAACACCAGGCTGAGCGACAGAATACAGACGGTCAGATAGACCACCAGCCGGACCGCGTCACGCAGCAAAGACGGGATATCACCGTTTAAGTGCAGTCGCAGATATACATCAACAATCAGGTACATGGCCAGCTTGGCCACACAGAGCAGCACCACAATCGTCTGTATGCCGGCAAGCATGCTGCGGTAACTGGGAATCCCCTCCAATGCCACTTCAATCACCAGCAGCAGCATACCAAACAAAGCCAGTTTGATCGGAGCGGTGATGCTACTACCGGTTTCCTGGCCATGATTTTTCCTGATCAGCATGACACTCAAGAAAAATATCAGCGTAACCGTCAAGACAACAATGCGGTTGATCAGCAGGAAATTAACGTCAATTATGGAATTCAGCGACATGACGGCGTCATTCATACCCAGCTCTCCGGTAAAACTCAGGTCTCCAGTGCACCAATCAGGCTTTTCACATCCGTGACGTGATTTTTCAACAGCCAGTCCTCCATCCCTTCGGCCACCTGCTGGGCAGAAGCAGGATTGATGAAACTGGCTGTGCCTACCTGTACGGCTGTTGCCCCGGCCAGCATGAACTCCAGTGCATCGGTGGCGTTCATGATGCCGCCAATGCCGATAACCGGCACCTTAACGACCCTGGAAACCTGCCAGACCATGCGCAGGGCCACCGGTTTTATGGCCGGCCCGGAGAAACCGCCGGTGACATTGGCCAGCACCGGTCGGCGCTTCTGCAGGTCAATGGCCATGCCAGTCAGTGTGTTGATCAGCGAAAGGGCATCTGCCCCGGCATCCTCACAGGCCCTGGCCATAACCGTCACATCGGTGACATTGGGGGACAGTTTTACGATCAGCGGCTTGGCAGTCGCCTTGCGGCAGGCAGAGACCACATCAAAGGCACAGGCCGGGTCTGTTCCGAAGACAATTCCCCCCTGTTTGACATTGGGGCAGGAGATATTGACCTCCATGCCAGCCACCTCGGGCAGTTCGTCCAAGCGGTGGGCCAGCTCGGCATATTCATCAATGGTATTACCGAAAAAGTTAACAATGGCGGGGGTATTGACCGATCTGATGAAAGGCAGCTTCTTTTCAACAAAGACATCAATACCCACATTCTGCAAGCCGATGGCGTTGAGCATGCCGCCCGGCGTTTCAACGATGCGCGGAGTGGGATTGCCGGCCTTGGGCTTAAGCGAAAGACCCTTGGTCACATAAGCGCCGATCTTTTCCAGATCGACATATTCGGAAAATTCCTCGCCATAGCCGAAGGTGCCGGAGGCGGTCATTACCGGATTGCGCAGCTTGATGCCGGCGATGTTTACGGACATGTCAGGTGCTGTCATATTATCTCCCCCATCCAAGATCGCTGCTTTCAAATACCGGCCCCTCGGCGCAGACACAGCGATAATCCGGATGCTCCACGGAATGCTCCCGCCCCGGTGTCACACACCCCAGGCAGGCACCCACACCACAGGCCATGTAACCCTCCAGTGAAACCTGGCAGGAGAGTTCACGCTGGCCGGCAATCCTGGCAACGGCATTCAGCATGCCGTGGGGGCCGCAAGCAAAGATGGATGGCCTGCCCTGCAGCATGTCAAGCGTGGCGGTCAGGGCTTCGGTCACCAGACCACAGCGTCCCAGGGAACCATCCTCGGTGGCAACATAGCACTCCACACCCAGACGCTCGAATTCAGTGATACAGAGGATGTCATCCCGCGTGCGGCCGCCGGCAAACAACCTGACCGGCGAATCCTTGACCAGCTCCCTGGCCAACAGGTAAAGCGGCGCCAGCCCTACCCCGCCGCCGACAATCAGCTTATCCTGCCCAGGCTCGCCAACCGTAAACCCCTTGCCCAGCGGCCCCAAGATATCCAGCTGATCGGTACTGTGCAAGCTTGAAAGCATCTCCGTGCCTTTGCCGACCACCCGGTACAGTATTTCAAAACAGGGCTGGGATACCCCGCCACTGTGAGACGGCGTATGCACCCCCACGTCAAAGATGCCAAATGGACGCCTGAGCAGCGGATCGATGGCGGAATTCACACGCACCATCACGAACTGCCCCGGCCGGGCGGAAGCAAACTCCGGCGGCGCGGTCATGCGCATGCGCCAGTAACCGGGCGAAACCTGGAAATTGGAAAGAATCATGGATTTGAACTGCATGGAAGCTCCTTTAACGATAGATACGATGATACTGGAGGGAGCATACTGCCTCTACCCCCAGCTGATCACCCCGTACCAGGCCATTGCCATCAGCACCAGACCGAAGGCAATGCGATACCAGGCAAAGATAACGAAGTCATGACGGGAGATGTAACGCAACAGACCACGCACAGCCACAAGGGCGCTGAGGAAGGAAAACACAAATCCCACGGCCAGCAGGGTCGTCATCTCGCTGTCCAGAAAGTGCCGGTGTTTGTACAGATCGTACAGGGCGGCGCAGGTCAGCGTGGGAATGGCCAGGAAGAAGGAAAACTCGGTAGCGGCCTTGCGGGAAAGGCCGAAAAACAGACCGCCGATGATGGTTGCGCCGGAACGGGAGGTGCCGGGTATCAGCGCGAAACACTGGGCAAACCCGACCTTGAGTGCGTCCTGCCAGCCCATCTCATCGACCTCCTGGATACGGATTTCATGCTTGCGGCGCTCAGCCCAGATGATCACCAGACCGCCGACAATAAAGGCGACAGCAACCGGCAGCGGCGCAAACAGGTACTTCTTGATCAGCTTGCCCATGAAAAAGGCCGTGGCACCGGCCGGTATAAAGGCGATCAGCACATTGGCTGCAAAACGGCGTGATTGTTCGTCGGTCGGCAGCCCGGCGGCTACATGGGTCAGCTTGTGGCGGTACTCCCAACAGACGGCCATGATGGCGCCCAACTGAATGAATATCTCGAATACGCTGCGTTTGTCGTTGTCCAGAAAACCGAGCAAATCCCCGGTAATGATCAGATGTCCGGTGCTGGAGACCGGCAAAAATTCGGTCAACCCCTCCACCAGGCCCATGATGACTGCTTTTAAAATCAATACAAATTCCACTCAAACCGCCTTTACATTTTGTTAGTCCACAAGCGATCTTTCCATCAATATCGCATCCTCTTTGCCTTCGTAATAACCCTTGCGGATAAAATAGCGCTGAAAGCCATATCCCACATACAGGGCGATTGCGGCCGCGTTGGATTCACGCACCTCCAGCACCAGGCTTTCCGCCCCCTTTTCACGGGCCAGCCTGATGGCCAGTTCCATCAGCATGCGCGCCACACCGTTGCGCCGGAAATCTGGCGCTACGGCGATATTCAAGATCTGGGCCTCTTCGAACAGAGAGGATAAGCAGAGAAAGCCGGCGATACTGCCGTTGATCTCAGCCACATGGGGAAAACAGATATGCGAGTGGATCTCCTGGATGAAATGTTCCCTTTTCCAGGGAACCGGGCAGGAGACATGTTCGATTGCCAGCACCCCATCCAGGTCGTCTCTGGTCATCGGTCGTATTTGCACGGACACTGGCAGGGTCATGGCTGGCATGATATGCAAATGACCAGCAGTTGTAAACGGTTTTAACCCGGATTTCAGATCAGTCCAGGCGCACAAACATGGAGCGATACCGGAAACGGGTGGGAATGACAAAAGGGGTACTGGATGCCCAGACACTGGTCAGTCAGACCATAACAGACTATTACGGGGTATTCGATTACCGGGTGGCAATGGCCCAACTGAAAAGGGCCTTGGGGAAGTTTTTGGCCACCATACAACAGGGATTGAGTATTATCAGGCCACGGCTT
>Ga0208694_1004534_pt1 | contig 12456 bp, 7 predicted proteins | sample AD_UKC078_MetaG_FD_184442 | JGI IMG/M metagenome (GOLD analysis project Ga0208694, IMG submission 184442) | Active sludge microbial communities of municipal wastewater-treating anaerobic digesters from USA - AD_UKC078_MetaG (SPAdes) (version 2) | ecosystem: Engineered > Bioreactor > Anaerobic >...
GCATAGTTGTTGTATTAACAAATATATAACGGTTGGTAAAAAAATCGCCCTGTCCCTGTTCCATTACTCCTGCCTTTACGATGCTTGGCAACCAATCGTTTAAAATAGACATTCCTTTTTTATCTCAGGCAGATAATTCAATAGCGGTTTGGACGTCGCCATGGACAGTGCCCCCTATTCTCCAGCGCATTCAGCCTGACTTCGCATTGCCCATGCCTTTTTTCTTATTGTCAATGTCAGCCCATAACGATCCCTCATGATTAAACGAGTCTATCGAAAAAAGCTGAAGTCCAACTGCACTCCCCATTGGCGACCGGCGTCATAGTAGACGCCTGTTACATAACGCGTGGCATATTTTTCATCACCCAAGTTCCTGACGTAAACGGTTGCACGAGTATCCCGGCCGAATATTTTCCAATTGTACCCTACATTGGCGTCCACCCTCGTATAGTCATCCAGATCGTAATAGGCGTCCCCCCAAATTGCCGAAGAACTGCGAGCGGACTTTTCCTTGCCGGAAACGTATACGGCGCTCAAATTGGCAAAGGCTTGCTTATGTTTGTAACTGAGGCGGGTGCTGGCAGTATGGTGAGCCATACTGCTGTTTATCTCACCATCGTCCGATGTCTTGTAACTGTAGCTGAGATGGTACGTGAAGGGTTTGAATATCTGCCCAGAAATACCGATCTCCACTCCCTGTGTCTGCACATCCGAGGCACCAACAATATTGACCTCGTCTCCTGTCGCCGGGTCGATGTAGGAATATACGGATTGGACCCCGGGTTTATATGGGTCATCCCCTTTGGCTCTTACCTTCTGGTTTTTCGTGTCGTAATAATAGAAGGTGACCCACGGGTTGAACGATGCATGGATGTTGGCCAGGATCCCAACCTCGTAACGGGAACGTTTCTCGGGGGGCAGACTTGAACCATCGGCGCTCACCTGATAATCGCCGATGGAATTCTCCGTATAAGCATATCGTCCGGTTAATGTTAAAAAAGAACTCAGTTTGTAGGAAGCACCCAAGGCATAGGCATAAGTCGGGTCCGCCCATTCATGCATCGGGGCGCCTGATATGTTGCTGTCGACATAGTATTTCCGGTCCACCCTGATTCCACCGTCAATGGTAAATTTGTCGCTCAGCATGCGGTGTTCGTCATGAACAAACAGGCTGTACATCCTTTCGCTGAATCGTTTGCCGAAATCAGGGGCAACCCCGTCCGGACTCCGGTATGCAAGGAACTGACCTCCCACCTTTAAGGTATTGCTGCGCCAATTGACGATATGTTGAAGGCCGGCGTTCTGATTGTAGGTGTCCTGATCCCGTTCGGTCACTTTCGATGGTTTTTTGAAGCTGTCTTGTATGGAGTGCACTAGGAGACGGCTGTAGGCGTATTGCAGTGTCGTCGTCTGCATCTCGCTCCATGGTTTGCTGAGATTCACGGCAATCGTATCGTAGGTCATGGGATCGATCTTCCACCTGGCGTTGTCGAGCGTCCCTACCAGTGCATAACTGCCCTTACTGTCCGGCAGCATGATCCTGCCCCGTTGGAATTGCCTCTCGCCCCGGCTGTGATAGTAGAGGATATCGGCATTGAAAGCGGATGCCGTGTAGCCTCCCCGAAAAAGGAAGGACCTGTTGTCGGATGCATTGTACCAGTCATTTTTGCCGTCGGTGCTGTTATAGGTTGCGGCTAACCGATAATCAAAGTTTCCTGTTTTTGACCCCTGATAGAAATGTGCCTTTTTAGTATCAAATGTCCCATAACTGCCTATCAGACCGCCCTCCAGCTTTGAGGACCGTTTGGTTTTGATCACCACAAATCCCTGGTTCGAGGCACCGGTACTCGTACCGAAGTTAGTGGAAGGGCCGAGGGTAAGCGCCGTCGCATCGCGCACAAAAATCATGGACTCGATGGTATCGGTGGGAAACATCGCGAGGATTCGGGTCGTGGTCGGCATGTAGACACCGTCCAAGATGACGCCATAGCTTCCTGATCCCCTTATATTTCCAAAATCGATGTGCATCCGCCCCTGGTAGCTTACCTCCATACCAGGAATCTGCTCGAAGACATCCCACACCGTCGCGGGATGCAGATCCTGGATATCTTCCGCCGTAATGACCTCGGTCTGGATCTGACTGCTCTCGGGCACCGCATAGGGGCTGGTTACCGGCTCGCGCAGCTTCTTGCCGGTCACCGTCACCTCTCCCAGGTCATAAGCATCCCGTTTGGCTTGTTTTTTTACATTCTCTTCCGCAAAAACCGTCTGATACATGAAAATCGTTCCGAGCATCAGTATGAACAGCAATACTCTCCTGCAGATACCTCTCATTACCGCGTTCCTCCTTCTAAAATATCCATGCCTAACGTTTACCCATCATGAACATCTCCTCCGGATTGCTTAGGAGCAATGGTATTTGCGGATAAACGAAGAACAAACTTTCCAGCACTTTCAATTCCCCAGATTACCGGGTCAATATTTCCCCTCTTCCCAAATTCCTTTCCATCGATTTCGATGTATAATTTATTGCATAGCGATAAGTAAAAAAACCGCTCTCTTTCGTATCACCTTGAAATAATCTTGCCTTCTTTCCGCTTAATTCGGTCGGAATTCCCGGGATGCGCCGAAGGCAGGAATAAACGCCGTTCGGTATCCCCGGAACTTTGAAGCGGGTCTACATGTTCGTGTCGTGTTCCTTCTCCCACCAGATCACCGCCCATTTCATGGGCTCTTGATAGTCCAGCTTCCATCGCCCCATGTCATTGATAAGGTGCTTCTCCAGATAGGCTTTGAGTTTTTTCTCTTCCTCCCCGCTGATACCGTCTACTTTGCGTTTCAATAAATCCAGGGCTTCATCGTGGTCTTTAAATGTTTTGGGTCCCTTCTCCGTAATGAAGGTGATATTGGCATGAATTCCCATCTGGTAGAGAAGATTGTAATTGCATATGTAGTCGGGTCCTGTATTCGGTTCCCTGCCGATCGCCTCGCATATCCGCTTCTCTTCTTCCTTCCTCCTTACGAAGGTGACGATATAGACCCGTCTTTTCGCTACACGGCTCAATTTGATCATGGCATGACGCAGATCTTCCACCGCCAGCGAACGAGAGGCAATGGCGACATCGTGCAGACCGATGCCTGCTTTGCTCCAGTCATCATCCCAGCTCGCTTTGATGGCCCGTACATTTGAAATCCCTCCTTCACGGCATCTCTTCTCGAGGATTTCCAGCATCGCACCCGAGAAATCAACGGCCGTAATCGCTTTGACGTGCTCGGAAAAAGGAACAGCCAGGGTACCCGCTCCACAACCCATATCAACGATGGTCCAATCCTGCTCGGGTTCTATGATTTTCAGGAGCCTCTCCGCATATGCATACCCTCTTTTGAGCATGCGCTCGGCAAGGGTCTGGGCCCGCGCATCCCAAAATTTAGAATCTTTGTTCAGGAAGGCATGTTCGCTCCTCCAACTCTTCCACACCTCGTTCCAATCAATCCCTTGCATATCAGCCATAAATACCCCCCTTTCTTTTCTCCGGGCCGAACATCGCGCAGGGGAACTTGATGATACCTGTCCTCGGTCCGGATTCTTTCATTTGCCGGCAAAGCGGACTCCTCGAAACCTTGTCCCTTTTATTTCCCCCTGCTCCTCTCACTCAGGTACGCCGAGGGAAAATTGGGATCGCCGCCAATCCAGCGGTAGCACTAAAACCAGATCACCTTGTCTGATTTTCGCTCCCCCGGGGACCATGGTGAGCGAATTGGCGGTCGCCATTGCCCGCAACACACCCATTTTCTCCTGCATGCTCAGTCCGACCTGGCATTGCCCATTCTTGTCTTCCAGACGGGTCCATTTCAAAAAAGTAAACGGGATCATACTTTCCGAGGAATCCGATGCCGTGGCCTTCATTACCGGATGATCGATTTGCTGTTGACCCTGCATACGCAGGAGAGCGGGGCGTACCAAGGTCTCCAGATTAATCAGGCATCCAAAAGGAGGGCCGGCCAGACAGAATACGGGCAGCCCCCCTTTCCCGTTTTGACAATTTTCATGAATCATCCCAAATGCAACCGAGGCCCCCGGACCCATCTTAATCTTGGAGAAAAAGACTTTGCCGATGCCGTCCATGACAAGACGAAGCAGATCATAATCTCCTTTGGCCACACCACCACTGGTAATGATCAAATCCGCCGTCATGCCCTTCTCAATTTTTGCAAGCAAAGCGTCTTTTTTGTCACGGGCGATCCCCAGTACTCTGGGTATTCCTCCATAATGCTTGATAAACGAAACAATCGCCGCCGTGTTGCAGTTATACGTTTTCCCCGGGCTCAAAGTTTTCCCGAGACCAATCAATTCATCACCGGTGGCAATGACCGCAACGACCGGTTGACGAACAACCCGCACACGATTCTTTCCGACCGCGGCCAAGGCTGAAATCTGAGTCGGTCCCAAGACGGCTCCTTTGGACAAAAGGTGGGCGCCCTTTTCAATATTGCTCCCAGCAGGTCTTATATTGCTTCTTGGAGACAGAGAAACGAAAATCTTTACTTCCACAGGGTTTGCGGTATTTGGCCCGCTCTTGTTTTCCGGCTCATCCGTATCTTCAAAGCGCACGACACAATCGGCGCCCTGGGGTACAATAGCCCCTGTCATAATCCGCATGGCAGTGCCGGGTTTTAGCGTACGAACCGGAACCTGACCCGCCCTCACGGTGCCGATGATCCGCAATGTAGCCGGTTTGTTCCTTCCGGCACCCCGAATATCCGCCGATCTCACGGCATACCCGTCCGGACCGGAAATATCCGTCTGCGGAAGGCGATAGTCGGAGTAGATCTCTTCCGCCAGTACCTGTCCCGTGCATTTTAACAGGCTCTTTTCCTCCGCCTCCAGCGTGGTGATATTTTTCAAAACAATCTTCAAAGCCTCTTCGTACGCAATCATCCGTCTTCTCCTTTCCTTGATGTCATCACCGTAAAGCTTCCCCCGGTCTCTTGCGGCCGACCTTGCACGAGAATCATGTCGATCATGTTACCGGTTGCTTTCCCTCCCGGCGCCTTTGGGATTTATCCCCACCCCGAAGCTTTCGTATTCTTTGTCCGTGAGAGAATACTTGTAAAAACGTTCAAAAAACCATTTCGTCTCTTTTTTGATATCGATATCCGACATTGCTTTGGGATAAAGGGTCTTGGCAAGCCACATGATCCCCAGGATGGCTTCCGGCGAGGGGCGGTCCCACCAGAATGCTCCGACAGGGCAGCAATACACGGCGTTTTCCTTCACCGCCTTGATACCCGTGAACCGGGGAGTGCTTCGAATGGCGCGGACAGGATCCCGGTGATCCCGGTCGCCGCGGGTGACGATCACATGGGGATCCCAGATTAAAAGTTGCTCCGGGCTGACGGCTCCTCCTTCGATCTGAAGGTTTTTTGATACATTGATCCCTCCGCCTGCCGTAATAAAATGGTGGCCCCACCCTGACTCGCTTTCCGTGGTGGTGGTAAGCGATATTCCGGAACTGGCATAAAAGACCTTTTTCCTTTTCGCTTCGGGGATGGCGTCCGTGCGTTTCCGAATCATGGCAAGACGGTCATTCCAGTATTGCACCAATTCATCGGCCGCTTTTTCCTTGTCGAGGATCTTTCCCATCATCTTGAATTCCTGCAGTAAGCGATCGATATCGGCCCGCCCTGTACTCACGGCAACGACCGGGAACCCCGCCGATTCGATTTTCTTGTTTCCCCGTACCGAATAGACGCTTGCTACCACGATGTCGGGTTTCAGCACCATGATCCGTTCAATATCGACAATATCAAAGGACCCCGCATCGGATAGAGTATCGAAGAGAGGGTACATTTTCTGGAGCTGCGGGAATCGCCACTTGGAAGGATGGGCCACGATCTTGTCTGCACCGCCCAAAACCGCTATTTCATGACCGGCCCCGCCGTAGCATGTAATGACAATTCTATTGACGACCCGTGGAATCTCGACCGTCCTTCCCGACATATCGACAACGGTTCTTTTATGGCGGTCCGGCGGAACGGTCGCCTGGGAATATCCGCACAGAGAGGTTACCCACAGACAGGTGATGCATAAAAAGACAAGGGGCGAATATTTCCTCATCATCTTTGCCTCGACCTCTCTAAAAATCCACCTGTATCGAGGCAAAGAATGTCCTTGGGGCGCCTACGTTATACGTCTGTGCCGTCTCGCCGACGGATGTGTTTCCAGCCGATACGGTTGCGACATACTCTTTATCCAGGAGGTTTATCGCCGAAACCCTCAGAATCATGGGAACGTCTTTGAACAGCTTGATTTTATAGCTTGAACCAATATCAACCAGAAAATGGTCATCCAGGCTGTACTTGTTTTCAACGTCGGCATAGCGTTTGCCCAGGTAACGGGCCGTGGGACTGACGGTTAAATCCCCGATCCGCCAGTTGACCGACAGGTTGCCCGTATAACGGGGCGCATCGGGCATCTGGTGGCCCTTGGCCTGGATGACATAACCGGTTGCGGTTTTATAGTCGCTGGTGCATTCGTAGTTGTTGTACATGAACGACAAAGTGGCATCCAGGTTTTTCAGGAAGGTATAGCCCACAAGGATTTCCGCCCCCAGGGAAAAGGCCTTCCCCGTATTCTGTGAATACGTTTCGTTCAGACCGGGATCGTAGAAACTGCCGGCGACATACTTGGTCAGGGAATAAAACAAGGTCGTTTCCGCAAAGAATTTCCCCAACGCGATGTTGATTCCCACATCGAAATTGTCCGATTCTTCCGGCCTGACTTTGTCGTGCCATAGCCTTTCAAGCTGGGCTTCGGTAAAGCCCTTATTGTACAGGGAATCCAGCTGGCTGCCGAAGCCGTACTGCACGGTATTGTAGTTTCGGCCGTAGTTGGCACGCAGGATTACGGACTCGGCGGGCTTATAGGTCACTCCAATGTAGGGAAGAAAGACCTCGTAGGTCTTGCCGTCCACCTCATACTTCTTGTCGGAGGCCAGATCCAGCGCCTTCGAGGCGCTCATGTTTCCGATGCCCGCCGTCTTGTAACTGGTCAGGCTGGGAGTGGTCCACCAGAGGTATCGAAGACCGGCATTGACGGAAAAGGGGCCGTACGTGGCGTCCGCCGTAACATACGGGCTGTTGAAGTGGGTCTTATCGTTTACCCGGATCAATTTAGTCCAACTGTTGAATACCAGTGCACCCGTTCCGGGTGTAATCGTGAGCCTCCTCTGGGTCATGGGCGGTCCGGGCGGTTTCGCCTCCCCGTACCAGTATCCCGCCTTGATTTGAGTGTTCTTCAGTTTCTGTTCGTACTCGAGCACACCGCCATAGCAGTTGTGATCCACCGGCCAATCCGTGACATAACCGGATCCTCCGGATACGCCGCCGGCATAGCTATATCCCTCGTCCTTCAGGTAGTAGGGTCGGAGGGTCAGGCTGGCCTGATCGAGGAACGGCACCGGCACTTTAATTCTTCCGAAGTAGGTATAGGTCCTGAAATCCGAACGATTATAATCGTAGTAGTAGGCGTCATTTTTAGAAACGCCGGTCAGAAAACGGTTGTAGTCGTAATCATAGTATCGTGAAAGATGTTTCACCTGGTCATATTTCAGCCCCCGGTAGCTGTGTTTCTTCTCATAATTGCGAATGCCGTAAAACTCCCATTCGACGGACTGTCCCGGTATGCCGGATATCCCAAAAGCGAAATTTCTGCGCCCGTTCGGAGATTTCCCCTCGCCCTTCCATTTATCGGCATCGGTATAGGAACCCGAAACAAATCCCCTCGCCACATTGCCGAGGTTTCCCGTATCGAGCCGGAGGAAGCTGCGGCTGAAGTTTTCTTCCCCCAGGGCCTGTTTCAAGGTGGCATGGAATTGATTCAAGGGCCGCTTCATATGCATATCGACCATGCCGTTGTCACTGCCGTATCCGAGCCCGCTGTCAGCCGGAATGGCGCCCTTCGACACGGAGACCGATTCAACATTTTCGAGATCGACCATCGTGCCGAGCCCCACACCGGGACCGATACTCTTGAGCGGAAGACCTTCCAGGGTTTCTCCGATGTTGCGGTCCGCTTTCCCCCGGATGCGGTGCGAAATATTCATGCCGAAGGGATCGAGTGTCCGGATATCCACCCCGGGCACGGTGGAAACAGCTTTATAAGGACTGATCTGTTCCGCGCCGCCCTGGACATCGATCACCGATCTGTCCACGATGACTTTGGTTGTTGAACCTTTCTTCTCCTGTCCCCCTTCCACGACAATTTCACCCAGGTTGACGTTTTCCTTCGGATTCTCACACCAGCCGCACAGGGGCAGGCAGAAAATCATCAAAAGGATCCACCATGCATTTTGAACTGCTCCCCGACTCCTCATCTCTTATTCCCCCGCACTATTTATTAAGGATGGACAAACGAATACCCATTCATTCATTCCCTTCTATCCTCCAACGCAATCGTTACCCGGCGTCGCCCGTCAGAATCTTCCGGGTATCTTCTTCGGACAGTTCATAATCGAAAAATCTTCGGTAAAAGGTTTGCACCTCCCTTTCCATGCTCACCTGCCTGAATCTCCCGGGGAAAAATGTTTTGGCCGCCCATAAGACAGTTAATGGCTGCTCGGCGGTTCTGTGACTCCATGGATGGGCGCCGACCGGGATGGCGTATACCCTTTTGTTCAACACGGCCCCGGTCTTCGCAAGTCTTCGGTCGCGATAAACCGCCTTGATCTGCTCTTGCGACGGTACGATCATAATGTCCGGATTCCAGAGCAGCACCTGTTCATGGGAATAGCGGACATTGCCGCTCCTGGAGATTCCGGCGGTGACGCTCCGTCCGCCCCCTTCTTCGATCCACCAGTCGGCAATGACCAGGGGCGTTGTCAATGTTGAGGGATCGAAATAAAGGACCTTCGGTCTCGATTTCTCGGGCACATCTTTCAAGCCCTGCCGAACGCGGTTGATCGTGTTTTCAAAGTAGCGAAGATAGGCATCGCTCCGGGGCGTACGATTCAATACAGAACCCAGGAGTTTTATGTTTGCCTTGATGTCGGACGTATTTTTCCACTCAAGAAAGAGGATGGGAATCCCCCTGTCTTCAAAGGCTTTCACGTTCCAGGGAGTCATCGTAATAATCACGTCCGGGCTGAGTTTCAGCAAGACTTCCATGTTGACTTCACGGCTCGGCCCTTGGAGAACCGGCTGGCCGGTCAAATGCGGTGCAAGAACGGTCTGGACCCGCCATTTCCTGGTCAGGGCAAAGTGCGGCAGACCATTGACGATTTTCCCCCCCGCACCGAGAGTGAAAAGATAACTATTGATGACGGGAACGGGACCTATGGTGGCAATACGGTCGATCCGGAGAGGAATAACGACGGTTCGTCCCGCCATGTCAGTAACGGTAATTTTTTTCTCAGGTTCGCCCCCCCAACTCGAAAGAGGCTGGCAGCAAACCAGAAAGACAACCCATACCGCACACCTCAATACTCCACGAATCTTCATCATTATGAATCCCCCGGGCATTTATTTATGAACCGACAGCTTGAATCACAATCCTTTCGGCTCCCTTGCCGAAAAAATGTTAACCGGACCCGGCTTCCGAAATCAAATCGAAGAGTTGGTCGGCATTCGTTACCATGATGCCCCCCCAGGACATCGACGTCTCTGCGGAAGAATGCTTCCGGGAGCATGCCCGCCGTCGGCCCCAGCACAACAACCCGTGCATCGGCTTTTTTCAATCTCAGGAGTTCTTCCAAAGTATCGTTGATCAGGGTGGTTCCTGTAATGATCAGACAATCCGCCTTCGATATTGTTTCCGATGCTGGTTCGACAGGAACAAAGAATTCCGGTTCATCCTCTCTCGATGTCAAAGGGTCCAGGGAGGAGCCCCCCCTCGTTACATTGGGGCTGCATCAATAAGGAAAATCACCGGCAAGCTTGCATAACTCTTCCGGCTCTTTCTTTTGAATACAGGGCTTCCGGGAGCCACAACCAGTTTTAGACTCCCCTTAGAGGCTGTATCGCAATGTGATTCTGAAGCGTCATCCGAAGAATCTCTTCCTCCAGGCATACCGTGGCGATGAGATTCTTCGCGGAGTTGATCCTTGAGCGAAGCGAAGGACTCAGAATGACTTCGAATATAAATTGGCTCTTGCGGCACCGCCTCTTAAGCGGTATTCCTCCTGAAGAACACCGCTATATTGAATCGCACATAACGATGCGCTGTATATATGAGGGATTAGCGTTATGTCAAGCTTTTTCTGTTATTTAAAACATCCGATTGGCAGAGATACGTTAAGAATGGTCATGTTCTGTGTCAGGCTCCCATTTCAAGGAGGACTATTTTGCACCGGCCGTTCTATTGTATCTGAGATTAAGCACCTCTCCGATTTCTTCTTCACTGAGATCGACACCCAAAAAAAGCTTGAAGAATTCCCTTGTTTCCTTGGCCATATTGATCCGGTATAGGTGGGGATATAGGATGTTTGTCAGCCATTTAAGTCCCAGGAACCTCATGAAGGAAGGAGGTCTGTCAAACCAATTGAAGGGAAGATGCGGGATCAGGTAAACCCGTTTTCCCTTGACCGCCTGAATCCCGCTCCACCTTTGATCTAGGAAAACCCTGTCATAGAATAATTTTTCCCTTGTTATGATCACATCGGGATCATAGAAAATGACCTGTTCCAGAGATACTTTTTCCATGCCCATGGAACTTTTCTGTTTGCACTGATGGACATTCAACCCACCGGCAAGGACGATCAGCTCTGCATGCCATGAATCCACGCATTCCGTATTGAGACCATCCGATCCTTCCGCATAGTAGACTTTTTGCTTTTTATTCGAGGGAATACCGGCAACCACTTTCCGGACAGTCAAGAAGGTGTCCTTGCCGCACTTGCCCAGCAAAGCGGTGCGCTCTTCCTTTTTGAACAATCTACCCAGAAAAGAAAACGTGTCCGGATAGTCGGCAACATTGTCCATGAGCAGATAAAGGACCGGTATTCCTGCCTTTTGCATAATTTTTTCGACCTGTTCATTTTGTAAAGGAATCTTTTTCTCTCTGGCCCACGTCACCACGATGTCGGGTTTGTGTCTTAACACCGCTTCAATATTGGACGCCTGCCCCTGTCCGAACGCCGCCCCGATAACCGGCAGATCCGATAAATTATTCCTCAGGCATTTCTTCTGATCTTCCGTAAATGGAGGATAGAGGGCCATAAGAAGGTCTGGATCAACGGCATAAATCATATAGGTGACCGGAGAGGTCGCCGAATACACCTTCCTGATATTTTCCGGTACGATGACCTGCCGTCCCAGCATATCCCGGATTTTCCTCGATTCGACCGTTCCGGGAATAAGAACCATTGCAAGGAAAAGCAGAATCCCTCTCAGTATATGTTTCGCTCCTGGTATGACCATAATCTATTCCTGTAATGAATCGGCCTTGGTCATTTTGTATCTCATCAATCATTGACTCCTGTACTCTGCCCAGAATTCGAGGCCCCAAAAACCGTGCTGTCCGGCAAACAAAATCAAATCACCTCTTCGAAAAATTCGGCGGCGTATCCTTGCATACCGACTAGTTGATGGTACCCCAATTCCAAGACCTAAAATTTAAAATCAATACGGCCGACAACCGAAAATGGAGCTCCTACATAGTAGGATGCACTGCCCTCACGGGTATCATCTGAGGCATTGATCACGCTGACGTACTTCTTGTTGAAAAGATTGTAGAGGCCCACGCCGGCAGACATGCTTTTGAAAAACCGGATATTTTCCTTGGTATACCGTATGTCGGCATCGACAAGCATGTAGGAAGAAATGCGTTCCTTGTTTTCAACATCGCCGTACCGATGCCCCGTGTATCGCAGGATCGGGGATACGGCCAAGCCGTAAAACCGGTATGTTGCACCGATTCTTCCTTGAAAAACCGGAACGTCGGGAACCTGGTTTCCCTTGGCTTCCGTGACTGAATTGGACGCAACACGGATATCCTTTGTGAATTGGAATTGATTATACGATGCAGTAGAAAAAACATTGAGGTTTTCTGTAAGATTCTTTGAAATTTCCAGTTCCACCCCATAGGAGGTTGCCTTTGCAATGTTCTGCGAATATTTGACTCCGCCGAGGTTGGGATCAGCCACGTTGACCGCTTTATTGTTCTCGACGGCATAGAACAGGGTCCCCGTAACGGACCATGTATCGGTACGATACCTTGCCCCCAGATCGAATTGATCCGTAATCGGTATCTTAACGGCATCCCATAGATACTGGGCGGTAATTCCCTTGCTTTCAAGAACAGTTTTATAGGTGGTGTAAGTATTCCAGAGACCGATGTTTGGATTGCCGGTATTTTTTCCGTAATTGAAATACATGTTGAGGTGCGGCGAAACGGTATAACTGAGGCCGGCATTGGGCAGCCACGTGCGCAGGGACCTGCTGTGAATACTGCCGGAAGGA
>Ga0208694_1004539_pt1 | contig 12450 bp, 7 predicted proteins | sample AD_UKC078_MetaG_FD_184442 | JGI IMG/M metagenome (GOLD analysis project Ga0208694, IMG submission 184442) | Active sludge microbial communities of municipal wastewater-treating anaerobic digesters from USA - AD_UKC078_MetaG (SPAdes) (version 2) | ecosystem: Engineered > Bioreactor > Anaerobic >...
TGGACAGGCGGGATATCACGGGTTGCGTTGTTTGGCTATTAATCTCGATTTCCGTCCTGATCGCATCCCTGCGGCTCGGAATCGGGCCGTTCAACAACCCCGGGCCGGGTTTTATTCCCTTCTGGGCGGCCCTTTTTCTGGCTTCGTTCACCTGTGTGCTGCTTGTCATCAGCCTGTCCCGGAATCGAGAGGCGACCCCGCCGAGCGTGTTGTGGAAGGGCCGGCACTGGGTGAAACCCCTGCTGGCCTTCTCGGCGCTGATTCCCTACTGCCTGGTCCTGCCGAAACTCGGGTATCTCCTGGCCACGTTCGTCTTGATGCTCGTTCTGCTGAGTCTCGGGAAAACGAAGCCCTGGCTGGTCGTTCCCGGTTCTCTGGTTGTGGTTCTGTTAACCTACGTCCTCTTTGACTATTTACTGAAAATGCCGCTCCCGAGGGGTGTTTTCGGCTTCTGATCTCTGGCACATGGATGCTTCCCCGGATAATATAAACAGTTTGCTCTATGGATTTTCCATCGCCCTCCAGCCTGGACATCTTCTGTTCGTGTTCGCGGGATGCTTCCTGGGAACCCTGGTCGGCATTCTTCCGGGAATCGGTCCGGTCGGGGCCATTTCCATCCTTCTGCCCATCACCTTCCAGATGTCTTCCACCGGTGCGATCGTGCTGCTGGCGGGGGTTTATTACGGGGTGATGTACGGAGGCTCGACCGCTTCCATCCTGGTCAATGTCCCGGGAGAAACCGCCTCGGTTGTCACGTGCCTGGACGGGTACCGGATGGCCCGCCAGGGCCGTGCGGGGCCCGCCTTGGGAATCGCCGCCTTCGGGTCGTTCATCGCCGGCACGGCGGGATTGATCGGGCTACAGCTCATCGCCGCCCCTCTTTCCGGATTCGCCCTGCAGTTCGGCCCACCCGAATACTTTGCCATCATCCTGCTGGGATTCACCTTTATCACCTACCTGTCCCAGGGATCACCTATCAAGGCCGGTATCATGGCCTTTACCGGGCTGATCCTGAGCACGATCGGCCTGGATCCGATCACCTCCGAACAGCGGATGACCTTCGGCATGCTGAACTTGTTCGAGGGCATCGGCGTCGCACCCCTGGCGATGGGCCTGTTCGGTGTGGCCGAGGTATTCACAAACCTGGAAACCCTGCACTCCGGTGAACACATCCAAGTCAAGGTTCGCAGTCTCCTGCCCTCACGATGGGATTGGCTGCGGGCCAAGTGGGCCATTCTCCGGGGCACCGCCGTCGGTTTCCTGATGGGAATTCTGCCGGGCGGGGGGCCGGTGCTGTCGTCCTTCATGGCCTACGGCCTGGAAAAGAGGATCGCGAACAACCCCGCAAGACTCGGCAAGGGGGCCATCGAAGGCGTGGCGGCGCCGGAAGCGGCCAACAACGCCGCCGCTTCGACCTCGTTCATTCCGCTGCTCACCCTCGGCATCCCGCCCAACGTGGTCCTGGCGGTGCTTTTCGGGGCCTTCCTGATCCACGGCGTCCAGCCGGGACCGCTTCTCCTGAAGGAAAACCCGGATATGTTCTGGGGAATCATAGGCAGCATGTATATCGGAAACGTCATGCTGCTGATTCTGAACCTGCCGTTGATCCCCATCTGGGTGCAGGTGCTCAGGATTCCGGGGAAAATACTCTATCCCCTGATCCTCCTGTTCTGCGTGATCGGGGCATACGGGATCAACAACAACGTCTTCGACGTCTATGTGATGATCCTTTTCGGAGTGATCGGCTATCTATTCAGGAAATTCGGATATGAAGGGGCCCCCCTGATTCTGGCCTTTGTCCTCGGTCCCCTGTTCGAAGTCAACCTCCGGCGCTCGCTGCTGATTTCCGGGGGCAGCTTCGCCATCTTTTTCACCCGCCCCATCGCCCTCGCGGCGATTATCCTCGCCCTTGCCCTTGTGCTTTTTTCGTTGTACCGATCCGCACGAAAAAACAGGAATAAATTTCCTCTTTTGCCCGGATCGAAAGGCAAATAACCCATCCGGTATTAAAGCCGTCTGTTTTCTTTTGCTTTTTTCGATTCGCCGGCGCAGAAAATACGCCGGATTTTGAAACTCTTCTTGACATCGGGCGCCACATCGTTATGATATCAACTTTCAATACTCCGGCAGTCACGAAGCAGTAAAGGATGGAAACGAAAAAGCAAACAACGACTCCCTCGAAATTGCCGCTCACGCAGTGGCGAATCGTTCAAAATCAAAGGGAGGAACAGCACCTGTTGGTCCGCGAACTCGGCATTCACCCCCTCCTTTCACAAATTCTGGTCAGCCGGGAGATTACGACGACGGAAGAAGCCCGGAAATTTCTCCACCCCTCCTTAAAAGATCTGCATAACCCCTTCCTCATGAAGGACATGAAGGAAGGCGTTCATCGCCTCATCAAGGCGATTTCCCAGGGCCGGAAGATCATGGTTTACGGCGATTACGACGCCGACGGCGTGACGTCGGTTGTACTTCTGATCAAGTTTCTCCGTGACATCCGGCAGAATGTCGATTTCTATATTCCCGGACGGGTGGATGAAGGCTACGGGTTGAACAAGCACGCCATCGACCAGATGCAAGAAAGCGGGGTCAGCCTCATCGTCACGGTGGACTGCGGGGTATCGGAAAACGATCACATCGCCTACGCCAAGAGCAAGGGAATCGACACGATCATCCTCGATCACCATGAGATACCCGACTCCCTGCCGGCCGCGGTGGCAACGATCAATCCGAAACAGTCGGATTGCCCTTTCCCATTCAAACATCTCTCCGCGGTCGGAATCGTCTTCAATTTCCTGATCGCCCTCCGGGGCCAGTTGCGCAACGAAGGCTTCTGGCAGAACCGGCCATACCCGAACCTCAAGGAATATCTCGATATCGTCGCCCTGGGAACGATCGGCGACATTTCCCCGCTGATCGATGAAAACCGGATCTTCGCGAAATTCGGCCTGGACCTGATGACCGAATCACCCCGGATCGGCATTCAGGCCCTGAAAGAGGTATGCGGCATCGAAAACCAGGTCATCGATTCGGAGAAGGCGTCGTTCTCTCTGATCCCCCGCATCAACGCGGCGGGAAGGATCGCTTCGGCCGGCGACGCCGTCAACCTGCTCCTGACGGAGGACATCAACGAAGCGCGGGAAATCGCCCGGAAGCTCGATTCCTTCAACCAGAGGAGAAGGACCATGGAGAAGGATATTCTCGACGAAATCATCGCGTTGATGAACAAGGAAAACCGCCTGGAGCAGCTGAATTCCATCGTTTTCGCCTCGGACAGGTGGCATCCGGGGGTAATCGGTGTCGTCGCCTCCAAGCTGGTCGACCGCTTCTGCCGGCCCGCCATCGTGATCAGCCTGAAAGACGGGATCGGCAAGGGTTCGGGTAGAAGCGTCTCACACTTCAACATCTACAGGGGGCTCAAGAAATGCGAATCCCTGCTTCTTTCCTACGGCGGTCACCGGTTCGCCGCCGGTATCTCCATCCGGGAAGACGACGTGGATGAATTCGGCCGCATTTTCGACGAAATCATCCGCAAGGAAATGGACTCGGCGGATTTCGTGACGGAGACCCTCATCGACAGCCAATGCAGCCTGGCGGACGTCAATCATGACTTCCTGGCGGAAATGGACAAGCTCGCGCCCTACGGGAGCCGGAACCCCGAACCGGTTCTGTGTGTCCGGAATGCGTCCATCAGCACCCCCGCCGTCGTCGGCAACAACCACCTGTGGATGCGCGTCAACAAGGATGGAACCTCCCGGAATTCGATCTGGTTCAGCAAAGGACATTTCATGCATGCCCTGACCGATCAGCTTATCGACGTCGCCTTCACGCCGCAGATCAACCACTGGCACGGCACCTCCACCATCCAGCTCAAGCTGGTCGATATCGCCCTGCCGGGTCTGCAAGGCGTATGCTGAAAATACAATCTAAGCCCCATAGAAAGCGACATTCCCTTCAGGGATACGTTTGGCACATTACTCGCCGCCGAAACCAATCAGAATAAAGTACAATTCCGCTGGTCCATCGGAATAATCACCTTCAGGTGGTTCAGTAATTAATCCGCTTTGAGCGGTTCGTAAATTCAAGCCTCCGGCTTTAACGGATGATAATGATTTAAGTTCCCGAAAATCTTGGCCGATAATATCCATAACTTCATTATTTGACAAATCGGTTTTAACCGGCTAAACGGGGGGCGCAACAAATGACGGGTATCATCAAAGAAGCGGCTTATCTTGCTGTAACCAATCTCCTATCAGTAAAATTTGTTTCGGCCGGAGTCAAATCGCGGACACACCCAGAGACGATTCTTGATAACATCCGCCTCGCAGACCCCGAAAATGCCGATGCGCTGGCCAAACGATTGCAGGACGCCAAACAGACAATCGATCAGTTGCACAGCGGCAGAGCGCGTGCCGGTGAAGCGAGGAAAACGGCTGCGAGAGAAAAAATCGAACGCATCAAAGAGCAGATCAAGATGCTGAAGACAATGGGTGGTGATCCCAAGGTGGTCGCAAAACAAATTGCCCGCCTGGCAAAGGAACTGGCTGCAGCGGCGCGGGAATATGCTTCCGGGGCCGGTGGTGTTTCTCAAAGCCTGACAGGGATGGATGACTCGGCAAATGTAATGAATGGCAGTTCCTCCCTGTCAAATGTTGCCGAGGAGGGCATGACCGTTGACGATTCATCTGTTATTAAGGATGCTTCCACGAAAACGGGAGCTGAAGAAACAACCCTAACCGGGAGAAAAAACAAAAAGGATGAACATCCTGCACAGGAATTCGAAGCAACCGTAACGGGAGCGATACTGGCCGAAGGCTCGCGGCAATTTCAGGATGCGCAACGGCAGAAAATAAAAGAAGAGATAGAAAAGTATGCCGCAGAGATAAAACAGAAATTTTCTGAAGGGGATGAAAAACGTGAGGTTGTTAATGATCTGCGTACCCTGGCGGCCCAGTTGAAGGAAATGGCGAAACGGATCAAGAATTTATTGAACCAGAAGGGGGAGCGTACGGAGAATCAGGACCTCATTCAGACCAACCAAGCCTTGGCCGAAGTTGAGAAAAGCATCTCCGATATTACCGGAAACAACACAACCATGGTAAATGTTTTTACCTAATATTGCTGCAGAATCACTATTCCTACATCTTATTCCCAGTTTGAAGGGTGTCCGGTCAAATCGAAGGCTATGTCAGGATGAACTAACTACATTATTGATGATAATTGAAACTGGTTCTGTAATGATCGCCATGCCATACGGGGCTATGAGAACTTTCGTAAAATATACCAGGCCCATCATGATCGGCAAGGCACAAAGCGCAACGATCCAGAAATTCCGCCATATTTTCTTATTTTTTATTTTTTGGATCATTGATTTATAAATGATGAAGATAACGAATATATTCATCAGGATATAATAGATAATTCTATATCCATCGGCTTTAAGAAAGGTGCAGGCAATCCAACTATTCAAGGTAAAAAAGGAAAACGCATACAAAAATGACAAAAAGTAAATCATCTTTGGAGAGTAGCTTTTATCAATATATCTCTGCGGATAAATATGGAGTTTTTTGTCAATAATCATTTCGATAAAGAAATAGACAAGAGAAATAACCAGAATTACAAGCAAAAATAAAGAAATACCCCTGTCCATATTGTTAATCCCAGTCGTATTTTGGCTAATAGCGGGCTTAGTGATTTCTTTAAGAATACCGAGATTATAAGAAATGACAATATTTGTGATGATTTGCGTAATGACCAGAATGTATGTCGCCCTTATAAATCTGAGTAGTTTCAGCAGTTTTTTATAAGATATTACGCTATATGTTGTTTGGAATGCGCTAACTGTTGCATCAGTTTCAGCGTTTTCATTTTTCTCACTTGATCCAGCGCTTTTTCCCCCCCGGTCTACATGACGTGCCCCTTTCATAGCCTTAAACCAGCGTGTTGTCGCCGGGTGCCACAGCAACCCCAGGGAAACAATATCAGCCAGGGTTACGATGTTGCTGATAAAAGCCAGAATGATGGGAGTATAATTAAATTTTGAAAATAATCCAATGTATAAACCAGACAAAATCAAAAAAGTAAATAATACACGTGCCCATGCTTTTCCTCTCAACAACATATACAACAAAAATAAAAACATAAGCGCAGCGGCTAGCATACTCAGGTAAAGTATGTAGAGATTTAAACTCAACTTTCGCAGGAGCGATAATATTATAAGTAATTGATATTATTAATAGTATAGCGTCACGAAGTGTGATATATAGGTTTTGTTCCCCAACAAAACACAATAAACACTCGAGGTGACGCTATGCCCCAGACTGTATCAGACATCGCTTCCTGTGAAAACCAGATTCACCAGTTCTTTTACAAACAGAAAATCAGCCGGCTGCTGAAGCATAGCAATATCAGAAATCAGAAGGGTATCTCACCGGTATCGGTGTTCCGTCTTTTGTTTATCCTGGTTTTTACCGGAAGGAACCTCTTTCGCACCCTGGAAATGGCGGATGGAACATGTGGCATGGCCAAGGACACGGTTTATCGGTTTCTCAACTCGGTCCATACCAATTGGCGCAGATTCCTTTTGCTGTTGAGTTCAAGGGTGATCAGCCAGGAACTTGCGCCGTTGACCGGAGTCGATAACATGAAGGTGCTGATTGCCGATGACACCCTTTACCGCCGGAATCGGAGCAAGCATGTGGAGTTGCTTGCACGGGTTTTTGACCATACCGATCGGCGATATTACCGTGGGTTCAGGATGCTCACCCTGGGTTGGTCGGACGGCATCAGTTTTCTGCCTGTTTGCTGTGCCCTGTTGTCCTCCAGCAAGGCGAAGAATCGTTTGGTCCCTTTGCGTATGGACATTGATCGTCGCACCAATGGCGCAAGGCGTCGCCGGGAAAGCATCGGCAAGGCCACCGATGTGCTGGTGGAAATGGTGGACCAGGCCAAGGCAAGCGGTATTAAAGCCGGCCATCTTCTGTTCGACAGTTGGTTTGCCTTTCCGGCGACCATCAGGAAGTTGCTTGCCCATGGGATGCATGCCCTCTGCATGCTCAAGGTTACGGAGAAGATCTTCTATCGCTACCAGGGGCAAGATCTCCACCTGGCGGCCATCTATCGGAAGATTCGTAAACGTCGCGGCCGGGCAAAGATTCTTGCCTCGGTGTTGGTGGAAATCGGTGAGAATGAGGAGGGCATCCCGGTTCCGGCAAAGATCGTCTTCGTCCGGGACCGGCGCAGCAAAAGGTGGTTGGCTCTGCTCTGTACCGATCTGACTTTGAGCGATGAGGAAATCGTCAAGCTCTATAAGCGCCGATGGGACATCGAGGTGTTCTTCAAAATGGCCAAGTCGTTTCTCAATCTGGCCAAAGAGTGTCAAGGCCGTTCCTATGATGCCCTGACCGCTCATGCCACCGTGGTATGCTGCCGCTATATCATGCTGGAGTTGGCCCGAAGAATGAACAAAGATCCCCGGACGCTCGGATCTCTGTTTCACGCCGCTTGTGAAGAACTGAAGCAGACCGGCTTTCTGGAAGCGCTGGCCATCATGCTGAGCCTGCTTGAGCAGACATTGGGTGCCGTTATGGGAATTTCCAAAGAGCTGATCAGTTCTCTGACGAACCGGTTTCTGAATGAATTGCCGCCTATCTACAAGGCGCGGCTGTTGTTTTCAGGGAGAAATCCCCTGATTAATCATTAAATATCGCATGGTTATAACCTGTTAACCATGTGCGAAAGTTGAGTTGAAAAATCTTTTCGTGGTGGTAATGTGTCGTCACGGCGAGTATGGCACGAGTCATCGCAGCAGGATATCCCCATCGCATTACCCGTCGGGGCAAAGGGAATCAGGGCATAGCCGTTGCCGAAATTCCATAACAGCTAATTTCGTATACGAAAAAGTGAGTATGAGCATGAAAGACAAATTTACCTGGGACGATTCATTCTGGACATCACCCGCTACACACCGCAATTATTTTTACCAAATATGGACCAGCGCAAAAGAGGGAAAAACCGATGAATTGAAACCTGAAGAACGGCAGTTGGTAAAAATCATGTTCGAGCATCAGGAGTATCGCAATCAGTTCGAGATTGCCGATATCTTAGACGACCACATATTCGATCCGGAAAGGGAGACGAATCCCTTCATCCACGTGGCGATGCATTCCGTCATAGAGAATCAATTGGCTTTAAGACAGCCGATCGAGGCATATCAATTCTATCTGGGGTTGAGAAAAAAGAAACTCAGCCATCATGAAGCGCTGCATCTCCTTATGGCGATCATGGCGCCGCTGATCTTTAAAGTGGTACGTTCCCACGACGCTTTTGATGAGGGTTATTATGTTCGCCTGTTGAGAAAGTATATGGAGAAGAAGCCGGAGAAAATCTGGAAGGCCCTGGAGCAGGAATTCGCGGATTGTGAGGAAGAAATTCCCGAAATCGATCCGAAGGTGGCCGAACGGCTCGATCAGGCACTGAAACTGATTAACAAAAAGCGGATCGATGATGCCGATAAAATCGTTCGGAATTTACTGGAACAAGATCCGAATGTCGATCTTGTGCAGTTTATGGCCGGTTATATCCTCATGGAACGTCAGGAGTGGATTGGCGCTCTGGCCTGTTTCGATCAGGCAATCGAACTCCGGCCGGATTTTATTGAGGCCTGGTTCCATAAAGGACTCGTTTTTGAAGAACTGTCCGATATAGGGCAGGCGATCATCGCACATCGGACGGTTTTGAAATTGGGCGATTCCAAAGATCCGCTGGTCGAATCTTCGCGGGAAATTCTGGACGAATATGAGTATATCCTCAAAGAACAGGGGACAACCCCGGACGGCTATATTCGTGCCAGGGATGTATTTGAACTGGCTGTGGCCGCAATGGGAAAGTATAAATGGGAAGAAGCGATTTCCGGCTTCCGCAAGACCCTGTCGTTATTTTCCCGTCATGTGCCATCCTATGGGAATATCGGCATCTGTAACGGCTATCTGGGCAGGAAAAAGGAAGCCCTAGAAGCGCTTGCAAAAGCGCTGGAGATCGATCCGCTTTATGGACTGGCGCTTGCCAACCGGGAGTTGATCAAGAATTTGAAGAAAGGCGAGAAACTTTCCGGGAAATTGAACATCATTGATTTCTACCAGGAGCAATCGGATGCCATAAATGATCAGGGCCTCCCAATCCATGACTTACGGAAGCAGATGCGGCAAAAGAAGTTCTCCTCCTTAGCGGAAGCGCAGGATTTTGCGGATGACTATCTTGAGGACTATAATTCAATGCCGCGGGATGATTTTCAGGGGCTATCGCCGAAACAGATCGGCCGGTTGATCAACGAACCATTCACCGTGCCGAACCTTGTCAGCTTCAGCGCGGCGCCCCAAAGTGCCGATGCCCCGATCATGAGGTTGTTTAATCTGCTGGTCGATGCCATAGGCGACAAGGGGATGAAGCCCACCGCCAAGGGCAATCTGCCGCGTAATTTCTGTCGTGATGCGGCCTTTCAGTTTTATGGAGAAGAGGAATATCGTCGACAAAGGGAAATCTTCTCGATCAATATGGAGCACGATTTTACCGAATTGCATGTAACGAGAATTACGGCGGAGCAGGCCGGGTTGATCCGGAAGTATGGCGGGCGTCTGATCCTCAGCCGGTCTTACCTGAATTTACGGGAGAAAGAGGGACCGAACGGCGCCTACCCGAGATTGCTTGAAGCTTACACATGGAAATTCAACTGGGGCTACCAGGACGGTTATCCCGATTTGCAGATTGTTCAGGATTCTTTTCTTTTCACGCTGTTTCTTCTTACCCGTTACGGGGGTGACTGGAAAACGAATCTTTTCTATGAAGATCTTTTCCTGCGCGCTTTTCCCGCTGTCGTGAAAGAAATTCCAGCGGCTCCGTGGCAAACGGCGGAGGAATTGATTCGCCGATGTTATTCTCTGCGCTGCCTGGAGCGGTTTGCCGCGTACATGGGATTAATCGACATTCGGTGGGAATCCGAAAAGAGGCTTGGACAGCAGTTCAATCTTAAAAAACTGCCCTTGCTGGATGAAGCGGTTCGCTTTCATCTGTAAAACACAATTTTAAAATTCCCGGGAAACCTTAACGGATTCTGAAATTGCAGCCATAATGTCCCCATACCCCCCAAACCCCACAGAAATGGGTCAAGGGCTGCCAGGTAATAAGATCAGTGTCTTTGCCGTCGCAGGAAAACCAAAAGTATTATCGACCATTTCTCACTCGTGCCGATATTGTGCTGGAACCGCCGTCACCGCGGGAAAAAGCATGCTAACTCTTTAAGGAATCATTAAAAAAATAGTTGTTGTCAACAAATAGAAATGTCCGGTTTTATAGCAAATGATATGTCCGCTTTGTCTGTTCTTTAGGGGAGTCCTATTTAGAGAACAGGAGGTGAGCGGCGGATGTTCGCTTTTCTCGATCATATTTATTGGTTACTCTGTCAGGCTGCCTTTTTTCGCTCTTTGAGTTGTCCCTGCGAGTCATAATCAGCGAGTTTTCTGGGACCGTGGAAGATGGCAAGGGAACAATCCATATAGCGATGGATCCGCACCCTGACCCTGACATAATGGCAGCGATACCGATTTGCGGGGATTTGGAGTTTCTTTCCCTCAAAGCTGACGCAGTTGTCGGCACTGACCGTTCGTTCATTTTGTTCACAGAGGATGTCATCAAGATTTTCTCCCTTCCAAGGGATGAACGCTGATCCTTCTTCCGGAGCAGGTCGCATGAACTCGGCGTTGAAGGCCGGGAGATACTTTTGCGCCAGATAACGGTTGGCGACATCCATATCGGTGATCCCATAAAGGGCCAGTTCCTTGACCAGCCGATCCTGATGCGTCTGGAAGGGCCGTTCGCTACGTCCCCTGGGCGGAGTTCCGCGGCGGAGTTCCGCGGTCACGCAGCATCCTGATCTGAAACATCAGCAGCTGCATCCGGACGTCGTATTTCGGCCGAAACCGATGCGTCAGAAAGGGAAAAGAACGAAGAATAGATTGAATTTCATGCCTAACCCACGATACTGTACAGGACGGATATCCTGCTGATATTCATATGATTTAACGAGTGCATATGTTTCCGCACCCCTACTGAAAAGAATCCTAGGTGAAATCGGCTTCCTGGAAAATGGCCGGCATTTTCGGCATCCGGACACCCCATACTTTCTCGAATTCCCTGGCGGGCCATTGGCCGTCAGCAATGAATCGCCTCTGGAGGTGTCGTGTTGTGTTTTGAAACCGGAAATCTGAGAACGCTTTCGCCTACTGATTGTGGGGTTGCCAACCCCCCTTATCGTTGACATTCCCCATCGATGGGTTTATGGTAAGCCGCTAATTAACCGGGGTCCGACGGGTGGGACGAGTCTCGGCAGGACATGCAAAGGATCGATGAAACCGCTCGGAGCAGGTGAAGCGCGGGCGGGTAGCCCTTTCATTTCCATCATTGCATTTCAAAAGGAGGAATTGTGAAACAGTTTTTTTTCGGAGTCGTCGTGCTTGGATTAATGGTTGTATCCGTACCTTCATTGGCTGCGGACATCAAGCCGTATAACTGGACGGGCTTTTATGTGGGCATCAATGGAGGTTACGGTTGGGGAAAGACGAATTGGGATTACGATGGATTTACAACAAAAGCAGACCACGACATTTACGGGGGGATGGTTGGTGGAACCGTCGGCGCAAACCTGCAGTTATTTACCCAGCAGGGCCTAAGGCCCTCTGTAGTAGGTGGCATTGAGGTTGACTTCGACTGGACGGATATAGATGGCGACGGTTCCTGCCCCAACCCGCGTTTCCGTGCGGAATCGAGCATTGATTCACTGTTAACCGTGCGCGGCCGTCTAGGACTTGCATTCGACCGTCTCTTTGTTTACGGCACCGGAGGTCTTGCCATGGGCAAAGTAGATGTCCAGACTGTCGATACATGGGGTTCGGCTGTTTCCCCGAGCGGTACACCGAAAAACGGCGAGGATGAATGGAGATCCGGATATGTCGTCGGTGTAGGCGCTGAATATGCTTGCTGGAAAAAGTTCTCCCTGAAAGTCGAGTATCAATATTTTGATCTGGGAAGGGACAAATATAAGGTCGACAACAATTTACCGGTCAAAACCGTCGAGCGCGGAGAGTTCGTCCGCGGCGGTATCAACTATAAATTCTGATAGGCCGCTTCTTTTCTGAAAGCCGAGTGATGCCGGCGAAGCTTGAGAAGACCGGCATCACCCCAGCCACGGTCAACAAGGCGCTCGGCCACTTGGAGCAGCTCGGCATCGTCAAGGAGCTGACCGCCCAGAAACGCAACCGCCTGTTCGGCTATGCGGGCTATATCGAAATCATGAGTCGCGGCACAGAGCTGCCAGGCAGATAGGTCAATTCGATCCCCGTTTTCGGAATCGAATCAGATTCGTTGGGAGGTTGCGTTTGGTATTCACTTATGTTGCGA
>Ga0208694_1004540_pt1 | contig 12450 bp, 13 predicted proteins | sample AD_UKC078_MetaG_FD_184442 | JGI IMG/M metagenome (GOLD analysis project Ga0208694, IMG submission 184442) | Active sludge microbial communities of municipal wastewater-treating anaerobic digesters from USA - AD_UKC078_MetaG (SPAdes) (version 2) | ecosystem: Engineered > Bioreactor > Anaerobic >...
AGCCGTACTGCCGCGAGAAACGGTTATCGTATTCCTGCACAAAGGTTTCAAAATAATCCTCCACGCAGTGGTAATAATCCGTATCCTGCGGTTGGCGGGGGTGGTATGAGGCTGCCGGCAATGACATTTCTACCTCACGGATATGAAGATCAACTGCGAAGGAATGATTTATAGTAGGACGAACGTCCTATTGTCAATGGTTTGCTCCCACAGCCAGTCCAGATCCATCAGGTGGCCGCCGCGAAGAAATCTTCCCCAATTGATGAACCGGCCGTCTATGGAATAGCGTTCGATGATGTCGAAGTTTCTGTCGTTCTGACCGGCCAGATGCGACGCCAGATTGCAGGCGCCGGCGGAAACCCCGAGATACATATCGAACGGATCGAATCCCGCGCTGCCGAAGGCGTTGAGAACGCCCGCCGCGAACACGCCCCGCATCCCGCCGCCTTCCACCACCAGCGCTTTTTTGCTGATTTGGACTTTCGACATCATACCGCCCTTGCCCTGTTGTAAATAAAATGTCAGATGAGACGTATCCGTTTTCTTTTCCTTGAACGGACGTTTTGATGCATAACACGAAAGAAGCGCGTTTGACAAATCAAGCGTTCGCAAGTCAAGCGTGAAAATCATTACAGATAAGGCTTGATATTTTTACCCGTCACGTTCGTGATGACACGCAACGGCGAAATGAAATTATCCTGTTTCAAGTGTTCCGCACCGGATTTTTATCTATCCGAATATTTGAAGAATTCCCGGAAGCTCTGCAGATCCAGCATCAGAAATCCGGCATGCAGATAGCAGGCGAAAAGCCACAGAGGAACATTGAATATATCGGTATAGTAATACTCAAAATATCCGAGTTTGGAAAGGGCCCCTTCCCAGAAGCACCCTACGAACCCCATGATCAGACAGGCTTTGACGGCCGCGGCCTGATGTTCGCGCAGGAATAGAATACGGGCAACCCAGAAGGCCAGAACAATCCAGAAGTAGATCATGGGATGTGTATTTCCCGTTAATCCCGAGCCGAAATACACCAGCGTACACACAGCGCCATTTACGGCCATGGAAACATAACCCGGATTTTCCTTCCATTGCTTTCCAAACGGCAACGTTGCAATAAAAAATCCTGTCGTTGCACAGCAAAAGATGGGAAATGTCCAAACGGACTGGCCTTTGAAAATAATGTCCAGCGGCTGCCAGTAGTAGACCAGAAGACCTGTGTTAATGTGAAAGAATTTGTCACAGACGGTGAACCATGCCGCCGCGGCGATGATGCCGACGACGGTAAAGATATTGTGCAGCCTCATAGAATCCTCCTGCGCAGATAATGTTAATAGCCGAAAACAAATATTCTGATGATCAGCATGCTTAGTTGCTCGTGCGCGCAATGATTTCGTCCTGCAGCCGGGGGGACAGGTCGCTGAAGTAAACCGAATAACCGGAAATCCGCACAAGCAGGAAAGGATATCGTTCGGGATGTTCCTTGGCTTCGCGGAGAACGTCGGCGTCCAGAACATTCAGTTGAATCTGCATGCCGCCGCGACGGAAATAGACGTCGAGCAGCGCACCGAGAAAAATGCGGCCTTTTTCATCACGCACGGAATTTGCGTCGAGCTTGAGATTAAAATTGATGCCGTTGGCAATGTGTCTGTAATCAATGCTGTTCATGGAATGAATCAGCGCCGTCGGTCCGCTTTTGTCCATGCCGTTTTGCGGCGCCATGCCCGAAGCGAAAGATTCACCGCGCGGCCGTCCGCACGGCAGCGCTCCCGTCATTTTACCGAAATGCGCATGCGCGGTGTTGGAGTAAATACCGGGCAGATACCGGCCGTTACGCGTATTTTTCCCGGCATCATGAATGATGCGAGCGTACTCGTCGACAACGAATTTTGTCCAGAAATCGGCCTCGGCGTTGTTATTCCCGAATTTCGGGGTTTTCTGCATCAACGTAAACCAGTACGGATCGGCTTCAGACGCCGCCAGAAGATCGCGCAGGCGTTTCAGCGATAGTTTGCGTTCCTGAAAGACAAGTTTCTCGATCGCGCACAGCGAATCGCCCGCAGCGGAGATGCCCACGCCCTGTATGCCGGAAAAATTATACTGCGCCCCGCCCTGCGTTGCGCACAAGCCCGACGAAAGGCAGCCTTCAATAAAAAGACTGGTCAGCGGAAGGGGGCGATAAAGAGCGTGAGCGCGTTCGATGGCTTTCAAATCAGAGATCAGACGTCCAATCAAATAGTCGAGCTGAATAATGAAAGCGGTGGTAACATCATCCATCGTTTTCATTTTCGCAACAGGCAGGGTATTGACACCTTCACGCCTCCGCGATCCGAAGCGTTTGCCCTGATTCAGGGCGAATTCCATGGCAAGCGGAATGTTCAAAATCGCCGCATCGGTCGAACCTAATGTTTTTCCCGGCGCGGTGGGCTCGACGCAGCCGATGGCCACATAATCACGCGCGTCGCGGATATCATAACCAACGGAGGTCATAGCCGGTATGATGACATCATCATTGAAGAGAGCGGGCGTGTTGCTGCCTTCAGCCAGCGCCGTGTATATCGCCTTTCTAAATTCGGGAGGCGATCCGCTGTGGATGCGCGCGTGAAAATTCGGCTGTCTCATCCGTAATTCCGTGGCAATTTCCAGCAGCAGATAACTCAATTCATTTGTGGTATCGTTTCCTTCCTGATCCTGGCCTCCCATGGTCACCACCTGCCAGCTCGGCATGCCGCCGGCAAGGTTGGTAATGGCCTGGGAATAAACGGGAATGGTTTCACATAACTTGATGCAAAAAGATTCGAGCAGTTCTTTCGCGCGCTTGCGGGTAATCAGATGGGCATCCCGGTCTTTTTTGTAATACGGATAAAGAATCTGATCGATGCGGCCGGGACAAACCGTTTCCCCCATGCTTTCCTGAAAAATAGCCACATGCAGAAAGAAAAGACTCTGAAGCGCTTCATGGAACGTCCGCGCCCCCCTTCGCGGAACGTGTCGGCACACCGCGGCGATATCATGAAGTTCCAGGCTTCTCATCGCATCCTCTTCTTTTTCGGCAAGAGCCTCAGCGCAGGCGGCATAGCGCTCACCGAAAAGCGCCAGCGCTTCCGCCGATAGGAGTGCGGCGTTATAAAACGATTCCTGTTCCGGATTTGTATTTTTTAGATTTAACGCTTCTATTTCCTTTTTGATTTCCTCCGTTCCCAGGCGGATCAGCTTTTCATGATCGGGAGCCAGATGGGCGATGCCGCCCGCCTCGTAGATATAATAATTACCTGCCCGCAGCTGTTCCAGGGAATAACGTGCTCTCTCCCATAAATTGGGAAACGCTTTGGCCACCAGAAAACGGCTCTGCCAGAAAGGCATGATCATGGCCAGGTCCAGTTGTTCTTGCCGGGAAATACAGAGGGGATTCACGGCGCGTTTCGGATATTTCAACAGGTCCAGCATGACCGGCACGCCATGTGTTTCGGGATAAATGATACCGCCCACGCGCTTCGATGTGTAATTCCCCACAATCAATTCATCAGGGTAAATGGCGACGCTTTTATTCAACAGAACATGACGCAAGGCTTCGGCCATTTGCACCATGACCGGTTTCTTCCCGTTTTTTCTATTCTTGAAATATTCCGTCCACAAAAGGGCGCGCTCGGTACATATACCTCTTTCATGCTCCTGAACCTGCTTTTTAAGTCTTGCAGTACGGCTTTCTTCTTCCGATATTTTAAATGCCGGCATGTGCATACGTACACCTTAAAAAAATTAATTGGTAATACCAATATGAATAAATTTTACTTATTGTCAACAAATTTCTTGATAAATATTCATATTACTGTATATTGGTATTACCAATACAAGAGCAAGTTGTCAATTTAACGATTGTTTTTGAATTTGAGAATAATAAAAAAATTTTTGTCTCAGACTGATGAATGACGTCTTTAGAATCTCCGGAATGGTTGTATATTTTGATTTATATCTTCGAGTCAGATGTGTTAAAGAATGATAATGGATAAAAAACTTTCCAACAAAATCGTGCGGGATATCAAACAGAGAATCTTATCGGGAACTCTCAAGACAGGCGATCGTTTACCGGCGGAAAGGGAACTGGCTGAAAATTACAACGTAAGTAGAATAACCGTCCGTAACGCAATTTCCAGACTGGTTTATCTGGGTTTTCTGCAGACCATACCGCAGAGCGGCACGTTCATTGCCGATTTCAAAAAGGAAGCGTCTGTGGAGCTTCTGGTTGACATCGTCTCCAGTGATTATGAAGTCGACAAAGCCATTCTCATCGAGCTTCTGGAAATTCGCCGTGTTTTCGAAACCTATTCCGCGGGCCGTGCCGCCTGAAGGTAGGACGCGCCCAGCGTCGTGAGCAGGGTGTAGGTCTCCGGCACGATATAAAAGGTCATTTCATTGTAGATGATGTCCCAGGGCGTGCCTGTGGTCCAGGAGGTATATTCATTATTCCAGGCACGCTCCGTTCCCTGAAAATAATAATCGCGGAGCCACTGGATGCGTTTAGATAGTCCCTTGGGTTCCTTGATGGCATGTTCGGGCGCTGATCCTGTACTCATAAAAACCTCCATTGTGCTTTGTTTATACGATAACTCCACCAACAATTTTCGCCGATAAACTTATTTGAACGTTTAGCCTTTAACCGGGTTTGTGCACGAAAAATTTGTCGCCCGGATAAGATGTATTAAATTTTTTTAGAATAACAGGACAGGGCTTAAAATATGACTCCTTTTCTTTCATTAATGTTTTGTTATCACGTCTTAAATATTACAATTTCTTGAATAGATTGCAAGAATAAATCACGGCAACGAATCTTATATTATTGCACATTTCCCGTTCTATTTTTTTTAATCCCATCTTGACAGACGGGGGATGGCTTCTTATATTCTTCTTGAAAATATCATCATAAAATCATAGATCTATCCGATCTTATCGAGGGGCAATACATATTCAGGATTAATTTAATATTTTTCGTTTAACCGCGATAAAAAATCGTTAAAATTATTTTTTTGAGAGGAATCAATTATGGATCAGCAAATAAAGCTCATTGATGAAAAAGTAAAAGCCAAAAGCGAATTTGTGGAAAAAATTAACAAGGCGATGGCGGGGACGATCATCGGCCAGAAAAATATTATCGACCGTCTCTTGATCGCCATGCTCTGCAACGGCCATGTTCTGGTCGAGGGCGTTCCGGGACTGGCCAAGACCCTGATTGTCAAGACGCTTGCCGCGGCCATCGACGCTCATTTTTCGCGTATTCAGTTCACGCCCGATCTCCTTCCATCGGATTTAATCGGCACGATGGTTCTCAATCCCAAAACCGGTGATTTTACTCCCCGTCAGGGGCCGATCTTTGCCAATATTATTCTGGCGGATGAAATCAACCGCTCTCCTTCCAAGGTGCAGAGCGCGCTATTGGAAGCCATGCAGGAACATCATGTAACTATCTCCAAGGAAACGTATCGCCTGCCGGAGCCTTTTATGGTCATGGCCACGCAAAACCCGATTGAACAGGAAGGGACCTATCCGCTGCCGGAAGCGGCCATTGACCGCTTTATGCTCAAGGTCAAAATAACGTATCCCGGCAAGGAGGAGGAAGTACAGATTATTGACGCGGCGCTGATCGGCGAGGAACCGAAAGTGGATAAGGTGATCACGCCCCAGGATATCATGGACACCCGCAGCTTGATTAATCAAATCTACATTGATGAAAAACTGAAAAATTATATCGTTGATCTGGCACGTGCCAGCCGGCAGCCGGAAGACTTCGGCCTTAACGACATCAAAGGCCTGATTCAGTACGGCGCTTCGCCGCGCGCATCCATTTATCTGGCGCAGGCCGCCAAAGGTCACGCGTTTATACGCCGCCGCGGCTATGTCACGCCCGATGACATCAAAACCATCGGCATGGATGTTTTGCGACACCGGATTATTCTGACCTATGAAGCCGAAGCCGAGGAACAGAGCGTGGAAACCATTGTGCAGAAAATATTCGACACCATCGAGGTGCCCTAATCCATGCTGGATCGCTCGATTTACAAAAAAATCAGGCAAATCGAAATCCGATCGCATAAGGCGGTCAATCAGCTTTTTGCCGGCGAATACCGCAGCGTTTTCAAAGGACAGGGCCTGGAATTTTACGAAGTCCGCGAATACGTTGCCGGAGACGACATCCGCCTGATTGACTGGAATGTCAGCGCCCGTCTGGGATCGCCGTATGTCAAGAAATTTATCGAGGAGCGGCAGCAGAGCATCATCCTTTGCGTGGATGTGAGCGCGTCCCAGGATTTCGGCTCTCAGAAACTGAGCAAGAATGAAGCCGCCGCCGAGATCGCGGCCGTGCTGGCTTTTTCCGCAATCAAGAACAATGATCTGGTCGGTCTTCTGATGTTTTCCGATAAGGTTGAAAAATATATTCCGCCGAAAAGAGGAAGACGTCATGTCCTGCTGGTCATCAGGGAGATTCTCTCCTTTCAACGCCAGAGTAAAAAAACCGATATGGCACAGGCGCTGCGATATCTGAGCCGTGTGAACAAAAAAAGCTCCATCTTATTTGTGATATCCGATTTTCTGGCCGAAGGCTATGAACAGCCGATCAATATTCTGTCCAAAAAACATGATCTCATTCCCATCGTCATCAAGGATGCTATGGAAAAACAACTGCCCCGGCTGCCGCTGGTGTGCTTTGAAGATCCCGAGTCCGGCGATTTGATTCATCTCGATTTACGGGATGAACAACTGCGTCAGGCTTATCGTGATGTTGCTACCGACGCATTGAACCGCTTACGAAAATTTTTCAGGTCGCTGAAACTGGACCATCTTGAACTGGGCTCCGATGGTGAATACATTGCCGCGCTCAATCGCTTCTTTAAGGCGCGGGAAAGAAGGATAGCGCACTGATGCCGGAACAATTAAGAGACATCAAAGACGTCATCTATATTTTTGACTGGGGCACTTTTTTATTTTTTCTTTTGATCGCTCTGCTGCTGGTCATTGCCGGATATTTTCTTTTTAAGTTTTTGAAAAAGTGGCGGCGGAACCGTAGCGTTACGAAGAAAGAACCGATGATGCCGGAACGACCGTGTAATGACGTTGCACTGGAGGCGCTGATGAAGATGGATCCGGTCGACTATTTTGAAAAGCGCAAAATCAAAGAATTTTATTTTGAAATGACCGATATCGTGCGCCAGTTTCTGGGCGCCAATTATCATATCGATACCATGGATAAAACATCGCTGGAAATCACCGAGGAACTGGAACGGGTGGAACGGGATTTCGACAAGGTCAGAACTATCGATCGCTATTTTTGCGATTGCGATCTTGTAAAATTCGCCAAGATGCGACCCGGCCTGGCGGAAATGAAGCAGAAGAAAACGGAATCGGAAAATATCGTTAAAGAATGCTGGAAGAAGGTGTAGAGGATGCGGTTTCAAAGTCTCTGGTTTATTCTTTTATTATTCACTCTGCCTTTTTTGTATCGGTTTGTCGTGAAAAAGAAGCCTGCGAGTCTGCCGCATCCTGATGTGATCGGCAAACTCGGGAACAGATTTTCTCAGACGACCGTCAAAAAAAGGCTGCCGCTATACCTGAGGCTCGCGGTGCTGGTGCTTCTGGTTCTGGCGTTGATGCGGCTCCAGTATGGCTATGTCGCCGACACCAGCAACCGCAACGGTGTGGATATCATGGTGGCACTCGATGTAAGCACCAGCATGAACGCGGTAGATTTCAAACCGGACAGAATTACCGTGGCCAAGAATGTTCTGAAAAACTTTATCGACGGCCGTCCCCAGGACCGCATCGGCCTGGTGATTTTTTCCGGGAAGAGTTACCTGCAATCTCCGTTGACCACCGATCACAACACGGTTTTAAATTATCTGGAGCAGATTCATACCGGCATGATTGAAGACGGCACCGCCATCGGTATGGCACTGGCCACGTGCGTCAACCGGCTGAAGGATTCGGAAGCCAAGACAAAAATCATCCTTCTGTTGACCGATGGCGAGAACAACGCCGGTCAGATCGATCCGGAAACAGCCGCCAAAATGGCGCAGGCCCTGGGTATCAAAATATACTCCGTCGGCATCGGCGATCCCCATGGCGCGCCGATCAAAGTCAAGGATCCCTGGGGCCGATGGGTTTACGCCCGCAATCCCGACGGCTCCTATTTTCTGACCAAAATGAACGAGGACGGATTGCGTCAAATCAGCGCGTTGAGCGAAGGCGGCTATTTTATGGCCGGTGATGAAAACAAACTCAAGGAAATATTTTCCGAAATAGATAAACGGGAGAAAACAAAATTCAACGTCAAAGATGTTTTTATTTACAATGAATATTTTGCCTGGTTTCTGTGGCCGGCATTGCTTCTGTTGCTGCTGGAATGGGCCTATCGTCGTTTGTATTTGAGGAGGTTGCCGTGATTTTTGGAGACATCGTACACCTCTGGATGCTTTTAATCGTCATCGGGCTGATGGTTCTGGAGGTGTTTCTCTGGAATAGGAAGAAAAAACTGATCGCCGGATTATTTCCCGGTGAGTTGACCGATTTAATGTTCAAAAACTGGAACAGGAGAAAACACGTCATCAAACAGGGACTGTTTGCACTGGCCGTTTTATTTTTGATTCTGGCGCTGGCCAGACCGCAATGGGGTAAAAAGACCGAAGTCGCCGGACAGATGGGCATTGACGTGATGATTGCCATTGATGTTTCCAGAAGTATGCTGGCAGAAGATCTTACGCCCAACCGGCTGGAAAACGCCAAGAATTCACTGAATCTGATCATTGATGAACTGGCCGGGAATCGGATCGGCCTGGTGGCCTTCGCGGGCTCCGGTTTTATCAGTTGTCCGCTGACCACCGATGTCGGCGCGGTCAAAATATTTTTAAAAACCATCGACACGGAACTTATTCCCGATCCGGGAACGGACATCGGCAGTGCCATCGAAGAAAGCATCAAAGCTTTCGGCAAATCGACCAACAGCAAGGTTATTATTCTTTTAACGGACGGTGAAGAACTGACCGGCTCGGCGGTGGCAGCCGCGGAACTGGCCGCCAAGGAAGGCATCAGAATCTTTGCCGTCGGCATAGGTTCTTTGGAAGGGGCAACGATTCCCGTGGCCGGGGGATTCAAAAAAGACAGAGAAGGCAATGTCATCTTAAGCAGGGCAAATCCCGATCTTTTGAGAATATTATCAGAGAAAACATCCGGGCGTTCTTTTATGATTAGTCAGGATATAACCGGATTTCAAAAATTGTTCGCGGCAATCTCGACACTCCCCAGGCATAAACTCAAAAGCAGTGTGTCTTATCAGTATCAGGATCGTTTCCAGATTTTTATTTTTCTGAGTTTGTTATGCCTGGTTGCGGAAATGATGGTTTCGGAGAGAAAAAATGCTTAGCAGAATTTTAAAACGTGACAAAAATATTGTTGTCTTATTATTCATGCTTTGTCTGCCGGTCATGGCGCATGGCGCCGTTGAGCTTCCGTTACGCTCGGATTTGAACCGCGGAAACGATTATTATAAAAAGGGCGAGTATTCGCAGGCCGGCCAGATTTATAATAAAATTTTGGAAAAGAAAGCCAATGACCTGAAGGCCAGATTCAATCTGGGAGACGCGCTGTATAAAGAAGGACGATATAAGGAAAGTCAGAGTGTTTTTGAAAGTCTGACCGGCGCTGCTGTGCCCAAGGACTTACGTCAGGCGGCTTATTACAATCTGGGCAACTCGTTTTTTAAACAGGAAGACTATAAAAGCGCGATCGGCGCTTATGAAGACGCCCTGAAAATCGATCCGAAGGATAAAGACGCGCAATTTAATCTGGAACTGGCCAAAAAAATGCTGACCATGCCCAAGCAACAAAAGGATAAGCAGCAAGATAAAGATAAACAGAACAAAGATCAGCAAAAGGACAAGAAACAATCAAAGGATAACAAATCTGAAAACAAGGATAAGAATAAAGAAGAACAACAGGAACAACAGAAGCAACCCAAACCCGGTCAGATGAGCAAAGAAGACGCCATGCGCCTTTTAAATGCTTTGGATGATCAGGAAAAACATAAAGCTAAAAAAATGAAAGCCGGACGAGGTGGTGGTGATGACAAAGACTGGTAATCTCCCGTATAACGAAACGTATGATATCACAAAATTTGCTTGGTGGATCATCAGCCTGACTTTTGCTGTGTTTTGCGTATGCAGTGTTGCTCTGGCGGCAGACGTAACCTTCAATGCGAGTGTGGATAAAAATTCCGTGGCATTGGATGATACAGTTCAATATACACTTTCGGTATCGGGTAATTCAGCCGGCAACGCGCCCAGTCCCACCCTTCCAAAATTTGAAAATTTAAGCGTCGTCGGCACATCCCAATCTTCCAGTTTTTCGTTTATCAACGGACAAACCAGTGTGTCCAAATCATTCCTTTATACGCTGCGACCGGAAAAAACCGGCCAGGCGCATATCGGACAGGCCACCATCAATATCAACGGACAGAATTATACCACCGAGCCGATTGATATTAAAGTCACCAAAGCGGAAGGTAAAAAAACACAGCCCGGTCCGCAAGCCGGGGCTCGTTCCAGATTCCCGAACGCATGGAATGATTTTGATGATTTCTTTAAATCACCGTTTCCGTCCCGTTTCCCGCAACCTCAAGTCGTCAAAGATCCGGTTAAAGTCGATCTGAAGGCTTCTCAAAACACCGTTTATGTTAATCAGCAGATCCTTTTGACGTTTACGCTTTACACGAGGGTCAATTTTGCTCAAAGCCCTCAATACGCACCGCCGGATACTACGGGATTCCTGGCCGTCAATCTGCCGACAGACAAGAAATTACGGGAGGTGACGCTCAATGGCATCAAATACATGGCTCAGGATTTCAAGACCGCTCTTTTCCCGGCAACGGCCGGAAATTTTACAATAGGTCCGGCAACCCTTGTTGTGCAGCTTGATCGTTTCAGCTCTTCCCAGGAGATAAAAACCGATCCTTTAAAAATAAAGGTTCTGCCGTTGCCCAGTGAAGGGAAACCCTCCAACTTTTCAGGCGCTGTGGGTGACTTCCGTTTGGATGTAACGCTTAAGCAGAATGATATTGAAAGAGGCCAGCCGGTTCAAATAACAGGAAAAGTATCGGGGAGGGGAAACATTCAAACGATTTCCGAACCGGTAAATTCGTTTCCGGCAGAATTTAAGAAGCTTTCTGCCACCGGCAAAGAAGATATGATGAAAGATCAAAACGGCGTTTCCGGCAGCAAGAGTTTTGAAATCGTGCTTATTCCTTTAAAAGAAGGCAAATTCACCTTACCGCCCTTCGAATTTTCATATTTTGATCCGGCTAAAAAAGAATATCGCACGCTGAAAAGCCGCGAATTGAGCGTGAATATTCTCCCCTCAAAAGTTCCCCTGCCTCAGGAGTACGAAAAAAGTCTGACTGAAGAAAATACTAAAAAGCCACCGACGCCCATTACGATCGACTGGCAAAAAATCGGCTCTACCGTTTTGGCTGTCGTCACATCCATATACTTCTGGCTGCCGGCAATCATCATTATTGCCCTGATCATCATTTTTGTCCTGTATCGAAAATATCAGGAAAAATTGGTATCCGATCCTGTGAAACTGCGACAGAAACGAGCGCTGAACATTGCCCGGAAAAGATTGAAAAAAGCTTTTCATCTGTTAAAGAAAAACGAGCTAAAAGAATTTCTGGGGGAAATATTCAATTCCACGGCAAAATATCTTGGCGATAAGTACGATTTTTCCGCAGCGGGAATCACCACGGACGGTCTGAAAGAACTCTTGAGCAACAAGGGATTGCCAACCGAGGCACAAACACAGCTGGATAACTTTATTCTGGAGTGCGATCTGCTGCGCTTCACACCGTCATCGTTGAGCAAGGAAAAAGCTGTTGAACTGGCGGAGGTGGCGGAAAAATTAATTGTCACCATCGAAAAAACCGCGTGACAAATTCTGTTGCCGCACTTATAAGGTTACATCATGAATGCTGAAAACAATATCAGGCAGCACCGTTTCTGGGGGGAGACCACCGCTTTTCTCGCTCTCTTTCTCGATAATGTTGGAACGCTGATTTTCTTCAGTGCCATTCTTATCTTCACGTTTAACTATCCGGCAGACATGATTCTGACCCGCATGATTCCCGGCACTGCGGTCGGAATCTGCATCGGCGATCTTGTCTATACGTGGCTGGCGCTGCGTTTAAGAAAAAAAACCGGCAGAACCGATATTACAGCGATGCCCCTGGGTATCGATAAATTGAATTGAATTGAATTGAATTGAATTATTGATTATTGATTGAATTGATAATTGATTGAATTGAATTGATATTGAATTGATAAGAACTCGCTTTTCGCTGTTGGCAGTATAAGAAACGGTCACTTGTGTGTCAAGAATATTTTGCCACAAGATGTAGGGTTTGACGCTAATGAC
>Ga0208694_1004543_pt1 | contig 12443 bp, 12 predicted proteins | sample AD_UKC078_MetaG_FD_184442 | JGI IMG/M metagenome (GOLD analysis project Ga0208694, IMG submission 184442) | Active sludge microbial communities of municipal wastewater-treating anaerobic digesters from USA - AD_UKC078_MetaG (SPAdes) (version 2) | ecosystem: Engineered > Bioreactor > Anaerobic >...
AGGTCAAGCTGTTTGGCGACTACGGCGGCTACCCTGGTGGCGGCCAGATGCGCGACTTTGTCTATGTGGACGACGTGGTCGCGGTCAACCTCTGGTTCTTCGACAACCCATCCCAGGTCGGCATCTTCAACCTTGGCTCGGGTCGCGCCCAGCCGTTCAACGACGTGGCAAGTTCCGTGGTGAATTCCATGCGCACGCTGCAGGGCGATGCCGCCCTGCCCTTGGCAGACATCGTGTCCCACGGACTGGTCGAATACATTCCTTTTCCGGATGCACTGCGCGGCAAATACCAGTGCTACACCCAGGCCGACCTGACGGCCCTGCGCGCCACCGGCTGCGACCACCAGTTTGTGGACGTGCAAACCGGCGTGGGCAAATACGTGCAGTGGCTGGCCACCCACCCCTGAAGCGCTTGACGACCCACTGGAGGACTCCGATGTTGCGACACTTCTCCCCACGCTGGCTGGCCGCCCTGGCCCTGTGCCTGCCCCTGGCAAGCGGAGCGGTTGATGTGAACCAGGCCACCGAGGCCGAGCTCGATGGCATCAAGGGTCTCGGCCCAGCCAGCACTGCACGCATCCTCAAAGCCCGCGAAGCCGGGCCGTTCAAGAGCTGGGCAGACCTCATGGCGCGGGTCAAGGGCATCAAGCCCGCGGTTGCAGCCAAACTGTCGGTCCATGGCCTCACGGTCGGGGAAGCTCCGTTCAAACCGGCGGGCACGCAGTAATGCTGCCCGTGGTTGCCATCTGCATCGGCGCCTGTGTGGGTGCGCTATCGCGCTGGCAGCTGGGCCTGTGGCTCAACCCGGTGGGCGTAACGGCGGGCACCGCGCTGCCTTGGGGCACCCTGGCGGCCAATCTGGTGGGTGGCTATCTGGTGGGTGTATGCGTGGCCGTGTTCCAGGCCCTGCCTGATCTGGACCCGGTGTGGCGGCTGGCCCTGGTCACCGGGTTCCTGGGTGCACTCACCACCTTTTCCAGCTTTTCCGCCGAGGTGGTCTCCATGCTCGGCCAGCAGCGCTATGCCCTGGCCCTGGGCACCGCCGCACTGCACCTGTGTGGCTCGCTCCTGCTGACTGTGGCCGGCATGCGGAGCGCTACACTTTTCATAGCTACCCGCGCTTGATTGACGGGGGCTAGCGGCCAATTTCATTCATATCCGGCCTAGCACACAGACCACCCCACATGGCGTCAGGGTTTCTTCAGCCACAAAGCTGGCAATAGCGCTTAGACTCTGCGGGTTCGTAAAAGGCCAGAGCGGTTTTCAGCCGCCACCTGCATTCCAATTTCAATGGCGGAGACACCATGACACCTTTCCTTTCCATGTCCCGGCTGATCGACCAGATCAGCACCTGGGTCGGCAAACTCACCATGTGGCTGATTCTGGCCACCACCCTCATCAGCGCTGGCAACGCCCTGGTCCGCAAAATCTTCAACCAGAGCTCCAACGGCCTGCTGGAGATCCAGTGGTACCTGTTTGCTGCCGTGTTCATGCTGGGTGCCGGCTACGGATTTCTGAAGAACTCGCATGTGCGCATTGACTTCATCTCCAGCAAACTCAGCGAGCGCGCACGCAACTGGGTGGACGTGCTGGGCATCCTGCTCGTGCTGCTTCCCTTCTGCGCCATTGGCATCGCCTTGGGCTGGCCCTTCTTCATGCAGGCATTCACCAGCGGAGAAATTTCCACCAACGCAGGCGGCCTGATCCGCTGGCCCGCTTACGGCCTGATTCCACTGGGCTTTGGCCTGCTGATGCTGCAGGGTGTGTCTGAACTGATCAAGCGCATTGCGTTCCTGACCGGCAACGGCCCTGATGTGCTGAGCGCAGAAGCGTCCAAGTCCGACGAACAGAAGCACATCGAAGAGCTCGAGAAAAAAGCCGCCGAGATGCTGGCAGGAGACAAATAAATGCAAACCACACTCCTGGCACAGCAATTTGTGCCGCTCATGTTTATCACCCTGTTCATCATTCTGCTGACAGGTTTTCCCGTTGCGTTTGGCCTGGCTGCCACCGGCCTGGCCTTGGGATTCGTCGGTATTGAGGCAGGCATCTTCCCTGCCGCCATGTTCCAGGCGCTGCCGCTGCGCATCTTCGGCATCATGCAGAACGACACGCTGCTGGCGATTCCGTTCTTCACCTTCATGGGCATTATTCTGGAGCGATCCGGCATGGCCGAAGACCTGCTGGAAACCGTAGGCCAGGTGTTTGGCCCGGTGCGCGGCGGTGTGGCCATTGCCGTGATTCTGGTGGGCGCCCTGCTGGCCGCCACCACCGGTGTGGTTGCCGCGGCGGTGATTTCCATGGGCCTGATTTCCCTGCCCATCATGCTGCGCTACGGCTACAGCCGCACTATTGCCACCGGCACCATCACTGCGTCGGGCACGCTGGCGCAGGCCATCCCGCCGTCGCTGGTGCTGATCGTGCTGGCTGACCAGCTGGGCCGCTCGGTGGGCGACATGTACTCCGGCGCCCTGATTCCCGGCCTGCTGCTGGTGGGCTTGTACATCCTGTTTATCGTGGTCGTTGCCATCTTCAAGCCGGCCATGGTGCCTGCGCTGCCCCCTGAAGCCCTGCTGTACAAAGAAGACAACGGTGCCTCGGGCCACAAGTCCCTGCTGGCGCTGCTGGCGCTGTGTGCGGCTGTAGGTTATGGCTGGGCCCAGGTCCATGACGGCCTGATGACGAAGTGGCTGGAGCGCGCAGTGCCCTCGGCCGGTGACGAAATCGTCATCATGTCCCTGACACTGGCATCCCTCACCGGCCTGGCACTGGCCATCATCAATCGCGTGACCAGAATGGGCCTGCTCTCCAAGCTGGCCGAGCAGGTCACCTTTGTGCTGATGCCACCACTGATCCTGATTTTCCTGGTGCTGGGCACCATCTTCCTCGGTGTGGCTACCCCCACCGAAGGTGGCGCCATGGGCGCACTGGGTGCGCTGATTCTGGCCTTGGGCAAACGTCGCCTGAGCAAGGCGCTGCTGAACCAGGCACTGGAAAACACGGCCAAGCTGGCGTCGTTTGTGCTGTTCATCCTGATTGGCTCGACTGTTTTCAGCTTCACCTTCAATGCAGCCGACGGTCACATCTGGGTGGAACACCTGTTTGACAAGATCCCCGGCGGTGCCTGGGGCTTCCTGTTGGTGGTGAACGTGCTGGTGTTTATCCTGGGCTGCTTCATCGACTTCTTCGAGATCGCCTTCATCGTGATTCCGCTGCTGGCACCCGTGGCCGAGAAAATCCTGCCCGGACTGGTGCCCGGCATGACCCCCGACCAGGCGATGATCTGGTTTGGCGTGATCATTGCCATGAACCTGCAAACCTCGTTCCTCACACCGCCCTTCGGCTTTGCCCTGTTCTATCTGCGCAGTGTGGCGGCCAAGTTTGACTACAAGGATCGTGTCACCGGCAAGCTGATTCCCTCGGTCAAGACCACCGAGATCTACAAGGGCTCCATCGCCTTCATCTGCCTGCAGCTGATCATGGTGGCTGCCGTGATTGCCTTCCCGGTGCTGGTCACCGGCGGTATCGAGAAGGCTGAAACGCTGAACTCGGATCAGATCATGGAGCAGCTCGACATCTCCAATCCAGACGAAGCAGCCGACCCGGCCGCCGCGGCGGGAGATGCGGCCAAAGAAGGTGAAATGCCCAACCCGGCGGCTGACGCCGCCCAGGAAGACGACCCCATGAAGGCCATGCTCGAAGCGAACGAGAAGGACGCGAAGAAACCATAGCGCAGTACTGCGCACATAAAAAAGGGCCGGTTGGCCCTTTTTTTCCACATGCAAGAGAACAATTAGACGAGGAAGACAACCATGCTTACGGCTCTCATACTGATTTTTGTACTGGTCTATGCGGCCATTGCGCTGGAGCACCCGATCCGGGTCAACAAGTCGGCCAGCGCCCTGCTGGGTGCAGGCCTGCTCTGGACGATTTATGCCATGGGGCAAGGCGATGCCCACCTAGTGGGCGAGCAACTGAACGAATCCCTGATGGGCACAGCACAGATTGTGTTCTTCCTGATGGGTGCCATGACTATTGTGGAAGTGGTGGACGCCCACAATGGCTTTGAAGTCATCACCTCGCGCATCAAGACGACCAAACTGTCGACCCTGATGTGGATGGTGGGCTTTGTTGCGTTCTTCCTAAGCTCGATTCTGGACAATCTAACCACCACCATCGTGATGGTGTCACTGATGAAAAAGCTTTTGGGTAAACGTGATGATCGCCTGTTCTTTGCAGGTATCGTTGTGATTGCCGCCAATGCGGGCGGTGCTTGGTCGCCCATTGGTGACGTGACCACGACCATGCTGTGGATTGGTGGCCAGATCACTGCAGTGGAAATCATGAAGGGGCTGTTCATTCCCTCCATGATCAATATGGTGGTGCCGCTGGGCGTGACAGCCTGGATTCTGGGTAGCCGTCCAGTGATTGCGCCCCAACGGTCCGACAGTGACGAACTGTTCGAAACCACGGCATTCGAGCGCAACCTGATGTTCTTCATGGGCCTGGCCATTCTGGTGTTGGTGCCCGCATTCAAAACGGTGACCCACCTGCCGCCCTTCATGGGCATTCTGTTTGGTTTGGGCATTCTGTGGATGGTCGGCGATTTGGTGCACCGCAAAGAGGAGCCTTTGCGCAAGCAGCGCCTGACGCTGGCGCGCGCCCTGACCCGCATCGACATGAGTTCCATCGTGTTCTTCATCGGCATCCTGTTGTCGGTGGCTGTGCTGGAGCACACCCACATCCTGTCCAACATTGCCAAATGGCTGGACTCCACTGTGGGCCGCCAGGACGTGATCGTGATGCTGATCGGACTGGTCAGCGCCGTGGTGGACAACGTGCCGCTGGTGGCCGCCAGCATGGGCATGTACAGCCTGGAGCAATACCCGCCCGACAGCTTCCTGTGGGAGTTCATGGCCTATTGCGCCGGCACCGGCGGCTCCATCCTGATCATCGGCTCCGCAGCTGGTGTGGCAGCCATGGGGCTGGAGAAGATCGACTTCATCTGGTACGTCAAGAAGATCAGCGGCCTGGCCCTCGTGGGTTACCTGGCGGGCGCGATTTTCTACATTGTTGAATACAACCTGATGCACTGAAGACGTGATTGAGTTCATGCACAGGACACGAGGCTGCTTAATTTGAATTTTGTTGTCGTCATCTGGCTGCAATTCCTGTTGTGCGCCAGCTTGATCGGCGGCGCCGGCTACCAGTTGTCACGTTATGGAGATGCAATTGCAAAGCGAACTGGCATGTCCGGCAGCTGGATCGGGCTGGCACTGCTGGCCGTTGTCACGTCGCTGCCTGAACTTGCTACCGGCATCAGCAGCGTCACCGTAGCCAACGCACCCAACCTGGCGGTGGGAGACGCCTTGGGAAGCTGCGCCATCAACCTGGTGTTTTTGGTGGTCATTGATGCCCTCTCTCGCAAAGAGCCTGTCTGGCATCTCGCAGGCCAAAGCCATGTTCTGGCGGCCGCATTTGGTGTGTTGATGCTGGGCTTTACTTTGGTCAGCCTGCTACTCAGCCAAGTGTCCCACGGGTCGGCGGCCTATGCCCAATTGGGTTATGGGTTGACCACACCGGTACTGCTGGGTTTGTACCTGATAGCGATGCGTACCGTTTTTGCCTATGAACGCAACCATGCAGTCCTGCACAGGGGCGCGCCAGACACTGCGCTGCCCCAATTGCGCACCGCAATCGTGCGCTTTGCCCTGGCCGCATGCGTAGTAGCTGGTGCGGGGGTGTGGCTACCTTTTGTGGCCACGGATCTATCCCACGCAATGGAGTGGAACAAATCGTTTGTTGGCAGCCTCTTCGTCGCGCTGGCTACCTCACTGCCAGAGCTGGCAGTGACCATCTCCGCCCTGCGGATCGGCGCGCTCGATATGGCGATCAGCAACCTGTTGGGTAGCAATCTGTTCAACCTTGCCATCATTGCAGTGGAGAACGTTCTGTATCGCCCCGATATGCTGCTGGCCAGCGTGTCACCGGCACACGCTGTCACTGCGGGCTCCGCCATCACCATGACCGGCATTGCTCTGGTTGGGTTATTTTTCAAGCCCACTGGGCGAGTGCTGCGTGCAATGAGTTGGGTTAGTTTGGGGTTGGTCGCAATGTATGTGCTCAACACCTATGTGCTGTTCTTGTACGGCGAGTAGAAAGGCCACTGACCTGCCCGGCAAGAAGTTTCAAAGCTCGGATGCATCCTTCACCTCACGCGCTTTGTAGATGACCCTCGTTGCGCAAGCGTCAGGAGACATTGAATAGTGCAAAGATATGTCCATGTCCTGATTGCTAAACGCAACAGACTGCGCTGATCTCCCTCTGTCCTCGAATGTGCCAAATGCCTGGCTGTCGCCGTAGGTTCTGCCGAGTTCAGCCAATACCTGTTCAAAAGGAATTCGTTGCATGCACTGGGCCCTGGAAGCAGTACTGAGAAGTTCAATTCGGCTCACAAGCCCAGTACTGATGAAGAAGGTGATGTTGAATGGCTGCGCTGCAAACAGAACTTCTGGCACCCCCCACTTTCCACGTGAATTGCGGGGGCCTTGAATAGGCTTGGGTAACCGTTTAATCTCTGGAAATGAAGCAACCAAGGCCTGCTCGGATGAGCCAAGAAATGACTCGGCATTTGCGCAAGTTGCTCCACATCGTTGAGCGAACGCCGTAGCCGAGTATGCAGCCATCGAAAATACCAGGCTTTGGATCAAGCGGTTCATTGGTGTCTTCGTATCACTGCGATTGACAAATACATTTGCTGCAATACAATTGAGTTTGTTGATTGGGCTTTCAGTGGCGCAATTGACAAGCTAAGTGAGTTAGCTTGGAGCCCTTAGGGGCTCCTTTTTTTGCATCAATCGTTTACCTCTTTCCGGCGTCGCTCCAGGAGTTCCTGTCGCCTTTGCCTGGCGCGGATGGACACGCTCGCTCGACGCCCGAATCCCCCACTCGAACCTGTATCCCTACAGACAAGAACCGGAACGGAGGCTACAGAGATCAATTTTGGGACGATGCTGCCATTCAGAATTCGCAGCATGGCATTCTTCCCTTCCGTACCCACCACAATCAAATCGCAATGCTTGTTCTCGGCTGCTACGGACACGCTGTGAGCGCCATCTGTGCCAGAGCCCACTGCACAGAAGCTTTGAATACCTGCCAGTTCAGCCAATTCACGTGCAGCGTCCAGCATATTCCGGGCATGGGCTGTCGCTTCATTCTGGGAAACCACATGTGAAAGATCGGCAACAGGAAGAATGTCAAAGCCAACAACAACGGGATGAGGCAAGACATAAAAGAAATGGATATCAGCGCGAACCGCTTTTGCCAATTCAATGGCCTGCCGAATTGCAGATTGCGTTACCACGCGGTCGTCTACAACCACCAGTATTCTTCTTTGCATATCTTCTGCTCCTCAATCACACTGTTTGGCTGGCGTGACTGGCTTCTTGATTCGCATTAATTGCAGTTCAGCCAATGACGGGTACAAGGGGGCACTGATAAGACGTGAAACTCCACTTGCGACCATGGCACTCGCCATCAAGCTCAACACCAACGCATGACCGTCAACCATCTCCATGACAATGATGAAGGCCGTCAAAGGGGCCTGTGTGACAGCGGCAAGAAAACCTGCCATGCCAAGGGCGATCAGAGTCGGCGCATTGGCGTAAGAAGTCAATTGCGCAATGTCGTTGCCTAGTGCGCCTCCAATAGCCAGCGATGGGGCAAAAACACCAGCGGGAACGCCTGCCCAAGTGGAGAACCACGTTGCTACAAACTTCAACAGCACATACATCGATGATGTGTCGTTGGTGTTCTCCAGCATGGCGCGGTTATGGGCATAACCACTTCCATATGTTTCCCCGTTGCTGACAACACCCAGAATGGCGACTGCCAATCCACAACCAGCGGCAAAAAAAATGGGGAAATTCCGGCGAAACTTGCTGAACCAGTCCGATGAGCTTCCCGCCAGTGACACGATCAACAGCCGTGAAAACAATCCACCCGCGACTCCGCAGCAGACAGCCACCAGAATTGCCGGGAATATCAATGCCGGGCCGAAGCCCTCGACACGAATAATGCCAAAGTAACTTGCGTTGCCGTACGCGGATACACCCATGAGCCCCGCCACCACAATCGCGACAAGTACCAGACTGTTGCTGCGTTGATCCGTTTTTTTCGATAGCTCCTCAATGGCGAACATCACGCCACCCAACGGCGTGTTAAATGCAGCAGCGATTCCCGCCGCACCGCCCGCAATGAGGAGGCTATGGTCGGAGATGTGCGCGCGCTTCGGCATCCAGCGTCTGGCGTGGTGCATCACTCCAGCCGCTACCTGGACAGAAGGCCCTTCTCTACCAATCGATAAACCCGCCAGCAAGCCCCAGGTCGTCAACAGAATCTTGGCAGCCGTCAGCTTCACAGATACATACAACTGCCGGACACGACCAGTTGCCTGCGGCTCCAGTGCTGCCATGACTTGCGGGATTCCAGATCCAGCAGCACCGGGAACAAATCGCAACGTGAGCCAGACAATAGCCGCGGTGGACAGAGGCATCCAGAAAAGCGGTCCCCACCAGTAGGTTTTTTGAAATGAAAAAAACTGGGCTAGGGCGTGGTCCGCAAGCCAGGTAAATGCAACCACGGTCATACCAGCCAATGCGGCAAAGGCGATGACTACACCGCGCCCGGTCCACATATGCCAGTCAGAGAGTTCTTTTTTGAAAGCCGTAGGGATATGGGGATGTGGAGGCATTGTTTCAGCAGATGAAAATCAGTGATTTTTGATTGTCGGTGCGTCATCATACATTGCAACAAATGTATTTGCTACATTTGGGCAAATGTAATATCTTTGGAATACGGAAAAACTATGTGGAGACAACTGGATGATCAGAATCGGACTAATTGGATACGGTAAAGCCGGTAGCGCTGTTGCCCAAGTTTTACGCGAGGACCCGCGTTTTGATTTAAGTTGGGTTGCCCGACGCACAGCCTGCGTGGCCGGCCAAACGCTTGGGGCGAGTGGAATTCCGCTGGTCGGGCTTGAAGGTATCGACTTCTCGGACTGGCTTGACACGCATCCGGTGGATGCGCTCGTGGATTTCTCAGTACCCCAATCATTGTTGGAGTATGGCGAGGAGCTAAAACGCAGGGAGTTGATGCTGGTGAGTGCCATCTCCGCCTACAGCGAGGCTCAACTTGACTATGCACGCAGTCTCGGAGAGTACACCCGGATTCTGTGCTCACCGAACATTACTTTAGGGATCAACTTTCTGATCATGGCTGCCAAGTTGCTCAGGAACATTGCACCGTTCGCAGACGTTGAGATCCTGGAGCAACACTTCAAGGAAAAACCGGAGATTTCAGGCACGGCAAAGAAGATTGCCGAAAGCCTGGAGTTGGGATCGGAAAAAATCACTTCCTTGCGACTTGGCGGAATTGTTGGGCACCACGAAGTGATTTTTGGATTTCCCTATCAAACCGTGCGACTGACACATGACTCCATCAAACGCGAGGCATTTGGCACGGGGGCGGCATTTGCATTAAGTGAGCTGGCACTTTGCGACCGGGGCTTCTATACCTTTGAAGATTTGTTGATGAAAAAGCTGAAAGAACAGTTGGCTGCGAACTGAAAATGCCGCCAGCGGTGGGGTGAGACTGCAATTGAACCCTATGATCGGGGGATCAAAATCACCGCGCAGTAACCAAATGAAGTCCGCAGCCCCTTTGCCAGTTGACTCAGTCACACCCGCCAAGGTATTGCGCCGGTTTCGCGTTGTGTTCAACGCTGTGCGAACCCATTTCAGTCAAATGGAGAAGCAAGTGGGTTTGGGTGGCGCTCAAATTTGGGCTCTCAGCGTCATCAAAGAACGCCCGGGCATCGGTGTAGGCGAAGTAGCCGCGAGCATGGAGATTCACCAGTCAACTGCCAGCAATTTAGTCAAAGCATTGCTCCGCAGGGAATTGATTCGAATGGACAAATCACCCGAAGACCGCCGCAATGTCAATTTGAAAATATTGCCAGCCGGATCTCGCCTGCTAAAAAAAGTATCTGGTCCTTTTGAAGGGGTTCTTCCTGCTGCACTCAGTGGTATGAGCCCTGAGACTCTGCAGCGGCTGGACGAAGATCTGAGTCAACTGATTGAACTGCTCAATGCCGATGAAACGGCTGCAGAAACACCGCTAGCCCACCTTTGACACAAAAAAAGGCCCCGCAGTGCGGGGCCTTTTTACTTGCAAGTTGCAATGGCTGATTACAGCTTTTGCGCCTGCATGAAGGTGTCGAAGCGCGCTTCGGTAAAGCGGAACCACAGGTTCTGGTCTTTGCGGAATGCAGAGTAGTCGTCGTAGACTTTTTTCCAGTTGGGGTTCTTGGCGCTGACGTCTGCGTACAGGCCCATGGATTCCTTGAACGCGAGGTCCATCACATCCTTGGGGAAAGGCAGAACCTTGGTCTTGGCGCCCACCAGCTGCTTCAGGGCAGCGGGGTTGCGCGCGTCGTACTTGGCCTGCATTTCGGAGTGCGCCAGAGCAGCTGCACATTCCACAATGGCCTTGTTCTCAGCGGACAGGGATGCATAGGCCTTGTCGTTGATGAACAGGTCGAGCTGGGGGCCGCCTTCCCACCAGCCGGGGTAGTAGTAGAACGGAGCCACTTTGTTCAGGCCCAGTTTCTGGTCATCGTACGGACCCACCCACTCGGCGGCGTCGATCGTGCCTTTTTCCAGCGCAGTGTAGATTTCACCGCCAGGAATGTTCTGGGGCACGCCACCCATGCGCTCAAACACGCGGCCAGCGAAACCGCCAATGCGGAACTTCATGCCCTTGATGTCCTTCACGGACTTGATTTCCTTGCGGTAGAAACCGCCCATCTGGGCACCGGTGTTGCCCATGGGGAAATTGACGATGTTGTACTTGGCGTAGAACTCGCGCATCAGCTTGCCGCCGTTGCCCTGGTACATCCAGGCGGTCATCTGGCGGCTGTTCAGGCCGAAGGGGATTGCGCAGCCCAGCGCAAAGGTCTCATCCTTGCCATGGAAGTAGTAAGGAGCGGTGTGGGCCATTTCCACGGTGCCGTTCTGCACACCGTCCACCACGCCGAACGCGGGCATCAGCTCGCCGCCAGCGTGGGTGGTGATGGTGAACTTGCCACCGGACATCTCGCCAACTTTCTTGGCAAAGGTATCAGCCGCACCGAAGATGGTGTCCAGCGCCTTGGGGAAGCTGGAAGCCAGGCGCCAGCGAATAGCGGCAGCCTGTGCGTGAACGGCAGGCGCTGCACCAGCAGCCAGCACGCCGGCAATGCCTGCGTTTTTGATAATTGAACGACGATCCATTCGATGTACTCCGGTAGTAGTGTTTTGACAATCTCGCCCATGGCTTATGCCCACGTGCAAGGACTGCGATGAGTCAATGGCGATTGTAGAAAGGTGACAGGTCACTTTCGCGGGGGTTTTCCCTCGAAAGGCCCTACGCCCTTCATGTGTTCAGCGAATTGCAAGCAATTCACGCAGCCCGTGCCACAGGCGGCAGCAGTGCTGCAAAACGGTGCGCAATAGACGCTTCGATGCCTGCAGCATCCAGCCCCTGCAAGGCCAGCAGTTTGGCGGGGTCGCCATGCTCGATGAACTCATCGCGCAGGCCCAGTTGCAGCACGGGCACCTGCACGCCGGCGGCGTGCAACGCTTCAGTCACCGCACTGCCAGCACCGCCCATCACGGCGCCCTCTTCCACCGTGACCAGCGCCTGGTGGCCGCGGGCCACCTGCAGCAGCAAATCCACATCGAGCGGCTTGACCCAGCGCATGTTGACCACTGTGGCGCCGAAGGCCTTGGCGGCTTCCAGCGCGGGCGACAACAGGGTGCCAAAAGCCAGAATGGCAATGCCATTGCCCTGCACGCGGATCTCGCCCTTGCCAAACGGCAGACCGTCCAGGCTCGCAGGCACCGCAACACCTGCACCCGAACCCCGCGGGTAGCGCACCGCCACCGGATGTTCCTGCGCAAAAGCGGTGCTGAGCAGTTGCCGGCACTCCGCCTCGTCGGCGGGGCAGGCAATGCTCATATTGGGAATACAGCGCAAAAAGGGAATGTCGTAGGCACCGGCATGCGTTGCACCGTCCGCCCCCACCAGACCCGCGCGATCGAGCGCAAACACCACCGGCAGGTTCTGGATGGCCACATCGTGGATCAACTGGTCGTAGGCGCGCTGCAGGAAGGTGGAATAGATCGCCACCACGGGCTTGAGCCCCTCGGCGGCCAGGCCACCAGCGAACGTCACCGCATGCTGCTCGGCAATGCCCACGTCGAAATACCGCGCGGGAAAACGCTTTTCGAACTCCACCAGCCCCGAGCCTTCGCGCATCGCGGGGGTGATGCCCACCAGGCGCGGATCGGCCGCGGCCATATCGCACAGCCACTGGCCAAACACCTGGGTGAAGGTGGTAT
>Ga0208694_1004545_pt1 | contig 12438 bp, 6 predicted proteins | sample AD_UKC078_MetaG_FD_184442 | JGI IMG/M metagenome (GOLD analysis project Ga0208694, IMG submission 184442) | Active sludge microbial communities of municipal wastewater-treating anaerobic digesters from USA - AD_UKC078_MetaG (SPAdes) (version 2) | ecosystem: Engineered > Bioreactor > Anaerobic >...
AGCGCAATACCGCCCGCCGCAACCGCAGCGCAAACCGCCGCCCATAGGCCGTTGACACGTATCGGGAGTTCAATATCCGGCGAGAACATCGGCAAAATGAAGAGTATGGGACCGATGAACCCCACGATGACGATGATGACAAACAACGCCCGCAGCGTCTTCCACTTGGAACGACTCGAATCCGCGGCGGCGAGTTGTGCGTCGAGTGCGCGTATCTCCGCCACGGTTGTAGCGTTGGCATTTTCATCCACACCGGAACGCTCGACCAACTCCTCAAAAAAGGCGGCTGTGTTGTCGGCATGCTCCGCCTTGAAACGGTCGCGATAGAGGGCCAACGGCTCGTAGACGTCTTCCGTCAAAAGAACGTGCTCCGCGCCTGTGCTTTTGTTTCAGCAGAAGCTGTAAACGGGATACGCGTGGTGTAGCCCGCGCGGGCGGCCACGATCATTTTAGTTGGCCAATCAAAGATGTCCGAGTTCCAGATGTTGACGGTGTCGTTGTACAGCGCGCGCGCAGCCGTAATCTCTTTCTGCAGGTAGCTGTTCTGGCGCATGGCATCGGCGATAGCGGCGTGGGCCTTAAGCTCGGGATAAGCTTCGACCTGCGGAAAGAGGCGACCGAAAGCGCGATCAAGATGCCCTGACACGACGTTGCGCTCGCTATCAGCATCAGCATGTGCACCGCCCCGGAAGGCAGCGACGGTTTTCATCACATCCTTATCGAGGTCGATGGCTTTCGCAACCAGCGGCGCGACGTTCTGCAAGATCTGCACACGCTGCTCAAGGAAGTTGTCGATCTGCGAGGCATCAGCTTGGATTTTCTGTTGAAGTTTTTGGAAATAATTCCTCGCATTTATTTTCATGAAAAGAAAGACGAGGCCCGGCAGGATGCCGAGCACCCACAGCATAATCTCGAAAAGCGTCGAACCAAACCCTACCTTCACGGGAATCTGCTTTTCGATAACATTGATATCCCGCCCCTGTTGATTGACAGGCGCGTTCATTTCATCCAATTCATTAGCCATTCTGTAAACTCCCAATCGATGGAAACGAGTACCCTGTTACACGACTCCCGAACGATAGCACACGCCCCCTCCCATTTCAAGCCGCCGCAATCGGTTAGCGACAGACGCGGTGTGCGAAGATCATGGCGGGGCATGAGAACCAATCGATCCCGATCCCGATAGCGATTTCGATTCCGTACTCATGTAACTCCTAACTCCTAAATCCTAAATCCTAAATCCTCCTTTTCTCCCAAGGCTTGCGCGCATGCTGAAAAACCGCTACACTGTCTCCAGTTTTCAAGGTTGTTTAGAGGTGTGGACCAAGTTTCATTTCAGGTGGTGACACGATGGCGATTGGGTTTAAAGAGATCTCTGCTCAGAAACGGAAAGCGGATTGCCTTTGGGCTGTGGGGCTAAGCTTGCTTGCACTGTTGGTTTATGGACTGACGATATCCACCGGTGTATATCCTGGAGAGTCGGCGCGGTTGATGGCGACTTACAGCGGACTCACGCCGCTTGAATTGCCCCTCCACCCGATTTGGGGGGCGATCGTCTCATGGCTCAGTTCGCTCTCCCTGTTCACACTCCCGCTTCGACTGAATCTGTTCAGCATGTTGTGCACAGTCATTTCGGTGGGCCTCCTCTATCGTCTCGTGGCGTTTCTGATCCACGAAATCATCTACGAAGAGTACTCTGTCGAGTATTCGGCGCGCGTGTCGCAGTGGGCGGGTGTGGTCGCCGCGATCGCCTTCATGTTCTCCGTCCCGGTCTGGCAGTCGGCGACGCGCCTTCAGTATCAGAGCTTCGATATGCTGCTGGCCTTGACGTCCGCCTCGCTGTTGATTTCTTTCGCGCGCACCAAATGGCGCGTATTCCTTGTCGCTTTCGCGCTGTTGCAGGGCATCGGGGTTGTCGAATCGGTGATATTCATCCCCTTAGCGCCGGTGTTCTTGGTATTTCTGATCGCTGTGTTGTGGAAACAGGGACAGCTCACGCTGAACCGGGTTGCGTGGATGGGGTTGATCGCGGCGGCGGGGTTGGGGTTTTATTATCTGGTCGCACGCCGGTTTCTGGCTTCGCCGGACGCTGAGGCCCTAGGCTTCACGACGCCTTTTGACGTAGTAATCGCGGTCTGGAAAGCCCAACTTGCCGAACTGCGCTCCGGTCTACCGCGCGTCAACTGGCTGATTCTGCTCCTGACCAGTGTCGTGCCGTGGCTCGCGGCCGCTTTTGCCTCTTTCCGAGCCCTGAACAATGAGCGTTCGTGGAGCCAGTACATCCTGCACCTGACACTGACCCTGCTGGTGGTACTTGGCCTTGGCAATGCGGCGATCTCTCCTTGGGAAATCCTCAAGCCGCTGGGACGCCTACCGGTGTGGGCTTACGCCCTGTTAGCGATGACGGCGGGTTATTTGGCGGCCTACTGGTATCTCCTGCTCAAGGTCGAGCGTCCCAGACGCGGGCATGCCACCTCGGTCCTGACCAAACAGACCGGCGACTGGCTCGGACTGATCGTCACATACCCCTTGGTTGGCATCGTGATTCTCGCCTCGCTCATCAACACCATGGAATGCCGCGGTTCGCGCGGGGCCTTTGCCGACCGCTGCGCCCGCGAGATCCTCGGACGCCTCGGTTCGCGCACATGGTTCGTGACCGATGGTACGCTGGACCCCCATCTGCTGATCTCGGCCCGCGAGCGCGGGCAAGAGTTGAATCTGCTCTGCCTGCAGAACGACATGAGCCCCTTCTATCTCAAATGGATGGCCCGACAAATCGAAAGCAAAAAACTGTTTGCCGCGGAAGACCTCCAGCGCATGAAAAACACGTTGGCACTGGGCATCCTACCTTTCATCCAAGACTGGTTCGCCATGGACAAAGAGATAGAAAAAAAGGTGGCGATCTTTGGTGTCCCCGACTTCTGGTATACAGCCGGCCTGACCCCGGTCCCCGAGTACTTTTTCTTTACCGGTGTCCGTGACATCCAGACGTACCAAGGCGCGCCGCTGTTCAAAGACTACATGGCATTCTGGAAGGAGATGGACCCCGTGCTCGCCCCCAGCAAAAAGGCCAGCACAGACCCGACGGTGCGCCACCGCCTGCATCTGCGCCGCCACATGGGATTCGTCGCCAACAACCTAGGGGTACTGCTGGAGGATCTCGGCAAAGAAGAAGACGCATTTGCCGTCTACACGTATGTCCACAATGTGATCGACCCTGAGAACATCTCCGCTCTGTTCAACCGGTTCGAGATGGCGCGCCGCGGCGCGGCCGTGGCCAGTGCCAGCAAAGAGTTGATCGAGCGCGAACTCAAAGACTTCATCGCCGGCCTGAAACACCAATACCCGCTCTGGTCGCTTTCACGTTATTACGGTTACGTCCGCTCACCGGAACTGTTTGCGCGCCTCGGCTGGGGCTGGGCGCTCTCCGGTCAAACCGGCGCGGCGCTGGCCGGCGTGATACGCGCAATCGACCTGCTACCGACCGAGCAGCGCAGCTCGGCCATGCAGACGATGGCCGCCATCTATTCGCTCTCTGACGACAAAGCCAAAACCGCCGCGATCTACCAAGACATGATCAAGGATGACCCCAGCAATCGCGCAGCCATGCTGGGGCTGGCCCGTATCGCCGTTCAGGAAGGCGCGCTGGACAAAGCGAAGAGTTGGCTGGAACAGGCCGCCAAGTCCGGCGACACGCGCGGCACGTTGGGGGTTGAGTGGGCCGTGATCCACTTGATGAACAACGATCTCGCCAATGCGCGCCTCGCCCTGCAGGAAGCGACCGACCTCCAGCCCAAAAACTTACAGGCTTGGGCGATGCTGGCCATGGTCCAACTGCAGCAGGACCAGGTTGACGAAATCGAATCCGTCGTCCTGCCCAAGATGGAAAAAATCGCCGGGACCGCCGACGACTACTTCATCCAGATCACGCGGGCACAGACCGCGCTCAAAAAGGGCAAGAAGTTCCAGCGGGCCGCTCGCGACGCCTTCCTACGGGCTTCCATGCTGCGTCCCGATATCGCCGGCGTCAAGGACATGATCCTGCAACTTGATATTGAAATGAATGACCAAGAGAATGCCGAGTTGCACGCGCGCCAAGTGTTGCGGACAAACCGCAAACATGCGCTCGCCAACTATGTGATGGGTTCGCTGCGCCTGCAAGAGGGTGAGTACGGCGAAGCGGAGGACTTCCTGCGCCGCAGCGTCGAGAGCCAGCCCAGCGCGGCCGCGCTCAACGACTTGGCCGAAGTGTTGCGCCGCATCCGTAAATTTGACGAGGCGGAAAAACATGCGCGCGCGGCCCTTGCCTCCAACCCGGACCTGTACGTGGCGTGGGAGACACTGGCTGTGATCCTGCTGGAGTCCGGCAAGAACCTCGACGAGGCGGAGCAGGCAGTCCGCAAATCGCTGGAACTGTTCCAAGAGGACCTGCGGGTCCAGATCACGCTCGCCCGGATTCTCCTGCAGAAGGGCGAAACCGAGCGCGCCCGCGAAACACTCCGCAAGGTAAAAAGCCGCCAGGGTGAGTTGGGACCGTTTGATCAGGCTGAACTCGACCGACTCTCGGAAGCCGCTTCATCCAATCGTAGGCGCTGATGCGCCGTAGAGAAAGGCCCAGTGTTATGAAATTTCATGGAATATGGCTATTGCCAGCCATCTGTTTGGCGGTTGGTTGCAATACACTTTACTTCGGAGCGATGGAAAAAATCGGCGTCCACAAGCGTGACATTTTCGTGGACCGCGTGAAAAAGGCGCGTGACACGCAGACCGAGACCAAGCAGCAGTTCGTCACTGCGGTGGAACAGTTCAGAAGCGTCGTCCAGTTCCAAGGCGGCGACCTTGAGAAGCAGTACAACACGCTCAACGCCACGCTGGAAAAGAGCGAGGCAGGTGCAGACGACGTTCGTAAGCGCATTCGCGCGGTGGAAGAAGTTTCACAAGCGCTGTTCGATGAATGGCGCGCCGAAATCAAAGAATACACCAGCGATACGTTGCGAGCGGCCAGCCAGCGGCAGCTTGACAGCACGCAGGCCAAGTACGCCCGGCTGATCGCCGCAATGAAGCAGGCCGAGGCAAAACTGGACCCGGTGCTAAAGCCCCTGCGCGATCAGGTCTTGTTCTTGAAGCACAATCTCAACGCGCGCGCCGTTGCCGCGTTGGACGGCGAACTGAGCACAATCCAGACGAATGTCGACCGCTTGGTGCGTGATATGGAAGTCGCCATCGCCGAAGCCGATGCCTTCATCGAGTCCCTGCAAAGCACTTAGTCTCACACGCTTAGTCGCCACACCCAGTTGATTACACCGGTGACGAAGTGTCGCGACTCAGTTGCTCCCGACTGCGCATACACAAAACACGCACTCGACTCGCATGCCCCCTGTCACCAACTGCGATTACAAAAGTACGAAGCGCTGTGCTTGACTTATGGCCGTCTGAGTCCCATAATTTGACTCGGTTTGATAATGGGCCAGTTAAATGATTAGGAGTCATCTATGAAGCCGATCGTAACAGGTTGTACCCCACTGACGCTTGCTCTCCTCCTCGCCGTAACCACGGCGTTGAGTGTGTGCGGTGCGCACATTTTTGACGGAGACGGTTCCGATGAGGCTGGGTTTGTCCCGCCGCCGCCCCGTCAGGAAATCCCGCCGCCACCCGCGAACATGGCGGGCGGCGAGACCTTTATCCCCTATCCGCCGCCGCCGGCCACCCCGGCGTCCCGTTCGGAAAAGAAAAATCCGCCCAGACCTCCGACGATGTTCACCAAGCTGACTTCGCAGTACGGCGAACAGGATTGGAATGCGCGCCCGAACGACCTGAATAATCTGCTGAAGGCGCTCAAGGACATGGCCGAGGTCGACTATGACTTCGAGGCCAAGTCGTTCGCGGAGATTGATGCAGACCCCGACCGGAACCCGATTCTCTACCGCTCGGGCCACTACCATTGGAGCCTTGATGATGCGGAGAAGAAGAAGTTACGCGAGTATCTGTTGCGCGGCGGAACGATCATCCTGAATGCCGGCATGGGATCGAAGCCTTTCTATGACTCGGCGATCAAGAATCTCAATGAGGTCTTCCCGGAAGCGCCGGTAAGGCGGCTCAGCCCAGACCATCCGATCTTCCACGCCTACTACAGCCTTGATAAGGTCAACTACCGGCCGGGCGTTCGTGCGCTGTATAATGGCAACGAGCCTTGGCTTGATGGCGTCACGATCGACTGCCGCACCGTGGCGATCATCTCGCGTTTCGGCATGGAGGTCGGCTGGGACCCGCTGGAGGACGACAATATCATCGCCTACGGACAAGAGTCCGCCCAGCAGCTCGGCATGAACATCCTGAGCTATGCCAGCGCCATGCGCAACTGGACATTGGAGAACATGAAGAAGACCCGCTTCGAAGACGCGAAGCAGGTCTCGACCGCAGGCTCGATGAACATTGCGCAGGTCATCTATGACGGCGAATGGAAAACGCGCCATGTAGGCCTCTCCGTATTGCTCTCACAGTACAATGTCAAAACCGGCGTCCCGGTGAAGTTCTCGACCAAGGAGATTCGCCTGACAGACCCCAAGCTGTTCGATTCCCCCGTGCTCTACATGACGGGTCACGAATCGTTCACTTTGAAGCCCGATGAAATCACCGCACTGCGCAACTATCTGACACACGGCGGCCTGTTGATCGCCGAAGCCTGTTGCGGCCGCAAAGCGTTTGACGTCTCCTTCCGTGAGAACATGGCGCGCGTACTGCCCGGCACCTCATTCAATGCCCTGCGTACCGGTCACCCGCTTTTCCGCCTGCCGAACGACATCTCCAGCATGAAAGTGACACCGGCCCTCGCCAAGTCCTACAACAACGCTCCGGCGATCGCGCCGCAGGTGCTCTCCTTGGAAGTCGATGGCAACCCCGCCGTGATCTATAGCCCGATCGGCATGGCCGGTGCCTGGGAACTCTCGCCCAACAAGTATTGCAACAGCTACCTCGAGGATGATGCGCTCAAGCTGGGCGTGAACATCCTGATGTATTCAAGCACGCGCTAATACCGTCCATGCCTGCGCCCCACATGTTTTCTAAATACCGAGGGTCTTGCAAAACCCCTTGCCTACAGGTGTGGCACGGGCATCTTGCCCGTGTTTCATGGGCGGGACGCCCATGCCACGAGGGGGTTTGCAAGCGCCTCCACCGTCGTCGGGCCGCGCCCTTTTTCGGGGCCGCTATCGCCGTGATGCTCTGCGTGTGTGCCCGCGCTCAAGTGGCCACGCCGCAGGAGGAGGCCTTTCTCAAGGCGTGGGGTGCACATGTCCGTACGCCGAACGACCACAAAGCCGTGATCGAGGTCTGCCAGAGCGTAATGGACAAAAGTTCCACGCTGGGCGAGTTCCTCCCTGTCGTCAAAACGCTGGCGGCTTGGCACCTGCTGGCCGGCGGCAAACAGGCGGACGCCATCCGTATTTTCGAGAGCGCGATAATCAACGACAAAGCGGCCCGCCCGATCCCGCGTTTTGCGGATACCATGGCCCGCCGCTGGCTGACGCGCCTCGATCACGCCCGGCTCGAAAAGGCGCTCAGCGTCTATTACACCGACCATGTCGAATTCCCGTCCAGCCTCGCCCCGCTCATGAACCTGCCGCCCGGCAAGGTGCCCCCAAAAAATGATCGCTTCGGCGATCCTTGGGTCTACAAGATCGAGAGCTTCAGTCGCCTCACCGGCGTGGCTAATCAACGCTATTCGCTCTACAGTAAAAATATGGGCAACAAGCTCTCCTCGCTCAAAGCGTTGCCAGCCGGAGTCTACGGCGGTAATAAAAGCGCCACAATCATCGGCCGCAAGTCGTCCACTCCGATCAGCATTGAATTTGAGACGGTGACTGAATCCGGCACGCAGCGCGGCGTGGCCACGGAGGGCGGTCTGGTCAGCGGCATCCGTTTTCTGAAACTGGGGTCAGACGGACGTTTCGCGCTGATGATCGACAGCGATTGTGATTTCTGGGTGATCGCCACGCCCGCAAGGAGCCGTTGATGAGCAAAGAAGGAATCTCCGCCTACCTGACGCCCGCCCAGATGTCGAAGCTTAACCGCCTCGCGCTCAATTCGCGTTATGTCGTGGAAGGCACCTTGGCTGGACGTCATCGCAGTGCACAAAGAGGCGCCAGCACCGAATTCGCCGACCATCGCGCTTACATGCCCGGCGACGACCTCAAACGTATCGACTGGAAGGTCTTGGGCCGCACCGACAAATACTATATCCGGCGCTATCAGGACGAGACCAACCTGCGCGTCTACCTGCTGATCGACCGCAGCGGATCGATGAACTACACATCCGGCGAGCATCCCACCAAATTCAGTTACGCCTGCACCCTTGCCGCCGCCTTGGGCTACGTCGTCCTCAAAGCACGCGACGCCGTCGGGATGTATATCTACGGCGAGAAAATGGACGCAGCGCTGCCCTGCAAAAACTCCTTCAATGAACTGAACAACTCATTGAAGGTCCTGCAAAGCTACAAACCCGCCAAAGGTACGGCCGGCGCAGATGTCATGCACCAGATCGCGGAGTCCATCAACCGCCGCGCCATGATCATCATCATCTCCGACCTGCTCGACGACCAGCCTGAAATCATCAAGGCGATCGCGCACTTCCGCAAGAACCTGCACGACGTGATCGTCTGCCATATCCTCGATCCGATCGAATTGAGCCTTGATCTTAAGCGCGGCGTCGAATTCGAAGATCTGGAGACCGGGGAACGCATGGTCGCCGATCCCCGCTCGATGGCCAAAGAGTACAAAGACCTGATGGGTCAGTTTATCGACGATTACCGCAAGGCCTGTTCCGAAATGAAGGTCGACTACCGCCTCGTCAAAACCGACGAACCGGTCGATACCTTTGTCCGCGCCTACTTGGAAGAGCGCAAGCGCCTCTCCCGTTGATGGCACCACTTGAGTGTTGAACCTAAAAAGAGCAGTTGAATCTTCAACTCTCTTTGGTTTCAAGGTTTCTGGTTTCATGGTTTCATCCAAATCGGGATCGGGATCGCTATCGGGATCGATTGTTTAACCACGGAACACACTAAACACACGGAAACAGAGCCATGCCTTTCCGTGTGTTCGGTGTGTTCCGTGGTTCCAATCAGAAATTGCGTTCTGCACCAGATAGGTGCGGCGCGGATCTCAACGGAAGCCAATGTTTACAGGCCTTTGCTCAAAATCCACACGCTCAACTGCTCTTTTTAGGTTGAACGTTGAGCGTTCGATCCCGATGCCGATTTCGATCCCGATAGCGTATAACGCAACGCCACGCATGTGCTAATGACCTAGCGTCCTCTCTGCGTCCGCGTTTTTCCTGCCGTCAATTCGTGATCTCCTCTACTCGCTGTTTTTTTCTAGGCAGCCATATGGCTGTTCCCCCTTCTATGTTGAACCATCGTTTGGGAGCGACTTCACGATACTCAGCCCGAATCGACCCGTTTTCGTGTGAAGTCGTTTCCCTGCTCATACACTCTTTCCCATTCTCGTGACAATCATGCCTAACGGGTTCATATGTTTTGACAAACGCCACCGAGAGCGATGATGGACGACAGAGAACAACCATCATGCAACCTAGTATGGCAAGCGTTAGTGTGCCGAATCCTTTATCCACACTGATTTCTTTCTTGAAAACTGTGACGATTATCGAATATCGAGCCCGATCATTGTAGCATCCCATAAATGCGACGGCCGCCGACAAAAAACACACAATCGCCAATATTCCCAGAACATTTCGCATCATAAGTCCTCCAGTTATCAATCAGGGATCATAGAATCCGCAGTACTTCGGTTTCCAGAGTTCGTCAAACTTCGTCAGTGTGTACGTGAACCAGCCGCCACCAATAGAACCGGCGCCCGTAACAAAAAGATCAACGCGAAAACCATCGGGTCCGCGTGGCAGCACACGATGGACTCGTACGAACAGTTCTCCGGTCACCAAATCGTGGTGTTTTTCGCAAATCTCGAACGGCACGCCAACGTCGGGCGGAATGAAACCGTCGGGCAATGAAGACTGAGGAAGGACGATCCGACGTAAGACGGGCGACTTCCCCTGACCGAGGTCACCCAGATACATTCTGGCGTCGGACAGTGCATGGGTATCTGAAAACAAGTGCGCAAGTACAACCTTCAGCGCATCTCCGGCACCGGGGGCATCGTAGCTCAGGAGAGACGGTTGGAACATCGGGACACTTGGCTCGATGATGACCTCGTCCCGGTAGGTCCACCAATTCCATTTCGAATTGTCTGAGACGACCGACAGCACTTCGGCCACCGTAATGGCCGGTACCGAAAGACGGAATTTCAGTTCCGGGCTGGTGTGGTTTGACACAGCGCAGACATGGTAGTTCGGCCCGAGTTCCTTCCACTCCGACGGCTTGAATGAATCCCGCAGGTACACGCTGAATTTGAGCGGCGGGCCACCGGGGTATTGTCGGGCGTATTCAGTCTGGAGAGTTTCCGCAAGGTTGGTGACAGAATTAACCGTGATGTTCAGATTCGTCAACACGGCTTCGACCGGGGGATAATCCCTTTGGCGTTCGACGTTCTGCGTTCCGCGTTCGGCACTCACCAGTTCCAGCCGGTCGACACCCTGCATGAAGTTGTCTTTCTTGGTCTTGGGGTTCGCACCGGTCAAAGTCACGGTCAACACATTCTCACCTTGCACCAACTCCACAATGCCCGCCTGAACCACATGGGTCTCGACCTTCTCCGCAAAAGCATCGTACGCCGTAATCAGGCGCTTGCCGTTCAGCGCGATATCCGCGATACCGTAATCATTCGCGTGCGTCAAACCCAGCGTCAACGCATAGCGTCCCGCGCGGGACATGCCGAAGGTCAACGTCAGCACATCGCCCGGTCTGCCGTCGCGCCACCAGAGCTGCTTGCCGCCGCTCCACCCCGCATCCTTGTGCCCGTCCTGAACTGACACATGCCCGCGGCTCGCCGTAGCCTCCATGTCCTCACCCTCAATCACGCCCTCTGTATGCATCTTGAGCGGGATGATGTCACGGCGCATACGCGCCACAGGCTGCGCCGCACGACCCGGCTCAGGCCCTCGGTTTGCGCGGCCACCCGGCTTCATGTACCAACAGGCGCTCGGTGCGTAATTGATCACCGCATCCGCCCGATGATGCCAAAGCTCCATGTCAAACCGAAGACTGGAGCGGAACGGGACCCGGTCTAAGGCCCGGTGACGGACATTGACGACCAGTCCTTCGCTCTTGGCTCCGTCTCCGACCGGCTGCGCCAGAAATGGATGCGTAAAGACGTTCGGGTTGCTCCAGGCGTAACCGTAGTAGTCCTCAGACCCCGTACCGATGAATGAGGGGAAGGTCTCACCGTCCACAAAGATTTTTTCATCACCCTCCCCCCACCAGGCCCGAACCGTGTTGAACAGGGTCACGCCTGTCCCCACCAGCACGCCCTCTCCTTGCAGCGTCACATAGTTCAGGTCGTGATGCCCGTCCGGGCCGACACGCACCGGCTCGTGTCGATACTCGGTCCAGCCCGCGCCGAAATACATGCTGCGGCTGTCCCAGCGCCACGGCGCGGTCATCAGCACACTCTGCGTCACGGCCACCGCATTCGTGCCCAGATTGTGCAAGGTTAACTCGCAGCGCCTGCGGAACGGCATGACCCAGGCCGACTCCATCAGACCGCCGCGCGATACCTGCGTGTACCACGTTCGCGAAGGCGCGAGTCGGTAGCCTGTGTCGAAAAACTCCCCGGCCGGTATCCAGACCGTGCGCACGCCGTCAAAGGCCATCTCGATCACGGTCGAACGCAGTGCCTGATCATCGCATCCGCCATTCAGCGCCAGCGTCAGCAACCGTACCGCACGCGCACCCTCAACCGTGTGCGTGACCGACGCGCCCGGCGCAAGCACGCCGTCCAGCCGGATCTCGCGTGCCGTGCGCCGGTCCACCCCCAAACCGCCGCCGACGAGCGCACGACGCACCTCGGAAAGCGCGCTGACATCGCGGCGTACGGCTTCCAACGAAAAACTTTCGACCGCCGTCCCCACAGGGTACGTGCGGCATTCTGCGTTGTAGTAGAAACATTCGCCACGGCCCAACGTCACGCTCTCATACGTCACCACGCACCGCACAGCATACGGGATCGGCAGGTACAAGTTGTGGCCGCGTTTGAGATAATCCGTATGTTCCGAAACCGATGCCGCCAGCGGATAGCCGCACAGCACGCTGCCACTGAGCACTTCCAGCACGGGGCCTTCGATTTCCGGTGTGGATCGTCCATCGAGATAAACACGCAATATACCCGAGCCATCAGTGCCGGCTACCGTGACCCAGAAGCGCACCAGCGCCCCAGGCCCCGCAGTGTCCACCATCACATGCTCGCGCCGCACGCCGTTGGTCTCCACACGCAAAAAATGACTGAAGTCGTTATTCGCGTACCAGCCGGGCT
>Ga0208694_1004551_pt1 | contig 12425 bp, 7 predicted proteins | sample AD_UKC078_MetaG_FD_184442 | JGI IMG/M metagenome (GOLD analysis project Ga0208694, IMG submission 184442) | Active sludge microbial communities of municipal wastewater-treating anaerobic digesters from USA - AD_UKC078_MetaG (SPAdes) (version 2) | ecosystem: Engineered > Bioreactor > Anaerobic >...
CAGCGCCCTGGAAGAACAGTTGCGCACCGCCGAGAATCCGCTGACGAAGAAGATGATCGAGGCCGCGCTCAAACGTCAGCGCACCAAGCTGGAGAAACTTCAGAAAGCCGCGGCGAAAGACACCGGAGTCACCTTCGAGCAGACCGGGTGTGACTACCTGTTCGTCGATGAGGCCCACCACTACAAGAACAAAACCCGGCTGTCGCAGATCCGCGAACTCGCCTGCCCGTCAGGGTCGAACAAGGCCACCGACCTCGACCTCAAACTGATGGTGCTGCGGCAGCGCCGCCGCGATGAAGCCATCGCCGCCGGCACACCGCCCGCGGAGGTGGTCGAGCGGGTGGCGACGTTCGCCACCGGAACCCCTGTCGCCAACAGTCTCGGCGAGTTGTACGTGATGCAGTCCTACCTGCGACCGGACCTGCTCGCCGACAGCGGCACCGCCGACATCAACGACTGGGGCAATACCTTCACCGCCACGGTCAACACCGTGGAAGCCAACGCCACCGGGACCGGACTGCACCCGGTCACCCGCGTGGGCAAGTTCACCAACCTGCAAGAGCTTCTCGCGCTGTCCTCGGCGTTCACCGATGTCGTCACCCGCACCCAGGTCGCCAGCGGCAGAACAGGACTCACCTTGCCGGGGCTGGTCGGCGGTCGCCGCAAGATCGTCACGATCACCCCCAGCCAGGAGGTCAAGGACTTCATCACCGACCTGGCCCACCGCGCTCAGAACATCGACCCGCGCCGCATGGACCTCGACAACATCCTCAAAATCAGCAACGACGGCCGCAACGTGTCGCTGGACCCGCGGCTGGCGCACCTGGCCAAACCCGAGACCTCCCGCGCGAAAACGGTGGCCGACCAGATCATGCGGATCCACCACCAGACCGCCTACAACGTCTATGTATCCCCGGACACCAAAGCCCCCATGGAACGCACCGGCGGGCTGCAAATCGTCTTCTGCGACCGGGGCACTCCCAAGCAGGGCCAATCGTTTTCGATGTATTCCGCGATCCGCGACGAGCTGGTCGAGCAGGGCATGGACCCCGCGGCGATCCGGTTCATCCACGACGCCCGCACCGCCGAGGACCGGCTGCGGCTCTTCGACGAATGCAACCGCGGCGCGGTGTCGGTGCTGCTCGGCTCGACGGAGAAAATGGGAACCGGCACCAACGTGCAGACCCGGGCCGTGGCGCTGCACCACGTCGATGTTCCCTGGCGGCCCGCCGATCTCGAGCAACGCGAAGGCCGGGTGATCCGCCAAGGCAATCAAAACGCGGCCGTGGAAATCCTCAACTACGTCACCGAAGGCTCCTTCGACACGTTCATGTGGCAGAAAGTCGAAGCCAAAGCCATGTTCATCGAACAGATCAAACGCAACGAGATCGACGCCACCGAAGTCGACGACATCGGCGGGGAGTTCACCGCCAGTGCCGCCGAAACCAAAGCCGCCTCCACCGGGGACCCCCGCTACATCCAGCAGGTGAAACTCACCGACGAAGTCGCCCGCCTCGACGCCCTGGAGCGCTCTCACTTCGACGCGATCGCCCGCCGCGAGCGCCTCATCAAGGACACCACCCGCCAAATCGCCAGGGGCCAGGCCGACATCGACCAGTTGGCACCCATGGTCGAACAGATCGCCGCACGCTCCACCGGCCCCCTGGCCGTGACAGTCGGCGACCAACACTTCACCGAGCGCAAAGACGCCGCCCTGCCCTTCGCGAACGCCTGCCGGCGAGCCTTCGAACAGCTGCGTGACCGCCCGCACTGGGAAACCCGCCCCGTCGCCATCATCCACGGGCTACAGCTGCTCGCCCGCCGTGAAAACGTGGCCGGCACCGTGAACCTGTCCTTCGACACCCCCTCGACGGAGATCGCAATCTCCACCGCCGATCTGCTCGCGGCCTGCCAGCCCACCCTCGGCGGGGGTGACGCCAAAGCTCGGGGGCTGCTGCAGCGCGCCGAGAACATCTACAAAGACATGCCCGCGCACCTCGATCGGCTCACCGCCCACCAGGCGGTGATCACCGACGAACTCGCCGACCTCACCAGCAGCGCCGCCGAAGGTTTCGAACACCGCGACGAACTCAGCGAAAAACGCGCCCTGCTCGACGAACTCACCGCCGTACTGCGTCTGGAATCAGAGAGCGCCGCCGCCAAAGCCGCCGCCGCCGAAGTCGCCGAGCGGATGCGCGCGGCCGGCCGACAGCCAGGCTGGTCCCTGGACCTCAACCCCACCCCTGCGCTGTGCGAGCAGGCCGGCTACGACTCACCCGACGCCTACCGCTACGCCTACACCCTCAAAACCCGCCACCGCGCCAAGGCCTACCGCGACGAATGCCGCGACCGCGACGCAAACCGCGACCGCGACCGCGGCGATGGCAGCGATGGGCTCGCGCTGTAGACCATGACCGACCCCCGCGCCGCCCCGCACGACCCGTGGTGGGACTACGCCCACGGATGCGCCACAGCCCTCACACAGGGCCGCGAACCGCCCGCCCATCCCGTGCACGGACTGATCCTCGAGCCCGGTGAACGGGTCCGCACCCACGCTCCCGCCGTGTACAGCCGTCTCCAAAGCGGACCCCCATCCGACCGCGGCGGCCGGGCGCCCATCATGGCCTACAACCCCACACTGATGCTGGGAACAATGGCCGTCCAAGCTATCGCCGACCGGCGCCGAAACCGCCAGGACGCCCAGCAGGCGCAACCAGAATGGCGGATGACCCGCCCCGCCTCCGTCATCACCACCACCGAACGCATCATGTGCAACCGCCCCGACGGCGGCTGGCTGTCGTTCTGGTACCAAGACCTCGCCGAACACCACATCGACCTACCACGCCGCACCCTGGTCATGGCCTTCCACCACAACCAGTGCGCCCCCGTGCGCCTCCAAGGCCCCGCTGTCCCCGCCATCGCCCTCTGGTCGGCGGTACAGGTCTACGGCGACGCCTGGAAAAACGACCCCCGACTCGCCGCGCTCCTCGCACCCCGCCCCGCACAACAACAACGCGCTCGGGAAACCACCGCCAGCGCCGCCGGCCTCAGCCCCGAGGCCTACCAGTGGGCCCAACAACACGCCGCCGCACACCGCGCCCGCACCGAGCAACACCGCACCCAGCCCACCAGCGGCAGGCAACTCTGACCATGATCCCGAGGCGGCGGTCGATGAGCGACCGGGCGGCTCGGCCGCGAGGGTCGATGACACTCACCGTCCCGCATCCGGTCGCTGCGAAGTGAGACGATGCAGTGTCACCACCAAGTGTCGAGGGGGATCTGCGTTGAGCAAGCTGGGTAATTTCGTGTGGGGCATCGCCGACCAGCTGCGTGGGGTCTACAAGCCCCACCAGTACGGGTCGGTGATCCTGCCGTTCACGATCCTGCGCCGGCTGGACTGCGTGCTGGCCCCTACCCGCGACGAGGTCCGAGCCCTGGCCGCCCAGTACAGCGACGGAGCCCTCGACGTCCAGGTCAAGCGCAAGACGGGGCTGGGTTTCTACAACACCTCGGCGTTCGACTTCGCCAAGCTGCTGGAAGACCCCGAGGGTCTGCGCGCCAACCTGATGGACTACATCACCGGCTTCTCCTCCAACATCGACGTCTTCGAACGGTTCAAGTTCGAGAACGAACTGGCCACCTTGGATGAGAAGAACCGGCTGTATCAGATCACCCAGCGTTTCGCCGAGGTGGACCTGCACCCCGATGTGGTGCCCAACGCCGAGATGGGCGACCTGTTCGAGTTCCTGATCTACAAGTTCGCCGAAGCCTCCAACGAGGAGGCCGGCGAGCACTACACCCCCCGCGACGCCATCCGGCTGATGGTGGATCTGCTCTTCGCCGAGGACAATTCGGCGCTGCTTGAGCCGGGAACGGTGCGGGCGTTGTATGACCCCACCGTCGGAACCGGTGGCATGCTCAGTGTCGCGGAGGAGCGCCTGTTGGAACGCAACCCCGAGGCGAGGCTGCGGCTCTACGGCCAGGAGATCAACGACCAGTCCTACGCCATCTGCAAATCCGACATGATCGCCAAGGGTCAAGACCCCGGCAACATCCGCCTCGGCGACACCCTGACCGACGACCACTTTTGGGACCGCACCTTCGACTACGCCATGAGCAACCCGCCGTTCGGGTACGACTGGAAAGGGTCGCGGGAGGCGATCGAGAAGGAAGCACTGATCCCGGGATCCCGCTTCTCCCATGGCCTTCCGTCCGTTGGTGACGGCGCGATGCTGTTTCTGTGCCACGTCGCCCACAAGATGCGCCCCGCCCATGAGGGCGGCGGCCGCGCCGGCATCGTGCTCAGCGGCTCCCCGCTGTTCAACGGCGCCGCCGAATCGGGGCCGTCCCGCATCCGCCAGTGGCTGCTGGAGTCCGACCTGGTGGAGGCGATCATCGCGCTGCCCACCAACATGTTCTTCAACACCGGCATCGCCACCTACATCTGGATCCTGGACAACACCAAACGCCCCGAGCGGCGCGGCAAGATCCAGCTGATCGACGCCTCGTCGTTTTGGACGAAGCTGCGCAAAAACCTCGGCTCGAAGGGTCGGGAGGTCGACGCCGCCTCCCGTGACCGCATCCTGGCCCTCTACGACGCCTTCGACGATGCCGACCCCGAAGTGTCGAAGGTGTTCACCGCCAACGACTTCGGCTACTGGACCATAACCGTGGAGCGGCCGCTGCTCGACGACGCCGGAAACCCGGTGACCGACCGCAAGGGTGTGCCGAAGCCGGACACTAAGCGCCGCGACACCGAGAACGTGCCGTTCACCTACAACGGCAACACCGCCGGCGACGCCGGCCGCGAAGCCACCATCAAGGCGTACTTCGAAGCCGAGGTGGCACCGCACGTCCCCGACGCCTGGGTGGATGAGAAGAAAACGAAGGTGGGCTACGAGATCCCGTTCACCCGCCACTTCTACAAGTACGTACCGCCCCGCCCGCTGGCCGAGATCGACGCCGACTTAGAGAAGCAGGTCGCCAAGATCATGGAACTGCTGCGGGAGGTGGAGAAGTGACGTGGCGCGAGCGCCGCGTCGCGGATTTGGCGGAACTGGTGAACGGCCATCCCTTCGAATCGGCCGACTTCGCCGATGAAGGTGCGGTACCGCTCGTTCGCATTCGCGACATCCTGAGCAAGCCTTTTCAGACGTTCGTGTCGAGGGAGGTCGTTCCCGAGGCAGCTGTCGTCCGCGACGGCGATGTGGTGGTCGGAATGGATGGTGATTTCAACCTCGTCTACTGGACTCGCGGCCCGGCCGCCCTCAACCAGCGTTTGTGCCTGCTCCGTTCAAACGGACAGGCAGATACCCGGTTCCTGGCTTATGCACTGCCCTCACATCTGAAAGTCATCAACGACCTCACTTACTCAACGACCGTCAAACACCTTGCTTCGGGGCAAGTGCGTGGTATCAAAATGCTCGCCCCGGATGTCTCCGAGCAGCGCGCCATCGCCGACTACCTCGACCGTGAAACGGCCCGGATCGACGCGCTTATCGAGGAGCAGCAGCGGCTGATCGAGTTGTTGCGGGAGCGACGTACCGCTGCCGCCGACGCGGAGCTTGGTGCGCGGGTTGGATCCGGTAGCCGACTGAAGTGGTTCGTCAACGAGGTCGACCTACGGTCCGACTCAATGGCGGAGGACCTTCCGCTGATGTCTGTGTCGATTGACTGGGGTGTGCGCCGCCGCGACCAAGTGACTGCGGATGAGGCCCGAGCCGATGACCTTTCCAACTACAAGGTCTGCCGACAGGGTGACCTAGTCATAAACCGCATGAGGGCCTTTCAGGGGGCACTCGGACTTGCACCGGAAGACGGGATCGTCAGCCCTGACTACGCGGTGTTGCGCGCTGTGCCGCCCGTCGATAGCGAATGGCTGGCGGGCGTCATGAAGACCGACCGCTTCGTCCGTGAGATGGCCTCGCGTATCAGGGGAATCGGCAGCGCGGAACTTGGCTCTGCACGCACACCTCGTATCAACGTGCGTGACATGTGCGAGATTCTGCTCGACGTGCCGGACGGAGGGAAGCAGGCACGGGAGGTGCAGGCAATGCGGCGACTGATCGGGCAGATCGACACCCTCATCGTCGAGACGGAGACATTCATTGAGTTGGCGCGGGAGCGCCGTGCGGCGCTGATCACCGCGGTGGTCACCGGGCAGATCGACGTGCGCGGCAGGGTGGCGTGATGGGGCGGCCGCAGACGATCCAGATCTACCTTCCCTCGGGCGATCCGGCGGGTCTGCGAATCGCGAGCCTGACGACCCGGACTGTCCGGGTTTTCGATGTTCCCCGTTCCCTGCTGCCGGAATTCCTGGGAAGGCCGGAAGCGCAGCAGGTGGGGGTCTATTACCTGTTCAGCTCGGGTGAGGAGGAGACTCCCCGCTGCTACATCGGGCAGTCGGGCAACGTCGGGTCCCGGCTGAAGCGACATGGCAACGAGAAGGAGTTCTGGACGAAGGCGATGGTGGCGGTGTCGCTGACCAACGAGTGGACCGTCACCCACGCCGCGTATCTGGAGTGGGCTTCTATAGCGCGGGCACGAGCAGTTGGCCGTTATCAGATGGTGAACGGCAATCAGGCGACCAATCCGTTCACTCCCGAGCCGTTGGAGGCCGACTGCCAGGAGTTCATCGACACAATCGCTGTCCTCCTCGCGACCTTGGGCGAGCCGGTCCTGGAATCGCCGAGACCTTCGCAGCCCGGAGCCACCGGCGCGGAGGACGCGTTGCTGCATTTCCGTGAGCGGGGCTGTGAGGCAACGGGTTACCAGACACCGGAGGGTCTGCTCGTCCTCGCAGGAGCTAGGGGGCGTACCAACCTTCTCCCGTCGGCCGCCAAGGGTCTGCAACGCCAACGTGATGCACTGTTGGCGGATGGTGTCACCGACGGCGGCATTCCGGTGTTCACGTTCCTGAAGGATCATCTGTTTCCCAGCCCGTCGGCGGCCGGCTGCTTCCTCGTCGGAGGGTCCAATAATGGCCGGAATAGCTGGAAGAACGCCGCTGGCCAGTCGATCAGTGTGCTCGAACAGTTGGCGATCGGGTCGAGCGCAGTGAGCGAGGAGCAGGACTGATGGACCTGCACAAGGAGATCGCCTTCGAGAAGGAACTGGCCGAGTACCTGGCCGCTCACGGCTGGCTGTACTCCCCGACTGACGCTGGCTACGACCGCGAACGGGCCCTGTTCCCCGAGGACGTGCTGGGCTGGCTGGCCGACACCCAGCCCGAACAGCTGGCGAAAGTCGTCAAGCCCGGCGCCGGTGACGTCGCCAAGCAGCAGTCGCAGCTGCTGGACCGCATCGTCAAGGTCCTCGACACCCCGCTGGAGAACGGCGGCGGAACCCTCAACCTGCTCCGCAAAGGCTTCTCGCACCTGTCGGGGAAGTTCGCGATGTGTGTGTTCAAACCGGAGTCGACGCTCAACGCGAAACGCAGCGCCGACTACGCCGCGGTTCGGGTGCGGGTGATGCGCCAGGTCCACTTCTCCTCCGCCGACAACCGGTCGGTGGATCTGGTGCTGTTCGTCAACGGCTTACCGGTGGCCACGATCGAGCTCAAGACCGAGCTCACCCAGACCGTCGCCGACGCCATCGCCCAGTACAAGACCTCCCGGCTGCCCAGAGAGCCGGGAACCGGAGCGGTGCAGCCGCTGTTCGTCTCCGGAGCAAGGGCTTTGGTGCATTTCGCGGTCTCCGAGGACGAGGTGTGGATGACCACCAAACTCGCCGGGGACGTCACCCATTTCCTGCCGTTCAACCGCGGCTCCGCCGACGGCGGGGCGGGCAACCCGCTCAACCTGGACGGCCCGAACACCGCCTATCTGTGGGAGCGGGTGCTGCAGCGCGACGCCTGGCTGAACATCCTGGGCCGGCTGATGTACATCAAGCACGACAAGTTCACCGACCCGATCAGCGGCAAGACCACGAAGACCTCCACGCTGCGGTTCCCGCGGTTCCACCAATGGGAAGCCGTCACCGAGCTGACCGCCGCCGTCACCGCAGAAGGTGTCGGGAAGCGGTATCTGATCCAGCACTCCGCCGGGTCGGGGAAGACCGACTCGATCGCCTGGACCGCCCACCGGATGGCGCGGCTGCAGGTCGGCAACACCAAATTGTTCGACTCGGTCATCGTCGTCACCGACCGCAACGTGCTCGACGCCCAGCTGCAGGACGCGATCAAACAGATCGACAACGACGCCGGCATCGTCACGGCGATCGACCGCGTCGAGGCCGCCAACGCCGGCGGGGAGGTGAAGTCGAAGTCCGGGCTGCTGGCCAAGGCGCTGCTCGACGGCAAGCTGATCATCGTCGTCACCATCCAGACGTTCCCGTTCGCGATGGAGGAGATCCGGAAGAACAAGGGCCTCAAGGGCAAGACGTTCGCCGTCATCGCCGACGAGGCGCACTCCTCGCAGTCCGGGGAGGTCGCCGCGAAGCTCAAGGCGGTGCTCACCGCCGAGGAGATCAAGGAGATCGAGGAGGAGGGCGGCGAGATCGACATCGAGGCGCTGCTGGCCGCCGAGGCCGCCGAGCGGGCCGAGTCGGCGAACATCTCCTACTTCGCGTTCACCGCCACCCCGAAAGCCAAGACCCTCGAGCTGTTCGGGCGACGCCCGTCCATCGACGAGAAGCCGGTCCCGTTCCACGTCTACACCATGAAGCAGGCCATCGAGGAGGGCTACATCCTCGACGTGCTCACCGGCTACCACACCTTCAAGCTCGCCTTCCAGGTCGCCCAGAACGCCGCCGCCGGTGAGGAGGTCGATCAATCCCAGGCCACCAAGGAGGTGATGCGCTGGGTCAAACTCAACCCTCAAACCATCACCCAGAAGTCGGCGATCATCGTGGAGCATTTCCGGGAGAACGTCGCCGACCTGCTCGACGGGCACGCCAAGGCGATGGTGGTCACCGAGCTGCGCAAGTCCGCCGTGCGCTACAAGCTGGCCATCGACAAGTACATCGCCGACAAGGGCTACGGCTACGGCACCCTGGTCGCCTTCTCCGGCACGGTCATCGACCCCGAATCCGGGCCGGAGGAGTTCAGCGAGGCCAGCATGAACCCCGGCGTCCGGGATCTGCGTACCTCGTTTCGCGGGGACGCCTACAAGGTGATGATCGTCGCCAACAAGTTCCAGACCGGCTTCGACCAGCCCCTGCTGTGCGCGATGTACGTCGACCGCAAGCTCTCCGGGGTCACCGCAGTACAGACCCTCTCCCGGCTCAACCGCACCTACCGCACCCCGTCGGGAATCGCCAAGACCGCGGCGATGACCCAGGTGGTGGATTTCGTCAACGCCCCGGAGTCGATCCGCGACGCCTTCGAGCCCTACTACACCGACGCCTACCTGGAGACCGAGACCGACCCCGACCTGGTCCACGACCTGTCGGCCAAACTCGACACCTTCGGCATCTACACCCAGGCCGAGATCGACCAGTGCGCCGAGGCGGTGATCAAGAATCTCGGGCACAACGCCTTGACGGCGGCGATCAACCCCGCCCACAAGCTCTTCGCCGGCCGCTACCAGGCGGCGCTCTCAGCCAACGGCGGCAAGGGCGACAAGGCCGAGCTGGCCGAGTTGGACATGTTCCGCAAGGACGCCGCGACCTTCGTGCGCCTGTACGACTTCATGTCGCAGATCATCAATTACGGCGACCCGGAGCTGGAGAAGAAGCAGATCTTCCTGCGCAACCTCAATCGCCACATCAAGCCCGACAACTACTCCGCCCCCATCGACCTGTCCGATGTGGTGCTGACCAGAGTCAAGCAACTGGACCGCGGCAAGACCGACATCGGCCTCGGGGTCCGGACCGGGCTGCACGGCATCGCCGCCGCCGGTTCCGGGGAGAAACGCGACCCCAAGATGGTCGCCTTCCAGCAAGTCCTGGACCGCCTCAACGACCTGTTCGGCTCCGAGGACTTCACCCAGAACCAGAAGGTGTCGTTCCTGGAGTCCCTGCTGGGCACCCTGCTCGACGACCCCGCCCTGGTGCAGCAGGCCAAGGTCAACTCCGCCAAGCAGTTCGTCGAGTCCCCGGACTTCGACGACGCGGTCACCGGCGCGGTCGCCGACAACCAGGGCGCCCACCACAAGATGAGCGAGTACTTCTTCACCAACGCTCCCGGACGTGCGAGCCTGGTCGCCGACATCGCCAAGTGGTTCCGCGAGGTGGTTGCGGAGGGCGGGGGGAAGCGCCCCGGTGGGACGACGGGATAGTGAGCGGCGACTCGATTCGAGTTCGACATCAGCGGGCCGGCACGGCTGTGGGGGAGCAGCACTCGTTGCTGCCCGCGCGGCCCGGCAAGGGGGAGTAGCACTGTTTGGAGACGTCAGTCTCGGCGGCGCAGCCGCTCGTAGAGCGGGTTGCGGGCCGCGGCGGTTCGGGTTTCCTGCCCGGCACCGTCGACATACCGTTGCGAGGTGGCAATGGATTTGTGCCCTAGGAGGGTTTTTAGTTCGTAGACACTGACTTGCGCGTTGGCCAGGTCGGTGGCGTACGTATGGCGCAATCCGTGCACTAGGGCACCGCGCTGGCGTTCAGAGTCGATGCCCGCCCGTCGAAAGAGGCGCAGCACGCGGTATTGCACGGTGCTGCGCGTGATCCGCGTGCCGTCCTTGACGTTGACGAATAACGGAGCGTCGGCCGGCCAACTGGCCAGTCCCCCGGCGGGGGAGGAGCCCCGCCGCTGCCCACCCGGAAACCGGGCCCGCCGGCTGGCCAGATAGACCTCAAGGGTGGTGATGAACGGGGCCTCGACGGGGACGCGCCGGTCCTTTCGGCCTTTGCCGCGCACGTGAACCACCGCGCCGTCGCCGACGAGACGGATATCACCGAAGTTGATGCCGACCAGTTCCTCCAATCGGAGCCCTGCGAGCAGCGAGGTCACGAGGATCGCCCGGTCCCGTTCGACCCAATTGTCCCGCCGCCGGGATTCCTGATCCGAATCCAGGCTGTCGAGAAGAGCGTCAATGATGTTTGACGGCAATGCTTTTGCCAGAGTTTCGTCGGTCTTAGGACGGCCGATGGTCGCCATGGGATTGGCGGCGATCAACTCATCGCTGTAGAGATGGGTACACAGGGTGTTCCACGTCGACCAGCACCGCCGCACCGAGGCAGCGGCGTGGGTGCTGGCGAACAGCGCGAACGCTGTCCGCAAGGCGTCCCGGTTGATGTCGTTCAGGCGCAACGCCGTCAGATCGGCGCCGCCCACGATGATCTCGGCGATACCATCGAAGTCTCGGCAGTAGGCCGCCAAGGTGTGCGTTGAGAGTTTCTCGGAGCCCTTGTCGGCGAGGAAACCGAGAAACCACTCCGGGCGCGCCCGCTGCTGCGGCGCGGTCATACGGATTTCAATGTGGGCGGGTGATACGACACCCGGCACAGCCGGGTCGACGGGGCGGGCAGCCACCGGCCGCCCCGGGCAGTGGCCCGCGGCCCGACCTCGCCGACGATCCGGGCTGCCGGGTCAACGAGGGACAGGACCAGCGGCAACACCGTCCAGGCGGCCAGTCCAAACAACTGCGTCTCATCCGAGGTGCCCTGCAAGGCCCTCACGTTGGCGCCGATCGCCCCGGTGGCGGCGGCCTCGGCATTGGCCGACATATCGTTGATGGCGGCACCCAGTGTGGGCCGATCGAGGTACACCGGAATCGGCAACAACCCCTCCCACGTGCCATCGACATCCAGCACCAGCCGCAGTTCAGGACGGCGACTGTGCGTATCGAACTCCAGGTGCACGAAACTTCCCAGGAACCGGAAAGCGCCACCGAGCCGGTCATACACCTGTGTCGGAAGCTCGACGTAGCAACACCATTCGGGCAGACGAGTCCACGTCTCCACCGGCGGCAGCATCGCCTGCTGCCAGTTCTCCGCGCCGCCGCCAGCGGAATGCCACAGTGCACCCACCGACGCCCCGGCGACCTGCGGGTCGATCTGGTACACACCGCGACCGAGCCGCCACTGCGTCAAGGCCGCGACACGGCCGATATCCGGGCCAAGCCGACCGCCCGGATCAAGGTGGGATGTCAGGTATGCCACCGTTCCCGCCATCGGCAACCAACACCAGTCAGGCCAGTCCAGGCCCGGCTCTCCGCGGCGCTCAACCAGCCCGCCACTGACCGCCAACGCATCGGGGTAATACCTGCGGAACTCGGCCAGCAGCGCATCGACGCGCGCAACGCTGGGGACTTCGCTAGTGCTCATCCGGGGCGTCCGTCCGAGCTTCGGTTCATCGGATGTCCGATCTCAAGTGATTCCGGATCACTGCCAACAAGTCCCGGATCGGGCAATCGCCGGCGATCCCGCCGGATCGGGGAGACTGGACCACCTGATCAGAGTATCCCGCATATTGCCTGTTATGCGTGAGAAAGCGGACGTGTCGGGGGAGGTCAGTCCGCGTCGCGTTCGGCCCGCTTCGCACGCAC
>Ga0208694_1004555_pt1 | contig 12420 bp, 7 predicted proteins | sample AD_UKC078_MetaG_FD_184442 | JGI IMG/M metagenome (GOLD analysis project Ga0208694, IMG submission 184442) | Active sludge microbial communities of municipal wastewater-treating anaerobic digesters from USA - AD_UKC078_MetaG (SPAdes) (version 2) | ecosystem: Engineered > Bioreactor > Anaerobic >...
GAGTATAGTTTGCTGCCAAATAATTCTCCTATCGAGGATTGATTCAAGTGAACGACCTGTCACAGTGATGAAGTTTCCTTCTTCCACGTTGGTATCAATCATTCTATCTTCGATAATCATTACATGCTCCGAATCCCTATGCCAAATATAGTAGTCTTCTTTCAACAGTTCTAAGGTTTGACGGTTTGCAGGTATGTAGAATTCGAAGTCTCCGAACCTGGAATACCTATCAGTCCATATCATCGATTCATAAGTGTCTAGTATGTCGACATCTAACAAATCCTTATTTAAAATTCTAAACTCCATAATTACACCCCTTCATACAACGTCTGATGCTGTATACTGAACTCGAGATTAGAGTAACCTTCTTCTGCCATATAAGCGAATATGTTATCGCCCTTTGAAAGTTGAAACCAATCGACATCTCGATCGATACAATTTATAATGTTATAATATACTCCAGAGCGTAATAACGTTGCGTACTTTCTACCAAGTACAGTTGATATCATGATTGTGTCGCCATTACCCATGCCATCTCCAGTCAACTCTTGTAATCGAACAGTGTCTATACGCATTGATTCATATGTTTGAGTGTTGACTATAGTTATGTTTTTCACAGGTCCTAAGGCGTGTATTATTATTAATATACCAACTTCCACATCACCCTCGTATACAATCGTTTGTTCTGACTCCTGGGTGAGTAAGCCAAATTCGATTAAGTCCGATGATAATGACTCATTAGAAAATTCAAACTCAAGATTGGGTTCGATGGCATAAAATATAGATACCGTTGTTCCCTCACCGCCACTAGAGTAAAAGAATGGGTCTGGACATATGATGGAAATCGACGTCCCCGCTCTCTCTGAGAATATCTCAGGTTCGTTAGATTCCACATATCCGTATGTCTCACAAATTCTTTCATCCGTCTCAATCATAAACTTGATTTGTTTCTTTATCGGAAAATACTTATATGATTTCTGACGAAGTTCCTCGATTGATAAACCCGCCTCATTGTCATGAAATATAATGTCCATGGTAATGTTTCTAGGAGTTACTTTTGCTGAGTTATACCTTCCGCCATCATTCGTCGCAAGGTCAATCATGCCTATTTCAGCTTTGGGAGGTCCTAGGCCATCGATTCTACTAATTAAAAATCCCGAAAGGTCGGGACGAGTCAGGGTTATTTTATATGACTCATTTACATGATTTGTTATGGCTATTGATTTAATCACTGCTCGTCACCAGTCCTTTCAAAGTAGATATTTGATTTCTTGTTTGTCTGTAAATTTCAATCCTTGATAATGCCTTAGGTGAATAATTATTTTGTGTGTAAGATATAGTTGTCCCGACCGCTGGAGTATTTTCTTTAGATGTAGTAACCGGAACTAAAGGTCGATTAAACAATTTGGCCTTCTCTCTAGCACCACTTGATAGATTAACCTTCTGCCCACCGAATAACCTTCCAATTTCCTTGCTATCCCTTTTAATGTTTGTCAAATCAAGTACAGGCGTAATTGTTGGGTCTATATCCATGTCATCCAATATCGAGGATATGCTGGTTAGAGCGGCCTTACCGTTTTTCCGCATCTCATTTTCGAGCATGGCTTGTGCTACGCCTAGATCAACATCGTGAAGTTTGGCCATTTCGGCTATCTCTTCTTTGTAGTCTTTCGCAAACTTTTCTCTTTCTGCTTTATACGCGGCGTTATCTGCATTAACAACTGCCGAACCCATATTCTGGATTCCGTTTACCATCTGTTTAAGTTGTCCTTGAATATCAATATTCATGGCTCTTAATTCTTGGTCAACTTGACCCCTCATAATTTGGATCCATTTAACAGTTACTTCGGACACTTCCTTCATACCAGCATTGAATGTATCTTTTAACTCAGATAATTGATCCGAACTTCTATTTTGAAGTTGTTTAATCTGTTCGTCCGTATCTTTACGCATTCCCTCAAGTTCAAGAATTGCTTGATCCCTAGCTGATTGATGTTTCTGTTGCCATAACTCTACATATCGGTTAAGTTGTTCGTCGGTTAAGGAGTTTAAAGCCTCAATTTCAGCGGCTGAATTTGGCCCCATTGCCTCGAGCTCGTCCATCAAACCCTCTTGGATTCCTCTTTGACCTAATTCAGTTATTTGCTTGCGCCAATTATCAAAAGCTTTTACTTGATCTTCGAGATTTGTTAGGAGTTGTTCGCCATCAACAGGTTCTTTAACTTCCACTGCATCAAACATTCTATACGAATTATACAATGTTTTGGCTCTCGATTCAACAGCATCGGCATAAGCTTTATTAAGACTCGCAATGTCCTGAGCTAATTTATTTTTAATCTCTTTAGTTTTATTATAGTAATCGTCCTCGAGAGCCTTTCGCTTTTCAGAAATTTCTTTCTGTACTCGAAATATCTCATATTCAGCATTTTTACGTTGTTCTTCACTATACTCAGCGTTGTTAGCTACTCTTGTCCATGCTGCTAATTCGCGCATTAGATTAAGTCGTCCATACTTACGCTCAGTCTCTATCCAGTTCATAGAGTTCTGATGTGCAGCGTTTTGCAACTCTTGTTTGAGTCTGAAGATTTCTCTTTCAGCCTGCATACGATATTCATGACCTTCTTTATACCTAGCTTGAACACGTTCCCAAGCTGCTAATTCGTCTTGTAAACTGAGTCGTTTATAATATTTTTCTTCGTCAATCCATCGTTTGGAGTTTTCATACTTGAGACGTCCAATTTCCTTATCCGCCTTTAATCTGATTAGAGTTCCCTCAGCATATTTTTTAGCGAATTCTTCCCATAGTCTTATCTCTTCATCCATGAACATGACATTGTATTCTTTACGTTTATCGATGTCTTCTTTGAAAATTTCGAAAGCGTCCTTAGATGCTGCGGCACTAGAACTTCGAACACCTTGACCAACGGTAGAATCAAATCCTTCAACGAATCCATCTCCAGACTCAACCCCAAGACTTTCCCCGTCTTCTTTGACTTCTGTTTTTAAGTTTAATAACTCCAGGATACCACCAAGTTTCTTAGTTACTTCGCTTTCGCCATTCGTAAGGTTGGTGAGAAATCCGTTAATGGTTTCATCGCCAAGATCTAATCCAAGCTTTTCTGCAAGTTTCAAAGCTGCACCTTTTCCGCCTTCAATTCCATCACCGATTCCGCCTAAATATTTTGTCCCAAGCCTGAAAGCCTTTTGACCTAGTGTTTCGTCGGTAATATCCAGAACATCCTGAGCCATTGCACCACTTGCTGCAACAGCAATTTTTGTATTACGTTCTACACCATAAGCAAGACCAGCTGGTACATTCTTACCGATTCCAGGGAATGTATCTCCTAGTGAGTGAATATCCAAACCATTACGTACGGCTTCCTCTACATCCATAGCCATTGCCATTCCGGCCAAAGAGGCCACTTCACTATTACGTTTTATACCTATTCCAAGTCCTGCCGGTATCCACCTACCAATGTCTGTAAATATCTTACTAGGACTATCAACCCGGAGACTTTCACTAGTTGCTACTTCTAATGACTTTGCCACTCCAGTGATTGCGTCGATTGCATTATTTTTTTCAGAGAGAATACCATCCCTCAAACCGAATACTATGTTAGCACCAAGTTTTCTAAAATCGTCAATAACACCAGTAGATTGTCGAACTGCATTTCTAAACAAGCTTGAGAACACTGTTACAAGTTCATCTCTTTTTTGACTAACGGTACTTATAGTTGAGTTTAAGAAATTCAACATGGTTGTCTGGAATGGTAGTTTATTAATGTTAAAACTTTCTGTAGCACCGACCAATGCTGCTCCACCAAACCCAGCGAATGTTTCGTTAACTCTATTGAGGGCATCCATCGCTGGGTCTACAATTGAGAAGTCAGCATCCTTTAAAATAGTGACAAATCCACGTAACTTAAGTGCGAAGTTAGTTAAACTTGAAAAAGTTTTCATTGCGTCTATATCATTAGCCAGGGTAACAAACTTTTGAATTGCAGGTAGCATGTTATTTGACATAAGCCATAGCTTAATGCTGCCCTCTACTATCTCATCCTTATTCAGAACTTTAAAAGATTCAATTAATCCAGTTATCTCTTGTGAGAACGTTGTGATACTCTTACTTCCTAAGAAGACTTCTAAGAAACCTCCACTACTGGGAATGCCCTGGGTTGCCTTAGCAAATTTCTTAAGGTTGTCAACCATTGGTACTAGAGCTGCTAATACGTCAGATGTATGCGTAGCAGCTGCTACAGTAAGTGACGTAGTGAATACTTCAATAAACCCTTTTATCTGTTCACCAAATTTAACAATGTTATTATCACCTATACTTGGAATACCATGTGCTGCCTCTGCAATTTTCTTAATATTATCTGCCATCGGCACCAGTGCTACAAATGCATCACTTGCTAACTTTGCTGATTCGACTGTGATTCCACCGCCATTTTCGTTATTAAATATTCCTATAAATTTAGAGAGCATTTGACCAAATTTATCAACGTTGTTTCCGCCAAATAAAACTTCTAAGAAACCTCCACTACTGGGAATCTGGTTCGATGCTTCTGCAAATTTCTTAATATTATCTGCCATTGGTGCCAGTGCTACAAATGCATCACTTGCCAACTTTGCTGATTCGACTGTGATTCCACCGCCATTTTCGTTATTAAATATACCTACAAATTTAGAGAGCATTTTACCGAATTTATCAACGTTGTTTCCGCCAATAAAAACTTCTAAGAAACCTCCGCTATTTGGAATACCATCTGCTGCCTTGGCAAATTTCTTAAGGTTGTCAGCCATTGGTGCTAGTGCTACAAATGCATCACTTGTTAACTTTGCTGATTCGACTGTGATTCCACCGCCACGTTTGTTATTAAATATTCCTATAAAGCCTTTAAGCTGTTCGCCAAATTTATTAATAGTGTTATCACCAAGGAAAAACCCTAAAAACCCTCCGCTATTTGGAATATCATGTGCTGCCTTGGCAAATTTCTTAAGGTTGTCAGCCATTGGTGCTAGAGATGCTAATACGTCGGATGTATGCATAGCAGCTGCTACAGTAAGTGACGTAGTGAATACTTCAATAAACCCTTTTATCTGTTCACCAAATTTATCAATGTTATTATCACCTAAGAATGCTCCTAAGAATCCTCCAGAGTTTGGAATCTCTCTTGCTGCTTCCGCTAGTGTTTTTAAGTTACCTGCCATAGGACCTAATGCTGCTAAAACCTTTGAAGTCTGAGTCGCATCTGAAACAGATATCCCATGGAATGCCTCCACGAGTCCTTTTAATTGTTTGCCAAATACTTCGCCGGGGTTCTTACCAAAATTAACAAGTCTTGAAAGTCCGTCTAATAATGACGCTCCAGTTAAAGTTAACATTGCATCGGCTAATGCTTTTATTCCTACAAACGATCCCGAATCGATCCCTTTTACTGAATCTGAGAATCCAGCTAAGCCATTGCCGATACCAATTAGCGTCTCGCTCGCAAAGCCGCCAACCATAGCACCTACAAATCTTCCAAGACCAGAAGCAATTGAAATTAATTTTTCGATACCTTTTTCAAGAATATCATTGCTACCGAATAACGCATCCAGAGCCCATGCTAACACGGCGAAAGCAGCTATAATTGATCCAATACCAAAAATGGCAGTGAGTACCCCGCCAATTGCAGGTTTCGCACCTTTGCCAAGTGCTTGTAATTTAGGACCTAATAACACCATACCAGCGATTAATAAACCAACAGCCCCTAGGCCCACAACAAACTTTCCAACATCATCCCAGTTCATATCTTTAATAGTTGGTAGCACCCACTGTATGGCATAGAACATACCAGCTGTTGCAGCGATTGCCGCGGCAGCCCCAGCAAATCCTGGAACCAGAGATTGAAGTCTTGTTTTCCAACTACCTGACTCAGTATTGGACAGTTTCGAAAAAGCGATTATCAACGCTGTAACTGCTGTCATGCCAGCTGCAAATGTAGCAATGTCTGTCCAAATCATATCCCTTGTTATACCGGATACCATTTTGATTGTTCCGAGAAGGGCTACAGTCCCAATAAGCACGGCACCTAAAACGAGTAGGCCGGTTAATAAAATATTCTTGATACCTGCTAAACCTTTTAAGTTCTCCGACATTAGGGAGAAACCCTTTGTCATTATACCAATTCCTACGCCCATCGCACCGATCGCAACAGCCGCGATACCCAAGGATATAGATGCTTGTCTTAAAGCCTCCTGATCAACCATAGTGCTTAGTAAAGCAAGTGAGCCGGTTAAGGCTATTATTGCTACACTTATACCTATTAGCGGCATGAACATACCAGCATCACCACTAATACTTGCCGCCATCGCCGTCATAAATTGGATAGCCCCAATCATAAGAACCATTCGTTCTATGGCGACCATACCTTGGTCGAGAACACCTTTTGGTAAGGCACCAAGTATCGCGATGACACCTGTGAAAGAGAGTAGCGTTAATGCGACAGCTCCTAGGATTCTCTGTACTTTTGCCCCTCCAGCTAGACGTGCCGCTGCCGCTGTGAATATCTCTATTGTTGCAACTAATCCGACCATTCGTTCTAGTTTATCTATACTATTCTCAAACTCACCTTCGGGACGACTATTAAGTATCGCAATTAAGGCTATCATAGCACCTAATCCGATACTCATAGAAAGAATATTAGATTTAAGTTTATTACCGCCAGCTAACCAAGCGGCCCAGCCAAACATTACTTCGAGGGCCGCCAAGATTCGACCGAGTTTAAATAAATTATCAATACCCTGTGACATCTCGGTTAAATCGATATCGGAGAGTATTTTCAGAACCCCCAATAATGCTAGGACTCCACCGGCCAAACCCAACATACTTGTTGCGAGTTTATTACCGCCAGTGATTCTAGCTGCCACTGAGAATAATATTTGTATGCCACTCATTACTAGGAGTATTTCAGCGAGTTTGCGTAGACCGTCCTCAATGTCATCGAGTTCTGTCGATTTTAGAAGTTTTAGAACGCCTATTAACCCTAGTAATCCCGCAGACATTCCAATAAGACTCGCTGGTAACTTTCCCTGTCCTGGTATGGTACTAATAAATGCGTAGATAGCTTGATATGATACCAAAAATACCAGTAATTTATCCAGAACTTTAACAGCCTCACTAATACCATCGGATTCAATAGATGAGATAAGTTTCAAGGCCCCGGCCATTATAAGTAAACCACTAGCCATCCCCATAAGGTTCAGACTGGATTTAACCATCTCAGTACCTTTTAGGAGTTTTGTAGTTCCGACATTTATCATTTGGAATGCACCATAGGCTCCGATAAATATACCAATCGCCCAGGCCAATCCTTTTAAACCAGTTTTCAATTGTTCCCATGGAACTTGTGATAAAACATATAAACTACCCGCTAGAATACCGATGGATATAGCCAACTCCTTAATCTTCAATTGACTACCGAATAGTCTCTTTGAGAATTTAGTCACGAAACCGCTTGCTGCATTTGTAATACTAGTCATTGCCTTAAGCATTTGTGTTAGTTGGTTTACAAATAGTAGTAGAATTCCACCCGTTGCAACTGCGGTTATTTTGCCAAAATCTAATGTTTTTAATACTTCGCCGAAATCAGTGATGCCACCAGTTGCCTTATTAATTATAAAATCAATAAAGTCTTTAAGGATACCTAAGAACCCAGATATAATGCCTCTGTTCTTCTCACCAAATTTTGATTCTATGAAAGTGGATAACTTTTTCAAAGCATTAATGAAACCATCAAATGCGACATTCGATACCATTTTGATTGTTTGGATGATACCTCCAAACATTTTACTAATCGCCTTACCAATGTATTCTATTGGATTTTCCGCAGATAGTAATCCGTCGACAAAGTCGAATAGGAATGAAATAACACTACCTAATACATCCCGAACAAAAGTCATGGAGGTTCTGAGTGTTTTCAATCCAGCCTCAAATACACCAGATTGTTTGATAATCTGAGTGAAGACATATAGGAAGTCTCCAATATTAGCAGTAAGTTCTAAAAAACTACCATTGAATGGGATTATGACTCTTATTATTTCTAAAAAGGCACTTCCTAAAAACTTTACAGTCGTCCAACCTAAATCTAGAACCGAGAATAAACCACGAAATGTTCTCTGAATTTTATTGGCCGTCTCATCTGAAATTATTAGGTTTTTTGTAAAGTTCTTAAGAGCGCTAATCATACCTGCCCATTGTTCAGCTGTCTTTGGTGGGAATATGGAATCAAACGCCCTTGATACTGCTTGTAAGGGCTTAAGTATCGCTATAGCTGTATTCTTTAAAGTTTGAAAAATATCTGAAATACCACCGAGCTTCTTGATGTCTTTTAGTAATTCATTCCGACCCTCACCACCGGATGCAAATACTTGCCATAAGATCTCCGTTAAAGATGAGAAGTTCGCCTTAGCCTCATCCAATGTACCAAATATAATTTCATAGGTTTTTAACCATCCAGATGATACGGCATCTTTAGTTGCATTAATGGAGTCGCTAAATGATTTAGATTCTTGCGATGCTCTAAAAGCCGCATTACCAATTGTGTTTATGACATCGGCATACTTTTCAGCATTCTCATCCATGTATTCCATAGCTCGAGCTGCTGTGTAGAAGCCCATTTCATCCTGAACTTCCTTAACCTTTTCGGCATATGAAGAATATTGATCTAGTGTTTTTAATAGAACGTCGTTCGTAAACCATTTATCTTTAAGATTTGAATCAAAGTTTTGAATTGTAACCTGGCCCTTTTTAATAGCACCTTCTGCTTCGGCAACGCCAATTGCAATCTGTTTAAACATCTTAGTATTCATGTTTTGATTCATGATCGAACGCCAATTCAGCGTATCAACATATCCCATACTTATAGCCTGCGATAAGTTGAACATTGCGATTGATGCAGCAGTGGAATTCTTACCGGAATGGGCCGCCCATGTTGCGATACCTTGCATTGCTCGTTCCGATACTTTTAAATCTACGCCAGCCGCTATGAACTTTGCCATGTTACCGGCCATGTCGGAAAAACTATAGCTTGTTTCGTCCGAGAACCACATAAGTTGTTCCATAGACTTCTCAACTTCTTCAAGTCTATAACCGGCAGACACCATGGTTTGAACAGCTTCAATTTTTTCTTGATATTTACTAAGACCCGCTGTTAATTGATCGATACTAAGACTCTTAACAAGGTTGGTTCCAGCGTTAACCGCCATTTCACCAATACGCCTTAATGCCCCGATACCGATTTGTTCCATCATTGAGAAGGACCGTGAAATCGATCCTATGGAATCCTCTAAACCGTTAAAACTTTTACCGGTTCCGGTGTTCTTTAACGCGTTTGAAAATTCCTTTAATGAATTCTTTGATTCTAAAATACCTTTCTCAAACTTGTGATTCTCGAAAGACATTTCAACAATTCTTTGATCGATTTTATTGCTCATAGCTTCTGCACCTCCTTCCAACATTCTTGGGCGATCGCCTCAAAGATTGGACGTAATGCTGGATTGATATAATCGATACCCTCAACGTACATCCCAGATTTTGTACCATGCCCATATTGTATAAGGAGCGCAACAGAATATCCATTTTGAATGTTTGAATTATTAAAGCCAATTCCCCAGTTCTCTATAGTGTATGACCAGCTATTGGCAGTTAGACCACTATCCTTCGGAGTTGCCGCTCGAAGTGCTTCGACACCTTGTGCTCCATATCTCTCGAACGCGGTTCTAAGCCTACGACTGAGATTTTTGCTGTTATCGAAGAATTGTTCGGCATTCCTAAAAGAACCCTTTTGAGTCATTTTAATCATGCTTCTATTCTCCTCTATTTATTATAAACAGTTAATCTTCTTTTGGTACTCTTGATGTAGTTTTTCATATTCTTCATTGGAAACAATCTGCCAAGTCTTTTTTCTTTCCCACCAAATGTCCTCTTCACCATTTCCGTGAAGCGTCTTATATGCCTCATGTATTTTTGTTTGTACTGAGCATTCGTCATCTGTCCAAGCGGAAAGATCTCTATTATCTTTAAAAGATTGGTATAAAGTATTTCGCAACATCGCTAAAAGTGCATTATTTTGATCTATTTGGAGACTTCCTAAATTTTTCAACTCGTCTTGAATTCCCTTTACCTGATCCGGTAATTTTTTTAACGAGTTAAACTCATTATCAATCTTGGAAATTCTTTTATTTATACCAAGCTTTTCCAATACCGTTACGATTGTGATTATTCCAGCACAAATACTAACTATCGTCTGCCATAGTTCCATCCGGTCACCTCATCTTTTTCACGAAATCAAGGGATATCCATCCCGCACCACTCTTAAGTTTTCCCCATTTTGAAGCACCTTGACCATCTGCTTCCTCAACAATTGTATAGACTTCATTACGATGAACTACTCCATTAATTGGATGATTCATTCCTGGTCCACATCTATAATTTAGAGCGTACGTATCGATTATGACAAGATATGGAAATTTTGGGAGAACGATCTCGGGTTTATACAAAATTTTATTAACCTCGTCCGCGACCATTCCAAGATTTTCATAAATATATTCTCCTGGACATTCTCGTGGTGAGAACCATCTATGAACCGTAATATTTTGTTTGTCGATTTGACCGATTAATGACTTATCCGCTTTCCATAGGAGTTTTGGTATGTTGTTCCTTAAACAGATGTCCACACATAAATTAATTAGACCGTTTAAGGCTTTATCTGTGATTTTGTATGGATAGAAATTATCGGAAGCTATTTCGATTGTAATAGCTCTCTGGTCGTTTGACTCGGACGAGCTACACCACGAACGATTCTTTTCTTCAACATACATCCCAACATTACCATGATCATCTATACCATAATTGGAACTTGCTCGGCGTTCTATCGGGGCGAATATATTACCTAGTGTTTGGAGGGATGCGTGACCAACCACGCAATGCGGAGTAATCGTGTCAATTTTGTGAGTTCGTAAACCCGAATTATTTGGAGATAATCTAGTGTAGGAGACTAGAGGTGAGTTGCTCATTTCAGGTATATCGTCCATAAGGCAATCTACCTGATATTCGTCTTTTCCTTTGTTATCAGTTAGCCATATTAATGATGGTAAACATTGTTCACAGGTGTCTTGTTCTTCGACGCCTGGTATGAAATCTTTTGAACATAGAGAACATTTCATACTTGTTACCCCCTTGAGTTGTATTTCGCCCGACGGGCTGCATTTTGTTCAGCATAGTAAGCTGCGGTCTCTCTCTTTGTCATCTTTTGTTTCGGACCACGCTCCAAATCACATACACGTAACAATGTGAACAATCGGGATAAATGCCACTTTTGACATTCTATCGGAATATTGTTCGCGAACATTCGGGAATATATGACCTCGGCCGTTATTACTTTTTTTTCAGTTTTTAAATTCTTCTTGGAAAATGTCGTGGCTGTCATTGGATTGTCGATATATGATTTAATTTCCAATATGTTTTCGACCGATAGTGCTTTTAGGATGTCTTCATTTGGTACGTTGCCTATTATCATGCAGCGAATATAGTCTAACTCTTGTTCTGCTGTTTTTTCAACATCGCTAAGATATGGTATATGCCATTTCGACTCCCATTTCGCTAACGATATTAAAGAATGCTCGAGAGTGAGCGTACAAGGGGAAGTAGTAATAAATCTGTTTTCTTCTTGATTGTAGAATTCCTTTGCTTCGATAGTAATCTCAAGCATTCTTAGACCTCCTATTGTTCAGGTATTTGATTTAATGTTGTTATATTGTTTATAGGTGCGGAACCATTTTGTTTAGCTTGTTCGTTATACTTCTTCAATGCTTCTCCTCTTATCTCCTTGGGGATTAGACCTAAGAAGAATTCTTTGGATGCATTTTCGTCGTAAGCCAGCTCATAAAATAAGGCACTAAACGCCTCTGTCTTACTGAATCTTATAGCTTTATCTTCATCCTTCTCGAACGTACCGGTTTCTGGATCTCTTTCACCATATGCCCTTAGGATAATTTTCTTAAGTAGATCGATTGTCTTCTTAGCGTTATTCGTCTCAACCGCATGCTCAAGGTTTTCAATTAAACCGCCTTTTGTATATGTTTCTAACTCTAACCATTCAAATTTGTTAAGATGGAAATATAATGTATCCGTTCTGACATTGTCATCATAATCATTATATTGTATTACTTTTTTAATCATAATAAACTCCTTTCATCTTTTAAAAAAGAGCCCCAAAGTATAGAGGCTCTTTAATTATTTTATTAAGTATAATTATTCTTCAGTCATGAAATTTATAACCTGTGGTGCAAGTGTTCGATTATAAATATCAACAATCCCTGAAATTGTAATAATATATACCGTATTGGTTGATAGATTTTCTCCTGGAGTAAAGGTTA
>Ga0208694_1004566_pt1 | contig 12388 bp, 17 predicted proteins | sample AD_UKC078_MetaG_FD_184442 | JGI IMG/M metagenome (GOLD analysis project Ga0208694, IMG submission 184442) | Active sludge microbial communities of municipal wastewater-treating anaerobic digesters from USA - AD_UKC078_MetaG (SPAdes) (version 2) | ecosystem: Engineered > Bioreactor > Anaerobic >...
TTTAAACAATTAGCGAGTCAGGGTAAAATCCCTGGTGTTAAAAAATCTATTTGGTAATTTAATAAATAAAAAAATGAACGACTTAATAGCAGATATGCTAACAAGAATACAAAATGGAATAATGAGAAAAAAGGAGAGTGTCTCTGTTATAAATACTAATATTAACAGGGAAATACTTTCTGTTCTTAAAAAAGAAGAGATGATTGATGACTTTGAAGTTAGCGATGATAAAAAGACAGTAGAAGTAAAAATTGCTTACAATGATAAAGAACCAGTTATTACAAAACTACAAAAAGTGAGCAAACCAGGACAGAGAATCTATGTGTCTAAAAAAGAAATAAAACCGATAATGAATGGAAGAGGTATCTCTATAATCAGTACCTCCAAAGGAGTCATGTCAGGTTCGGTTGCCAAGAGCCAAGATCTTGGAGGTGAATTTATATGTAAAGTTTGGTAGTTATGTCTAGAATAGGACAAGATACAATCAAAATTGAAGATGGAGTTGAGGTATCATTGAATGGATTAGAGGTACATGTTAAAGGTCCTCTTGGAGAAATGAAAATTATTCTCCCAGAAGATTTAGAGGTTGCAATGGAAAATGGTGTCATAACATTGAAGAGAAAGAATGAGACAAAACAAGCAAAATCAAATCATGGTACTTACAGAATGCTAATTAACAATGCAGTTTATGGTGTTAAGAATGGATACTCTAAGAATCTAGAGTTGGTAGGAGTAGGTTACAGAGCAAGAATGGAGGGTGGAGATTTAGTTATGAGTCTTGGTTGGAATCATCCAATTAAGATGGTAGCTCCAGAAGGAGTTCAAGTTGAAGTACCTGAAGAAACAAAGATTACTGTAAAAGGATATGATAAACAGAAAGTTGGTGAATTTGCAGCAAAGATTAGAGAAATTCGAAAACCAGAACCTTACAAAGGGAAAGGTATAAGATATGAAGGTGAATATGTAAGAAGAAAGAGTTCTAAAGCAAGTGTAGCAGCTTAAAATATATAGATAATTATTAAAGAAATGGCAATTAAAACTAAAAACGAAAGAAGAATAAGAAGAAAAAAGCATATAAGGAAGACTCTTCATGGGACTTCTGAAAAGCCAAGAGTATTTGTATTTAAGAGTAACAAGTACTTCTATGCTGGTATTGCTGATGATGATAAAAACATCGTTATTAAATCTATGATGTCAAAAGGAAATGAAAAAGATATATTAGTAATGGCAAAGAAGTTTGCAACATTAGCTAAGAAATATGAATCATTAGTTTTTGACAGAAGTGGATATAAATATCATGGATTAATAAAATCTTTTGTTGAAGAATTAAGAAAAGAAGGAGTTAATATTTAGAAAGTAAAAAATGGACAAAAAGAAATTTAGAAAACCTAGAGGAGAAAAGAAAGTATTTGAGAAGAAAACTCTTCCTGTTAGAAGGGTTGCTAAAGTTACTAAAGGAGGAAAGAAGTTAAGATTTAGTACAGTAGTTGTTGTAGGTGATAGAAATGGAACAGTTGGTGTAGCACTTGGAAGGGGAGCTGATGTAAGAACTGCAGTAGCACAAGGAGAAAGATTAGCTACAAAAGCAGCAACAAGAATAGACTTAGCTGGAGATACAATTCCTCATGAAGTTGTTCACAAGTTTGGTGCTGCTAAAGTACTTTTAAGGCCGGCAAGACCAGGTACTGGAGTAATTGCAGGATCTTCTGTAAGAACAGTATTAGAATTGGCAGGAGTAGACAATGTATATGGAAAGATCTTAGGTAGTTCTGATGCAAATGGAAATGCATATTGTACATTTGAAGCACTAAAAACATTAAGAAATGCAAGAGTATTGTCTAGAATGACAAAAATGCAAGAAAGAATTGCTTTGAAAGCAGAAACAGAGAAAGAGAGAAGAGCTAAGGAAGAAAAAAGGAGGAAGAAAGAAATGGAGAAGAAGAAAGCTGATAAAAAGAGTAAATTTGCAAAGGAAGATAGAAAGAAACCTATTAAAAAAGAGGTTAAGAAAAAGGAAACTAAAAAAGCAGAAGATAAAGTAAGTAAAGAAAAGTAATGAAACTAGAGAATATACCAAAAAGAAAAAATAGAATAATGGCAGGCAAACGAAAAGGAAGAGGTTATGGATCTGGTGTTGGTGGTCATACAGTAGGAAGAGGTACAAAAGGTCAAACATCTAGAGCTGGTCATAAATCTATGCAGTTCTTTGAAGGTGGTAATGTACCATTCTTTAGAAGAATGCCCAAATACAAAGGTTTCAATCAGAAATTTAAAGTAGAGACTCAAGCTATTAACTTAGAGACTCTAGAGAAAGAGTTTAAAGATGGTGATGTTGTAAGTATGGAAACCCTACTTAAAAAAGGTGTTGCTAAAAAGAATTCAAAAGCAGTAAAGATTCTTGGTAAGGGAGATATTAAGAAAAAGCTAATAATAGAAGGTATTGAAACATCACAATCAGCCCTTGCAAAAATAGAGAAAGCAGGTGGTTCTATAAAATAACCTCCTAATACAATGAAAAAATTAATAGAGAGACTTAAACAAATCTTTAAAACAAAAGATATTAGAGATAAAATAATCTTCTCTTTACTAATCTTAGTTATTTTTAGACTACTATCCTCAATTCCAGTAGCAGGTATCCCTGCAGATGCTATTAAAAGTCTTTTTGAAGGAACAAGTATGGGAGATGTTCTCTCTGCTGTATCAGGTGGTGTTTTAGAAACAGCATCTATTGTTGCGATTGGTCTAACTCCATATATTAATGCCTCTATTATCTTCCAACTATTAGGTACAGTTATCCCAGCACTAGATGAAACAAGAAAAGAAGGCGCTGATGGAAGAAGAAAAATATCTATGTATACAAGACTTCTTACAGTACCATTAGCAATCTTACAATCTTTTGTGATCTACTCAACTCTGTTAGGTTTTGGATTAATTACTAAATTAGGACCATTAGATTTAGCAACAATGGTAGCAACATTTACTGCAGGTTCTATCATGATGATGTGGTTTGGTGAGTTAATATCAGAAAGTGGTCTTGGTGGAGGTTCATCCTACCTTATCATGTTAGGTATTTTATCAGGCATTCCTGGAACTGTAAGATCTAACTTTGTTATGATGGATGGACTACAGAAAACCTTATTCATTGTTCTTTCATTGATAATGATTGTTGCTGTTGTTATTGTAACCACAGCTGAAAGAAGAGTTAAAATACAGTATTCAAGAAGAGTTAGAACAGGAGGAGCATTAGAAAGTTATGTGCCTATCAAATTAACTCAATCAGGAGTTATGCCGGTAATCTTTGCAATGGCATTTCTCTCTTTCCCACAATTAGTAGGAAAATTCCTTATCAGTAAGAACTTTAATCCGACTGTTACAGATATTTCTCAGAAAGTAATTGATTTTCTAAATAATCCATATGCTAAAGATATATTAACCTTTGTTTTAGTTATTGCATTCTCATTCTTCTATCTATCTGTTGTATTCAAAACAGATGAATTGGCAGAGAATTTACAGAAACAAGGTGCTTTCATTCAAGGTATCAGACCTGGAGAGCAGACATCTCAGTATCTGCAGAAAATTAGTCTTAGACTTGCAGCTGTTGGTGCAATTTTCTTAGCCTTACTCTCAATTCTTCCTGATATATTTGTTAGGATAGGGTTAGTAAGTGGAGCAGTATTCTCTGGTACGGGGCTTTTGATTGTAGTCGGTGTGATTCTTGAGGTAAAAAGGCAAGTAGAATCTATGATTACAACGAGGAGTTATGACAAATACCTATAGTTCAACAGGGTTACCCTGTTAAATTTCTCTCTTCCCATAACGACTATATAAGTAATTGTTACGATTAGTTAAGGTACTATAAGTTTGTATGAAGGGAAATTTATTCATTCCAATATGTTAGTAAGACATTGTAGTAATCTTGTAGAAATTTGTTTTCATAAAGTCGATAGGATATGTTTTCTCCTACTCTGACTTTATTTGGGTTCTTGTGTATATAATCAACAATCTTCCTAAAATAGATAAAATCTGAAACTTCCTTGCACTTATAACTATCTTGAAATAGATGTCCCGATAATTCATATTTCTTATTTATATATTGTGGATATTTAGTACCAATATTATGCATAGGCTTTGAAATACTAATCTTCCCAGTTTGCACAACAAGAAGGTGGAAATGATTGGGCATTATACAAATACTAATGATATCAAAATTATACTGATCGAAAGATTTCTGTATAAGGTTAAACAAAACATCGTAATCAACTTGCTCTAAACAGATAAGTTCTTTTCTGTTCCCTCTGTTATAAATATGACAAATCTTGTGCTGTTGAGTATTCTTCATTCTTGTTATTCTATTATTACTAAATTAAAATTAGATTAAATCACATAGTAATAGCCATCGCTTTGATATTTTTGATATACTATTTCTTGTAATGATATAAACTTACTTAGTATTGCTATGAAAAATTTCAACAAACCAATGACTATTCTTTTTCATGGCCCATCTGGTTGTGGAAAGGATACACAGGTAGAACTTTTAGTTCAAAAATATGGTTTTGAGAATATTGGTACTGGTGAGATGATTAGGAAAATGTATGATGCAAAGGATGAAGATGCTGTAATTGCCACCGAAGAATATACATCTAAAGGACTATTTGTTCCTAACGATATCATATATAACAGAATGTTTCCCAAGTGGCTTAATAGATTTGATTCTAAAAAGAATTGGGCTTTTGTTTCCGTAGTAAGGGATGTGGGACAAGTTGAACTTTTTGATGAATTACTTAAATCGAAAGGAAGAGAACTAGATCTTTTCATACACTTTACACTTTCAGCAGAAACAGCAATTGAGAGAATGTCTGTTCGTACATACTGTCCTAATTGTGGTATGACATTCCATCCTAAGTTTAAGAAGGAGAAAGTGGAGGGAATTTGCGATAAGTGTAATACGAAATTGATTCAAAGAGATGATGACAAACCAGAGAAAATTAGAAAGAGAATAGAAGAATACAATAGAACTATTACTCCAATATTAGAGAAGTATATAGAGAGAGGTATCTTAGTTGAAGTAGATGCAACACCAAGTATTGAAGATATTCATAAGGAAATACTTAGGATATTAGATTTGTAGAGAGATATGAAAACTAATTTTGTTTTTGAATACTCTGCTCCAGAAGAGTTAGATAAGAAAAAACCTGCAATCTTTTTATTCCACGGATATGGAAGTGATGAGAGAGATTTATTATCACTTGTAGAAGATTTTAAAGAAACTTACCATATTTTCAGTTTGCGAGGTCCAATTACCGTTTTTCCAGGATATGCATTTTGGAATTTTGAAGAAAATGGCTCATTTGTAGTAGCTGAGTTTGATGAGGTTTTGAAATCTGCACAGGTTTTTATCAATGAAGCTATTGAAGAATATGACTTAGATACGAAAAACATTGTGCTATTAGGCTTTAGTCAGGGAGCAATGTTAGCACAAAGCTTAGCATTGATTATGGGGGAGAGTATAAGTAAGGTTGTTGCACTTAGTGGTTATGTACCAGATTTTGTAAAAGAAGATAGATATACTAAAAAGTCTGTTAAACATCTTAAGGTTTTTATATGTCACGGTACAGATGATATGGTTGTGCCTTATCAGTGGGGTGAAGAGAGTAGTGAATATTTTAAATCACTTGGAGCAGATGTTACTTTTAAATCTTATACTAGTGGTCATTTTGTTACATTAGAGAATAAAAAGGATTTAGTAAAATTTGTAAAAGAAGAGTGATTTAAATGCTTGTAAAACCTTAATAAATTTGTTATTCTGTAATTACAGATTTACTACCCCAATCTTGTATTAATTTAATACCATAGATATATGACACCAGAATTAGGTGATGTAGAGGGTATAGATAATTCTCCAGAAAAACCTTTTTATAATGAATATGGTCAGATAGCTGATCCAGATATTGCTTTTGAATTGGCTCTGCTTGAAGAATTTATGGGGACGGATGTGGCTCGAAGAAGAGAGAATTACCTATTAGAAAGATTTGAAGAAGGTTATACAGAAGACCAATTGAGAAATATAGAATGGATGGATTACCTTCTAAGAGAACATCCAGCTTCTTGTAAAGAAGGTGTGCTTGATAGTGGGGAGAGAGTTGTAGTTCTTGATGGGGATTGGAATACATCGGTAAGTATACATTGTCTTAAGAATAAACCTCCTGTGGAAGAAGTAAAAAAGACTTACAACAAGTTAATACTTACTGAGAACTATCTAATTTCTATAAAAGAGAGACTCCCTGGATGTGTAGAAGATCATGTTGGTGATCTTTTTCTATTCAAAAATTTGTCTAGAACAGAAGATAATCATATATTAAAAACAAACCATCTTGGCTCTGTTATGGAAGTTAAGACTTCTCTTGTTTCTACGATAATAAATGAAGTTAATAATGCTTGTCGAGATACTGAGGAGGAAGTTGAGGAAGGAGAGATAAAGATAGAAGTAGGGAATAAAAAAGTGGAAGCTTCTTTTACTAGATATAAGGATTTCTTTGGTAATGCTAGTCCTGATACTTTGGATTGGTTTGAGCAACATCTTACTTTAAGAGATATGCTTTTTGAAGGTGTTGAAGATTTCTATAAAGATGCGAATGTCTTTGGAGGGGATCCAACTGATATTTTGAATCCTGATAAAAAACCAAAGTATCCTGTGGTATCTGCAGAGCAAAGAAAGAAAGTAGAAAACCCTCATTTTAAGAGATATGCAGAATTTTTAGCAAAAACAAAAGGAAGGTACTATGCAGACATAGAATGGAGGCGGTATGTTGAAGCTTTAGATAAAGGGATGACAGTAAATGAACTTTTTAATGAAAGGATGATGACTTATCTGACGGATACATATCCTTATGCATTTAAGGAATTTCAATGTAAAAATGGTCAAAATGTTCTTTACTCTGATGGTATATATTTTGAGGACAAGTACAGAACAACCCCTATTATGAAGAAATTTTTTAGTATGATACCTCGTGAACATCTTTATTATGATAAATCTATTGTTCTTACGACAGGTGGTTACTATGAAGTAGAAGCATGGAAAGAGGGGTCTCTTAATGGTGAAACTTTTAGAGAAAGAGTTCCTCTTACACCAGAACATATAGAACTTTTGTTAAATCAGGTCAAGGAGAATATCTACACTAATCGGGCGGAGATACTTTTAGAGGATGGTGTTAATCTTGGAATTTATCTTTATTCTAGTGTGATTCTGCGAGAGTTTTCGAAGGATGTTGTTCAAAAAATATTACCTCGAATAAATTCCAGAAATACTGTGATAAAGCTATTGAATAAAGAGAAAAAGAAAAGGATTAAAAAAGGAGAACAACTACCAGAGATATTAGAGTTGTTGTAGTCCTTAAGTATATTAAAAGAGAGAAATATATAATTAAAAAATGCTTGTAAAACCTTAATAAATTTGTTATTCTGCAGTTACAGATTTACTACCCCAATCTTGTATTAATTTAATACCATAGATATATGACACCAGAATTAGGTGGTGAGGGTATAGATAATTCTCCAAAAGAACCTTTTTATAATGAATATGGTCAGATAACTGATCCAGATATTGCTTTTGAATTGGCTTTGCTTGAGGAGAACGTAGGAATAGATGATGCTAGAAAAAGGGAACGATATTTGTTTCGGATGCATGGAAGAGAACTCTCAGAAAATCAAAAGCAACATATAGAAATGATAGATGAGTTTCTGGAAAAATATCCACATGCTTGCAAAGGTGGTTTACTAGATAGTGGAGAAAAATTCGTTGTCTTTGATAATCCTTGGTTGTATTCTACAGAGGATTTGTACTATGACTGGCTAACAAAAGCAGGAAGAGATAACAAAAGGAAACAGGTAGATGTTTTCAGTCAGCAGCTTGATCGATTAATAATCACAGAGCAAGAAATAATCTCTGTTGGGCGAGAGAAATATACGGAAAGACCTATTAAAGATAAGTTTTCTCTGTTAAAACTATTAGAAGGTTCGAGAACTAACCATTTAGGATCTTTGCTGGAAGCTGATTCTAATCTTGTTTCTGATATAGTGACAGGAGTTCGGAATTATCATAAAAATTTAGAATGGTTTAGAAATGAAGAGGTAGTAAGAGTAACTGTGCTCGATGGTAGAGTAGTATTACCTTGTCTGAGAATTTCAAACTTCTTTAGTTTTGGTCATGCTAATCCTGTTGCTTTAGCAGCTTTTTTTGATGAGCTTGCTTTTCGAGAGCATGTTTTCAAAGATTACGAAAAGTGGTACAACGAAAAGTATGCCATTGAAGATGATTTTATAGATCTTCCAGATTGTTTTAAGAAAAGTGAATATTCTTGGGTGTCCCAGAAGCAATTAGAAGGAATAAAAGATAATTCTTTTAAAAGTTATATTGACCATTTAACAAGAACAGAAGGGAGAGCTGTCGCAAATAAAGAGATTAGCGAATATATCGAAGCCTCGAAGAAAAATATGACAGTAACGGAGTTATTTAATGTGGAAAGGATGAAACAACTACACGAGGCCTATCCTTATGCATGTAGAAAGCTTTTACTTGACAATGGTTAGGAAGTAATTGTTCTTGACAGTGTATATTTTCAAGCAAAGTTTATCGATAATCCCTTTATTGAAGAGATAGTAGGTGAAGAAAAGCCTGATGTCCTAGATTGTACATCTTATATGTTTACAAAAGATGGTCTCTATAGTGTATTCACATGGACGAAAAAAGAAGGTCTGATTTCTATCCCTTTAACGGATGCCTATGTTAAACCTCTGTTGGATTCTGTAGGTCATAATGAGGAGGGAGAATTAGATCTAGGTGGTGGTAAGAAAATTTCCATAAGCTATGATGGTTATAAAGTGTTACAAGATTATACTAAGGAGGAACTTAGGATGCTTAGTAGAGAAATGATAAGAAGAAATGCCGTGTTAGCAAAGTTATATAAAAAAAAGAGGAAAGAGGAAATGATTCAGAATGGAGAACAACTACCAGAGATATTAGAATTGTTGTAGTTTTCTACATATAACAAAAGCAATAATGTTAAATAGCTTGTAAAAATATCTTTTTTTTGCTATTCTTACCTAGTCTCTTTCAAAGGCATCTAGCATAGTAATATTTATATTATTTATGTTGATTTACTAGTCTTCCTTTGGTATAATTCCAAAGATTCCACTAGTGTGGATTATTGACTAACTATGAATGATAGTAAAAAAGTTTTTGAATTTGATGGAGTAGTGAAAGAGAGTTTACCAAATACTCAATTCATTGTTGAGATTGAGGTAAATGGATCTAAACACGAAGTTATTGGATATCTCTCTGGTAAGATGAGAATGCATTACATTCGTATTCTTGAAGGAGATAAGGTAAAGATAGAGATGACTCCATATGATAAAGAGAGGGGTCGAATAATTTATAGATATATGGATTAAAATGAAAGTAAGAGCTTCTGTAAAGAAAAGATGTTCAGAATGTTACACTGTTAAAAGAAAGAACAGGGTATATGTCTATTGTAGAAAGAATCCTAAGCATAAACAGAGGCAGGGTTAATTATTAATTTATTTAATTAAAAAATGGCAAGAGTAGCAGGAATTGAAATACCAAATGATAAGAGATTATGGGTCTCTTTAATGAGTATTTACGGTATAGGTGAAGTAAGTGCAAAAAAGATTTGTGAAGGGGCAAAGGTAGACCCAGTAGTATTTGTAAGAGATCTTTCAGAAACAGAGTTAGATAAAGTAAGGAAATATATTGAAGAAAACTTTAGTGTTGAAGGTGAATTAAGACAAGAGAGATTTAGAGATATCAAAAGATTAAAAGACATCAGAACCTATAAAGGAATTAGACATAAATTAGGTCTTCCAGTAAGAGGTCAAAGAACTAGACATAATGCTAGGACAAGAAAAGGTAGAAGCAGACCTGTTGGAGGATTAAAGAGAACATTAGATAAAACTTAGTACAAAATGGCAGAAGTTAAAAAAACTAAAAAATCTACAAAAGGAAATGTTCAAAGTGGAGTTGCTACTATTTTAGCAACATTTAATAACACACTAATAACCTTAGCTGATGAAAATGGAGAAACTTTAGGACAAGGAAGTCCAGCCATGGTAGGTTTCAAGGGTGCAAAAAGAAGTACAGCCTATGCAGCTACAAAAGCAGCTATGGATGTAGCAGAAAAAGTTATTAAAAAATATGGATTAAAAGAAGTTAAGGTTGTAGTTAAAGGACCAGGAGCAGGAAGAAATGCAGCTGTTAAGGGTTTAGATTCTGCAGGACTTAAGATAACAATGTTAATAGATAAGACACCTATTCCACACAATGGATGTAGACCAAAGAAAACACCTAGAAGATAATTTGTATTTATATATAAATGGGTAGATATACAGGACCAAAAGAAAAACTAAGTAGAAGAGAAGGAGTAGAACTTAATCTTAAGGGTTCAAGATCTTTCTCTGAAAAAGCTGGGTTAAAAAGAAAACCTTTTCCTCCTGGACAGCATGGAGGTAAAAGAAGAGCAAGGCTCTCTAACTATGGATTTCAACTAAGGGAGAAACAAAAAGTTAAAAGAACCTATGGACTAAGAGAGAAGAATATGATTGCTGCATACAAGGAATCAGATAGAAGATCAAAGAATAGAAATACAGATAAAGGTTTAGAATTTTTAAGAATTTTAGAATTAAGATTAGATAATATTCTCTATCTTGCAGGATTAGCTCCTTCTAGAGCTGCTGCTAGACAGTATGTAACCCATGGTCATGTAAAACTTAATGGGGAAAAGAAAACGATTCCATCATTAGAAGTTCAAGAAGGTGATTCTATTGAGCTAAAGCAAGCAAAGTTAGCTCCATCAGAGAAATTATTTAAGACTCCTGATTGGATTGAAACAAAAGGTTCAACTTGTAAAGTTGTAAGATTACCAATTAGAGATGATATGGATGAAGGAATTAAAGAGAATTTAATTATTGAGTTCTACTCTAGATAATTTTATTTTATTATCAAATGGAAGTTTTTAAAGATATTAAAGTTACAATCAAAGAGGAAGCAGAGAATTACGGACTTTTTGAAATTTCCCCATTACCAAGAGGATATGGTCACACACTAGGAAATGCTTTGAGAAGAATCTTGTATTCAAGTTTAAGAGGATCTGGGATTACAAGTGTAAGTATAAAAGGAGTTGATCATGAGTACTCAACGGTAGAAGGTATTCAAGAAAACATGCTTGATATCATTATGAATCTTAAACAGGTTAAGTTTAGTACAAAATCAGATGATCCAGCATTTTGTAAGATTAGTGTAAAAGGAAAGAAAGTTGTTACTGCGAAAGATATTCAAACAACAGGAGATATAGAAGTTGTAACTCAGGATTTACATATTGCAACTCTAACAGAAGCATCTTCATCTCTCGATATGGAGGTTATGATTGAATCTGGAATTGGATACAAAGCAGTACCAGCAGGAGGAAGAAAAGAGGTTGGTATAATTCCTTTAGATTGTGATTTTACTCCAGTTGAGAAAGTCAGTTTAATAGTAGAGCAGGCAAGAAAGGGTCAAGAGACAGACTTAGATGCCGTTTTGATAGGTGTAACAACAGATGGAAGTATTACACCAAAAGATGCATTACTAGAGTCTGCGAAAATACTTCAAGAGTTTGCAGGTAAAGTAATGATTGCAATGGGAATGGCAGCAAAAGAGGTTGAAGCTATTCAGGAAGAAGTAAATACTCCCGATATACAGGAAGAAGCAGGAGAAACTCAGAATGATGAAATTGGTGCATGGAAGATTGAAGAGTTACCAATATCTAAGAGATCTAAAACAGGTCTTCTTTCAGGAGGATTTAAAACAGTAGCAGATTTAAGAGATACAACAGCAACAGAGTTATTAAATCTTCCAGGTTTTGGAAATAAATCATTGAATGAGATATTAGAACTTTTAAATGAGTACGGAATTAATATTAACGGATAATTTTAATGTATAAAGGGGTTAAAACAGCAAAATTAGGAAGAAAAGCATCTCATAGAGCAGCTATGAAGCAGAATCTTTTGAGATCACTTTTAGAAAGAGGTCATGTTGTAACTACAACATCTAGAGCAAAGGTTGTTAAGAAGGAAATGGAATCATTAATTGCAAAAGGAAAAAAGAATAGTGACAATATTAGCTTTATAAGAAAGTTACAATTGATTTTAGGAAATGACAAACTTACAAAGAAATTCATTGAATATGTAAAAGGTGAGAAGACAGGAGTAACACTAGTAAAAGTTGGTTTTAGAGCAGGAGATAACGCAGAAAAGACAAAAGTATCTCTTTTGGGTATTGAAAAGAAAAAGAAAACAGCTAAAAAAGAAAAAGAAGTGGAAGAGAAGGATGAGAAAAAAG
>Ga0208694_1004575_pt1 | contig 12375 bp, 7 predicted proteins | sample AD_UKC078_MetaG_FD_184442 | JGI IMG/M metagenome (GOLD analysis project Ga0208694, IMG submission 184442) | Active sludge microbial communities of municipal wastewater-treating anaerobic digesters from USA - AD_UKC078_MetaG (SPAdes) (version 2) | ecosystem: Engineered > Bioreactor > Anaerobic >...
AGGATCTGGGTATTCCTGGGTTGAGAGAGGCCAAGCTCTCCTATTACCCGGACCATATGGTAAATAAATTCCGCATCATGTTAAACCAGTGAAAAGTTAGAAGTGAAAAGTAAAAAGTAAAACCCATTACGCGTTACACATCACGGATTACAGATTTTCCTGCAAACACCCTCAGTTGCTCCAGCAGCAACCTTCACTTGCGTTCTGCTTCACCGCTTTTGCTCACGGAAAAGACCGGGTTTCATCGTCTCATAACGGTTTGTTAAAGGAAAGCCCAACATGATGCTTTGATGACTTGTTTGCTACCAAGATAATGTTTTTATACAATTTACGGAAGGTGGGACAGCTTGTGGTGGAAACTTTCACAAATATTTCTCATCTGTGACTAATCTGTGACTCACCTGATGATAACCTTAATGATTGATAGAAAAAGGACCTGAAGAAAACCACAAATGTGTGCCATGAAGAGTTATGTGCTTCGGATCTACCGCAAAGGAACAAGAGGAAACCCCGAAGAAATAGTGGGAACACTGGAAGACCCAAACACGGCAGAGGAAAAATTTTTCTCTAGTTTCGAAGAACTGAAAGATATCCTGAAGCCTGAAAAAAGAGGCACAGCCCATCGTAAGAGAGGGCAGCAACCGAAGCAGTCTGGATAGAAAGAACGAGACACAGAGCGAAAGGTAAAAAACCTCTATTAAGAACCCATCTCTTTGATGCTCTTGTATAATTGTTGCGTTTTCGGGGAAGGCTGTATCCCGAACCTGAGGCTTAGGGTGTTTTTGCATCGGAAATAGACTGCCAGTGCGTCGGCCACCTTCCCCGCATCCCTGTAACACGCCATGAGACGTTGATAGAACTCCTCTGACAGGTCATCGACCTCGAGACCCCTCTGATAGAATTCAATGGCATCATCGAAAAGTCCGGCCTTAAGCTGCTGCCCTCCGAGATTGGCTACCAGGCGCAGGAATCTATTCCGCAGCCGTTCCCTTGGAGAGAGTACCCAGTACTCGTCATCCGAGGCGAGAAAGTGTCCCTTGTAGAGCGTGATGGCTTTTCGCCCGAGTTCCGCTGTTTTTTCCGGCGACCGGTCGAGCCGCCTGGCCTCCACTTCTGCTGATATTGCCTCAAGCGCCCAGGTGTCAACAAAAACGTATCTTCGGTCAAGGCTTATTTTGCCCTCACTCGAGAGAATTGCTTTTTCATGACCGATTAGGTGTCGGAGCCTGGAGAGAGTTGTGGTGAATACGTTGTGTGCCGCATCTCCTTCTGCATCAGGCCAGAGAAGCTCAGTTAAAGCCTCCTCACCAATATTTGTTCCGCCCAAAACGATAATCGCCTTCAACAGTTGCAGCGGCCTTTTCTGGACTTTGCGGGAAAACACCACTGGAACGCCGTCTCGTAAGAGCTGAAAGCCACCGAAAGTATATATGATGACAGGCCAGGGCCAGTTCTCAAGGTGGGTTGACGGCTCTTCTGGTATGAGGTTCCGGGCCCTGATCAAGTGATGAACATACTCGATTTCTATCCTATTGACGAGCGCTGCTTTGCATATCCGGAGCATCACAGAGGGTTGCCACCAGTAGTAAAGACCAACGTAGCGCTCACTCTTTCCCAACTCCAGGGCCTCCTTCAGGATTTCTGGAGCTTCCGGTGCTTTTTTGCAGAGAGCGAGCGCAGCTTCGGCAATAAGCTGTGTGAATTTCAGAATACGGCTTGGTGTTTCCGGCATTGCCCTGTACGCGATAAGGTGTTTTTCCGCATCCCTCAAACGGTTTGCCTCGATAAACACAAATGCCAGATAGAGATGGGAGACTGCTTCCGGGAAGAAGCCGCCCGACTTCCTCGAATGTTCCAGGAGTTCTTGTCCGTGCATCACAGATTGTTGCAAATTCCCCTTTAGGAGATGATAAAGGCAGCTGCAGGCATGGTAACGTATGCGGACAAGACCCAAAAGATTTGGTGCTGTTCCGAGATCCTCCAGAAACCTTGAAGCCGACTCGAAATCACCCTTGTAAATAGCTGCGTAAAATCCCTCCGACACGATCCACGGTTCGTAAGCGATCATTCCCGTCTCTTTTCCAAAGCTGAGCGCTTTTTGCACCAATGTCACCGCTGATTCATGACCGGGAATACACTGATTAAGGTGAGCTATTTTGGCTATATAATGCCCGATCGTGAGGAATGGATCTTCTGTCTTGACCAGCCCTTCTGTTTCCCTAATCAATTCTGCCCACCGGGGATGATCCCCCAACCACGGGTAGGCAGCCCAGGCGATCTGTAAAGCCGTTCGGAACACCAACATGCGGAGGGATGGATTCACAATCTGTGAAGTTACAGAATAACTCCGGTCAACCCAAGTCCTGAAATGGGGATGGTAAGGTTTGCGTATCAACAGGGACGAGGCCATTCCACCGGCGGCAACTGCCTCGATTTCCACAGACGGGAAGGACATCCCTTCTCCCGTGTGATCATCGAACCATTCGATCCATCTGTCTAAACGATGCAAGTCTCTGTATTCTAATGAGATAGAGTTGATTATGCCGGTAAAGGCGAGGAACATTCCTGCTGTTTCGCCAATCTCTTTGAAGAGGTTTAGGGACCGTTTGAAAAGTTCCAAACTTTCAACAGGATCGTCTGCCTGTTTACATACAGCATGCCAGTACAATAGCCAGGGCGTGTGTAAGCGGATTTCTGTGGGAATTGCGGTAATCCATTTTTCGAGGGTCCTGATTCTTCCCTCAGCCAGGAGGCTTTGCGCCTGCCCCAAAATAATGGTAGCGAGAGTTTCCCAGTCCCCGGCTGTCACGAGCAAGTCTATTGCCTGGTCGTTTTGTCCGGCAGCGACAAGAAGCAGTCCTGCATTGTGAGCGATCTCACGTATCTCTTCCCGCGACAATGACTTACGTGCCATGGACAGTAGAAATGCCCGGAACAGTGGGTGATAGACATAGTCGTTATTATATCGCTCTGTAAAAAAGTTATTGCGTGAGAGCTTCTCCAGTATGGCGGCGCTTTCGCCATGACCGGTCAGGGGACGCGCTATATCGGGATTGATTGTGGGAAGAAGGGCTGTAATGATAAGGAATTTTTTCAGCGACTCATCGAACTTATCAAATACCTCAAGATGGAAATAATCCGAGATGGATTTTTGGCTGAACGAGTCACTCTTGAAGAAAAAATCCTCCTTAATATCAGTGGCGAGAATGATTCCTGCAGCCCAACCCCGCGTCTTTTCGTAGATTAGTTGCACATCCCTGTCAGGAAGGGGTTCTTTTGTTCGGAGGCGCAGAATCTCCCCCACTTCATCAAGGTTGAGACGTATATCATCCCATCTCACGTGGCTCATAAGGCTCTCTGCCTCCAGGGAAACGAAAAGGGCTGGCGGTTCCCTTCTGCTCACCACGAAAACTCTAATCTTTTCCGGGATCAGCCTGAACCCTTCGTTGAACACGTTTTGGATCTCAGAGTTTTCGAGCAGGTTCTGGTAATTGTCAAGAACAACTATGTTTGACGGTGGCATCCTCCCGAAGAGGGATTCAAAATAGCGGCGCGTAAAGACGGAAATTCCGGGACGATACCCGCGGGTAAAATAGGGCAGCGGTTTGTTCCGGCCTTTTCTTAACTTTTTCGCAGCCTGCCCCATGTGATAGAAGAAGCTGGCCAGGTCATTATCTGTTTCATCTATACTGTACCAGAGCACGGGAATCCCTCGAGTCTTTGCATAGCTTGCCACGAGGGTGGTCTTGCCTGATCCTGCAGGGGAGGAGATCCATACCAACGGGTATACCCTGAGATCATCGAGTAATTGAAACAGGCGCTCCCTGTTGACAACGTGATGCAGCCGCGGGGGAACGATCTTGGTCTGGTAAGGAGCCATGTCTTCAGGTCACTTTGGTTTATCGTAGAAAAAGCTGATGGTGCGTGCTGGCCCGGAGCTTATACGCAACGCGCGGTAAGTCTTGCAGTACCTCCGATATGCATGCGGTGTCGAAGTCTTGTGGCTTCTGCTGTCCATGCCTCACCGGTATGCGCCGAATGATTCAGACAAGGTTGATCGGCTGTTGAGTGTATAAAATCATTTTAGATTTTTTGTACTGAAAATGCAAGAAATCTTTCAAAAGGCTCCCATTTTCTTCCTGAAGCGCTGTTCTGTGGGAGAACTTTCACAGATATTTCTAATCTGTGACCAATCTGTGACTCACCTGATGATAGGTTTATGTGTGGAAAGGAGGTGAGGGGAGAAGAGGTTGCCGAAGGTGGATCAAAAAGCCCATCAGGGAATGACCCACATAATTGTCAGAGGGGCGGGTGCTCTATGAAAGTAACCAATAGAAACCAAAACGAAGATAAAATGTCAGGATGAGCGGCACTATATCTTTTTTAACAGAATGAACTTGGAGGGGGATGAACATGAATAGGCGCAAAGGGGTATTACCAATTTTTCTTTTCATGCTTGTGTTTGCCACATGGATATTGTGGGCCATGAATGCCGTTGCCCAGACATGGCCGAGGCCAGGGACGATTGGGTGCGGTTATTACCACACCGTGGGCCTGAAGACCGATGGCACGGTGGTGGCTGTGGGGTGGAACTATTACGGTGAGCTCGATGTGGACTCGTGGACAGGTATCGTCCAGGTGAGCGCTGGTTATGCCCACACCGTGGGCCTGAAGACCGATGGCACGGTGGTGGGTGCGGGGTACAGCCATCAAGGCCTCCTGTTCTCGTGGACAGATATCGTCCAGGTGAGCGCTGGTTATGGCCACATCGTGGGCCTGAAAGCCGATGGCACGGTGGTGGCTGTGGGGTACAGCAACTATTTCGGTGAGCTCGACGTGGGCTCGTGGACAGATATCGTCCAGGTGAGCGCTGGTTATTACCACACCGTGGGCCTGAAAGCCGATGGCACGGTGGTGGGTGTGGGGTACAACAATTACGGTGAGCGCAACGTGGGCTCGTGGACAGATATCGTCCAGGTGAGCGCTGGTGGTCACCACACCGTGGGCCTGAAGACCGATGGCACGGTGGTGGCTGTGGGGTACAACGGTGACGGTCAGCTCGATGTGGACTCGTGGACAGGTATCGTCCAGGTGAGCGCTGGTTATGCCCACACCGTGGGCCTGAAAGCCAATGGCAAGGTGGTGGCTGTGGGGTGGAGCTCTTACGGTCAGCTCGATGTGGACTCGTGGACAGATATCGTCCAGGTGAGTGCTGGTGGTAACCACACCGTGGGCCTGAAAGCCAATGGCACGGTGGTGGCTGTGGGGTACAACGGTGACGGTCAGCTCGATGTGGGCAACTGGTATCTTAGGCTAAACCGTGCCCCGGTATTGGAACCCATAGGAGACCAATCAGTCGATGAGGGTCAGCTGCTCGAGTTTACTGTTTCAGCCAGCGACCCTGACGATGACGACGTCCTGACATACTCGGTTGGTGATCTTCCACGAGGGGCAAACTTTGACGCTGCTACCCGTACTTTCAGCTGGATCCCAGACCACAGTCAGGCCGGAACCTATAATGTGTTGTTCAGTGTGACCGATAACGGTGAGCCACCAGCAAGCGCGTCGGAGATGATTACAATCAGTGTGGGAAACGTGAATCGGCCACCGGTCCTTGAGCCCATAGGGAACAAATCTGTCAGCGAGAATAATCTTCTCGAATTTACCATAACCGCTTACGATCCCGACGGTGACGAACTGACATACTCAGTGGCCAATCTTCCGGATGGAGCATCGTTTGATGTTTCTACCGGGCATTTCAGCTGGGTGCCGGATTTCGATCAATCCGGAAACTATAGCCTGCTGTTCAAGGTAACTGACAGGGGCGTGCCACCTGCAAGCCGGGAGGAGACGGTCATGATCACCGTCGGCAATGTAAATCGCCCACCGGTACTGGATGCCATTGGCAACAAAACGGTTCTCGAGGGGCAGACCCTTACCTTTGTAGTGACAGGTACCGACCCTGACGGCGATAGATTAACCTTCTCAACAGGAGGACTGCCTCAAGGAGCAACCTTCAATCCTGCAACACAGACCTTTACATGGACGCCGAACTATAACCAGGCAGGCAACTTCTGGGTACGCTTCACTGTTACGGACAACGGGATTCCCCAGGAAAGTGACACGGAAGAGATTGTTATAACCGTCGGCAATGTAAATCGCCCACCGGTACTGGACGCCATTGGCGACAAAACGGTTCTCGAGGGGCAGACCCTTACCTTTGTGGTGACAGGTACCGACCCTGACGGCGATAGATTGACCTTCTCAACAGGAGAACTGCCTCAAGGAGCAACCTTCAATCCTGCAACACAGACCTTTACATGGACGCCGACCTTTGACCAGGCCGGAGTCTATCCGGACATCGAGTTTATTGTGACAGATAACGGGAGTCCGAGTGAACAGGATTTTGAACTCATTCAAATCACCGTTGGCAACTACAACAGGGCTCCGGTGTTTACCCCGATCGGAGCGCAGCGTGTGGCAGAGAATCAGATGCTCCAGTTTCTGGTCACAGCAAATGATCCTGACGGGGATGATCTTGTTTACTCCACTGGCGCCCTTCCGGCCGGGGCTTCATTTGATGCCACCGCAAGATCTTTTTCATGGATACCAGATAATACGCAGACCGGCACTTACACCGTTGTGTTCTATGCAACCGATAGTGAAGGTCTTGTGGGCCAGCTTGAAGTGGTAATCACGGTCGGAGAAGGTTTAACGCCCTGTGAACTGGTTAACCAGCTCATACAGGCAGTAGCAAGGCTGAATCTGAAGAAGTCGAGGGAGAACGCCTACATGGCAAACTTGAAGAAGGTGTGCAAGTTCATCCAGAATGGCAAGGTTTTTCAGGCGATCATTCAATTAGACGCCTTTATCGCCAAGGTTCTCGTCGATACCTTACGACGCAATATCAGTGTGGCAACGGGCAGGGAGCTTATCCGCATGGCGGTTAACCTCATCAATATCATAAGGAGATAGAAGACAGGCTGCTAAAATGTGAAGAGCCGCCTACATGAATGATATGGGTGCCTTTCTGAAAAATATGTTCCAACCCCGGAAACAGAAAGGCACCCATGTCTTGTTACCCGATGAGCACCCCATCAGGGGGGCTGATACCATTGAACAGGAAACAATAACCACGAAATATTGTTAGGAGGTGGGAATTGCCAAAGCATTGTTCTGCTTTGTATGTCTGTTTCTTGTGGGATGATCTGAAGGCCACGCATAAAGCCCACGCACATTCTGGGTATACATTGAAGAGGGCTGCATACCAACCGGTCGTCCATGACCGAAGCCTTGTGGAATAAAAACGATGGAATCGAATACAATCGTATATACTCATGTATATATCTCTTCCTCCTTAAACATTCACTTGGCGGTGATAAAGCCATCCATCTCCATATCGGTCCTGGTCCATCGGGCCGGAAGGTTGTACGGCTGGTCTATAGTGGATCGCTGGTTGATGTGATCCCTTACAAGGAAGAGGCCGGTCCAGGAAAACACACCCATCTGTGGGAAAAAACTGTAGTGAATGTCCCACGTCCTGTAGAGTCTTCCTTTCTGATCATAGTTTTCTGCATGATACAGGAGAAAAGTCTCCTGGTCGATATACAGGATTCTCTGGCCGTAGACATAGCCGGGATCGAGTTGTGTCAACCTGATCACATAAAGAGGACGTCGCTCTAGCCGAATATTTCGGAACTCGGCCCCTTTTGATGTGATGTACTCTGCGCCATCAAGGGTTGGGGCAGGGACGAGGTATTCACGCTCTTCGAGCAGTTCGTAACGGTAAGGGTAGCGGTTCGGCGTAAGCTTTTGCCAAAAACCTTCCGTGTCGTCATAAATACGGCCCATTCCCAATGGGTCGTCCTGTGTGTCTCTCGGCGCGATCTTCCTTGGCTTCCTCATGGACGGAATGTAAACCATGATGGCATCAGGCTTCTCAGCGTCAAGGTAGGTGATGGATGTCTGAACCGCACCTGCAAGGTCTCGCGGCTCTGTCCAGAAAAGGGTGAGGGCCTTTTCTTCACCTCGTTTTCTGGCAGATTCGTCAAAATATCCGTAAGGTTCCATGAAGCACCTTCCTGCAAGCCCTATTTGACGAACGCTGTAAACGGTTCGGAAATCGATCCTCAGACTGCTGTTGAAGCTTACGGCCCTTCCGGTGATATGGTAATTCTGACCCCATCCCAGGTAGCGTTTTTCGAAATTGTACATGATCTGCTGGGCTCTAAACTTTCCCTCAGGCCGTGGAAACGGATACCCGCCCTCCCAGGTGTTCTGAACCAGATAACCCCTATCATCAAGCCTCGCCCTGTTCAAGTTCTTCTTCGTCAAATCCGAGACAGGCAAAGCCCAGTAGTATTGTCGCGTAGGGATAATCTCAAACTCTGGAATGGAGCCCGCAAAAGGCGGTCCGCCCGGTTTGATGCGCTTTATCAAGTCTTCGTACATGAGCGTCTTTAAACCAGGGTGTTTTTCGAGGTCATCGTATGTGTACTTTCCCGGCTTGATTTCCGGGGATATCTTCCCTATGACCTCCGGTGCTCGTATTCCGACAAGATCCAACCATTGTTTCTTCATCTCCTCCACATCGAAGGTAAGGTTTTTGTACAGATCGGCGGGTAGGACATGTTTTGGTCCATACTGCTCAAGATAAGGCCTCGGGTCATCAAACATGGCCTTCTGCTTCTCCACATCCGCGAAGCCGGGCAGGTATGTGGTGGGGTGGAGAAAGTCGGCTGCAAACAAGGCGGAAACATGCAGGAAGGCCATCAAAACCAACCCGGGAAAAAGAGGGCCAGGGAGTCCCCATTTCCTGAGAGCAGTTTTCATTATCATCGATACCTCCTATTAAAATCGGTAGTTTACCGTGAAATATGCCTGATCCTTATGGGAGAAGACATCGAAGCTTCTCTCCTTTTTCGCACCATTAAAAAAGAGGGTGCCTGCAGTGTACCTCCAGTGATGGCTCCAGTCATACGTAACTTGAAACCTGTAGAAATCAGCCCGTTCACTCCAGTTCCTGAGCCAGAAGACAGAAGGCTGGATCTTATTGTTCAGGTAACCTGTGCTGATCATAAGACTCGACTGGTAGTTGTTCTTTCTGACCGGTTCTCCTCCCGGACCGGTAAGGGTATCGTTGTCAGGGTAACCGATTATTCGCCTGTGGAAAAACTGAGGAGATATGGTGAAGGAGGTAAAGGGGTTCAATAGCGGTATCTTCACTTTCCAGTCTGCTCCTGCAGCCCAGCGTATCTCATCATGATGGTTGAACATATTTTGACGGTTGGAAGTGAAAGTACTGCCGAAAGCATAGAAGGCCTCGAGGCGAAACACAGGTGCTACGCCGCCAATGGCCGTCGACTGGAGGGGATCGATATCCGTCGCCACGGTCCCCCCTGCGAAGCGTAACACGGGATAGAAACCCTTGATGTTCGGATGGATGATCAATCTGCCATCGTAGGGGGATCTGTCAGTTCTGAATGGGCCATTCACCCTCGTTACGGGGTCCTTGTCACGGCCATAATAATAGTTTAAGGTGACAGTCGTGTCGCGCACGGCTCCTTTTGCGCGAAGTGCATACTCATAGCCCTTTGCGCCCTTCGGTTCGACTATGAGCTCATCGGCTGAGCCGATATGGGCAAAATCAAGAGGGTAACGGCCACCCAGGGTAGCGGTTACATTGGGTGCCCAGATCCCCGAGACGCTATTTCCCAACTGAATACCCTCATTCGGGCGGAACTGGACATGGGGATTAAATATACCCTGGAACGATAGGGTCTGAAGCCAAGCCGGCAGAACAGGTACTGCATATTCGGTCCTTACGAGCCAGATCGGAAGAATCGTGTTTTCAAATTCCACATCGGCAAGTCCTCGTCGCTGATCGACTGGATTGATCCGATCCATGAGGCGGAAACCGTCCGTTTCGCCCCATCTCACTATCTGCTTGCCCACCCTGAGATAGAAGGAGTCGCGGTGCCAGGTAACGTTTGCTTCATTAAGTAGGTCCTTGGTGCTGTCAAAGACGTAGAGCCTGTCGCGGGACTTATTGAAACCCTTTTTCCGCCAGGTACTGCCGTGGGGCACCTGGTATGCCCAATCCGCGTTAAGTTTTCCGCTCAAGAACATTCTGATGTGGCGCTCTGGTTCATAGGTAGCTTCGATCAATCCCTGGACGATGGCAGACTGGAATCTTTTTTGATTATCAAAATGCTCACCGGCAATACCAAACCCCATGCTTTGGCTCAAATAACCGTGGATATTGAGAGGCTTGCCCCAGAGTTGAACATCATGTGCGGCTGCGCTTGAAATAAGGATAGCATTCCCGAAGAGCAGCAAAGAAAGAAAAGGAAAAATTCTGTCTAAAAGTTTCATTTCCTCAAATAATGACACTTAATGTCATTACATGCTTGAAATTCTTTTCGAAAGGAAGGCTGCAGCCACAGAGGGATGATTTTCATCAGATCGGGGTACCATGCTTTCAGATCACCCTGATTTGTTGTAATAGGCAAATGACTTTGGCGGGGTTTAAGCACACATGAAACAAGCAGAAAAACCCTGAGAGTTCTCCGATATGCATGCGGTGTCGAAGTCTTGTGGCTTCTGCTGTCCATGCCTCACCGGTATGCGCCGAACGTTTCTGACAGATTGATGCACTATCGATTCTTTATTGTTATCTTAGGATTTTCATCCGGGAAAAGCAAGGGAATCTATCATAACATGCCTATTCTTTCAACTATTGGTTACGGAAGAATGTTCGGGGATATTTCAAGTCTGTGACTCACCTGACAATAGCTTTATCATGGAAAGGAGGTGATGGAAACTGAGGCATGCTGAAAGATTAATGTGAGAAAATACCACAAAGTACCTGTGTGGGGTAAGGCGAGATATGATAAATCCGAAACAGTCGATCATCATCGAGCAAGTCAACTTGAGAGATGTATTATTGAGCGCCCATTTTAAAGATTTGTTCACACAAACGCGCTTGATGCCCCGCCCTGTGGGCGGGGTCATTCACTTCTACATGATTATGGAATTTTTTGGATATTGTTTAACCTTATAAGAATAATGGCGATAATAGTTAATTGATATTACTCAATAATGCTGGCTATGCTATATAGTTGTCATAAGCAGATAGAAAGCTAATATATGTTATATGAAAACGGAGGTACTTCCATGAAGGTTGATGATGCAATCCAAGAGTTGGTGCGATTCAAAAATGCACTTGCCGCTGTCTGCCCTGAGATGTCGTTTGAGACCAAAGAAGCAACTTCATACGATAAACCATTCAGAGAATGTTTCCGTCAGGAGATGCCCGGACCCGGGGCATCGAAGAAAAGCGGGGTGTACTTTATATCTGATGTGGATCGAACGGTGCTATACATTGGCAAGGCAACGGTTGACAATATGGCTGCGGAAATATGGAGTAAATTCAGTGCTGCTACAGAATGCGATGCCAACGATATACCAATCTTCGGCAATAGTTCGTTAGCCAAATGGGCTGGCTCAGACACCCACGCCGACATTGTCAGAACCGGAAAGGTCCTAATTAATGCAGTACTGATTGACCCGTGTGAGTATTCGTCTCTTGCCGAAGTATACTTACACACATGGTGTTCTCGTAATGGAGGCTTGCCACCACTCAATAAGAGAATCGGATAAAGGATTCACATAACTATCGGGTGCAGCCGACCTCGTACCTCGGCGGCTGACCCAGCCGTTAGGCGGAGGGAATACATGTATTGTTCACAGTGCGGATCTGAATTAATGGATAATGCTAAATTCTGCTCTAAGTGCGGGATCAAAGTGTCGAGTGAGAACGTTGCCACAACTGCAAGCTCACCATCACTTTCTACTATCCCTAGTGGCGCCTCTGAAGTTGCATCTTCTATCGCCGTCTCTCAAGTACGCCCTTGGGTTAGGTATTTCGCTAGAATGCTGGATACATGTCTCTTGTATTATTTTTTTGCGATTATCTGCTTAGTAATAGAAGTACGGATTCAGCTATCTACCAACTTCCTTTTGGGCATGATTTTTCCTGTGGTATGGCTCTTTGTAGAGCCAGTTTTTTTGAGTCAGTGGGGAGCAACCCCAGGAAAAGCACTTCTTAGAACTCGAGTCATACATCACAACGGAGCACTTTTGACCTATGGCGAGGCGTTAAGACGAAGTGTGAATGTCTGGCTCAGAGGTGAAGCCTTGTTTATACCTGTGGTACTTCTCGTGGCTAATATCATTGCCTATAAGAGGCTTACTAAGTCAGGCATTACAACGTGGGACAAAGCTGGCTCTTTCTTGGTGCAGCACAGCCGAATCGGTACCTCACGAATCATTGTTCTTGTCGTTCTTTTTGGGGCGGCGTATTACATTTCCGGG
>Ga0208694_1004576_pt1 | contig 12375 bp, 11 predicted proteins | sample AD_UKC078_MetaG_FD_184442 | JGI IMG/M metagenome (GOLD analysis project Ga0208694, IMG submission 184442) | Active sludge microbial communities of municipal wastewater-treating anaerobic digesters from USA - AD_UKC078_MetaG (SPAdes) (version 2) | ecosystem: Engineered > Bioreactor > Anaerobic >...
GCAGGAAATCCGGGAGGAAAGGCCGGATGGATCGATTGTGGTCACCTTTCGGGTGGGACACTACGATGCCATACGCCATATCCTCAAATCCTGGATCCCCAATATGATCATCCTAGAACCGGAAGAACTGAAGCAGTCGCTGATCGTTGATGTTCAGGGCTGGCTGAAAGAGCAATCTGGTGGCATATAAGCTTATTTAGAATGGCTTGGAGTTAAAAAGATGTTTTTGTCCAGAAGTGGTAACATAGTGGCAATTTATGACAAGGCAAAGAAAAAGGGTTTTAGCCTTAATTGCTGAAACCCTTGCTATTTCTGGAGCCGATGGGCGGATTCGAACCGCCGACCTACTGATTACGAATCATATTTTGGCTATTTTCCCTTAATTTCCCTTTTAATAAAATAACACTTGACAAATAAAGGACTTATCACTATATTTCCTTCAAATAGCGTCACTTAAAATAACACGATTTCAAGGGAAAAAGTGGGAATATAGTGGGAACACCGAAACCTACTGATTAAGGGCCAATTAACGAAGGGGGTTAATCATGACAACGAGAAAATGGAAGAAAACGAACCACGCGGGGCTTAGGTATTTTGAGCATGAAACCCGGAAGCATGGCAAGAAGAAAGACCGTTATTATGCGATCCGCTTTCGTCTTGACGGGCAATTATACGAATACGGGATTGGCTGGCTATCCGACGGGATACCCGAAGCCATACGCAATGAAGAACCGAACCTGGGCTTTGAGGATTACTGTTTAAAGCTGCTTCGGCAATACAAGGCAAACGTCAAGACCGGCACCGGGCCAATGTCACCGAAGGAAAAGCGCGACATTGAAAAGGCAAAGCGTGAAGAAGCCGAACAGGAACGGAAGCAAGCGGAAAAGGAAAACGTCACCTTTGGCCAATTCATGACGGGCACCTACCTACCGCAAAGCAAGCAAGACAAGAAGCCGAAGTCTTATGAAGTGGAAGCCATGCTTTATGAAAGGTATATTGCCGACGCATTAGGCCCTTTGGCATTTCCGGCAATCAGCGCCTTCCACTTGGAAAAGATCAAAAAGACAATGGCCGACGGCAAACTAAGCGCCCGGACCATCGAATATGCTTTGCAGATCATCAGACAGGGTTTCCATATGGCCCGGAAGCTTGGCATTTATGCCGGGGAATCACCGACAAAGGCCGTCAAGTTCCCGAAGCCGGACAATATGAAGCTTCGATATTTGAGCATTGAAGAAGCCGAAAACCTATTGGCTAAGCTTGCGGCGAAATCCCAAAGCGCCCACGACATGGCCCTTCTTTCCTTGCATTGCGGCTTACGCTTCGGGGAAATTGCGGCATTGACTTGGCCTTGCGTCAACCTTGAACAAGGCACCTTGGCCATTTTAAACGCTAAGACAGGATCACGGACGGCATACTTGACGGAACGAGCCAAAGCCATGCTGGAAGCGCGAAAGCAAAGCCAAAAAGAAGCGGCGACGCGCAAGACCCGGAAGCCTGTTCAAAAGTGGAAAAGTGAATTTGTATTCCCGAAGCAATCCGGGGAAAAGGGCGTCAAGGCGCAAGCGTCAAAATCATTTACCCGGATTATTGATGAACTTGGGTTTAACAATGGCATTACAGACAGGAAGCAGAAAGTCACGTTTCACACCTTGCGGCACACCTACGCAACGCACCTTTACGAAAGCACACATGACCTTTATTTGACGCAAAGAAGCCTTGGCCATGCAACGGGAACCATGACGGCGCGGTATGCGAAAATGAGCGAAAGCCGATTGCGTGAAGGCGCGGCGGCATTACAAGCAGCGTTTATAAACGGCACGAAGAAAGCCGGTCAAGTGGTGAACTTTAAAAAATAAGGGGGCAAGCATGAAGAAAGAACAGAAAGCATGGTCACCGGAAGCGCGGGCGCGTCACCTTGCCGGGGTGAAACACTATCAACAAGTGCGAAAGCGGCAAGAAATGAGTAATTTTTTGTTTGACCTTGCAGCCGTAGTTAAGGCTAAACCGACGTCAATCTTTAAAACAATCCTTGTAAGAAACAAGGAATTTATGCGCATTGCAGCTATTGAAAGCCGGGCGGAAAAGCTTCGGCTTATTCGTGAACTGGTTGCCGACACTATGCAGAAAATAAAAAACGGCATTCTTGTTGACCCGGTAATAAAGGCGGCGCAATCGAAAGAAGCGCAAGCAAAATTCAGCAAAAAAGAATTGGCAATAATGACAGGCGAAGCCGTATAATAGCACAGAGCAAGGGGGGCTAGGCCGACGGGCCGAACACCGGCAAACCCTAGCCGGTTGCCCCTCTTTCACCATAGGGACACGAACCGGGAATAGGCAGGCCAGCCGACAAGCGGAAGAACCCCTTTCCGCTTTCCCGGTTTAATCAAGGGGCGCTTGTGAGGGGGAAAGCAATGTCCGCAACTCAATCTGTTTCAGATGAACATCGCCTCTATGGCGAACTTATCTGTTCTTTTGCTAATGCAAAAACATCCGATGAAGCAGGTAAAGAATTCCTAGAAAACATGAAATTAGCTTTCAACCTAACGATACCTAAAAATCAATTGAACGATCTGTATGCTGAAGATAATGAATTTCCTACTACCGCAAATTTCATGCATACAATTGAGCATATAAATGAAAATATGCAAAACGTCTTTGATAATTTAAAAAAAGGATGGGAAGAACATCATTGTGAAGAAGATTATATTAGAAATTTTGATAATCGGGATTTATGGCAAAGTAATGGACTTCCTAATATTGATGTTCGGTCACTTCAGCTAGATAAAATATTTGCCAGAAAAGAAACTGAACAATTAATGCAGAAATTATCTAATGACGAACAATTACAAATTCGAGGCATAGCCGAGCATTATTTTTGCGTTTTGACTTATGAACATAATTATATTTTAAATCTTAGAAATCTTTTAAAATTCATTCTTAATGCAATAGTAGAAAACAAAACTAGCAATGAAGATTGTTATGAATTCACAATGCGGTTTAGTAATTTGCTGCAAATATATAATGAGATGAAATCTTACTCACATTATATTTATGGGTCTGAAGATAATTGCCTTATTTTAAAACGAAAATCATACTTCAATGCATATTTCTTTCTTAATCGTTTTGAATCGATGCCGTTTTATAATCTTAAAGAGTATTACGCCGAACCTATTTCCTATTGCTTAATTGAATTCCTCATTAAAACAGAGAATCAGAAATATTTAAAAAAATGTATTTACTGTGAGGATTTTTTCATCGCTAAACATAAGACAAGAAAGCTTTGCTATCCGCCAAAAGAATGCGAAACAGAAAATAAAAAGAAATGGCAACGAAATTTTATGAGTAAGAAAAGGGATAAAAACGGCCCTGATTTTGATTCCAAATATATTTGATGTTAGATTAAAAATTTGTGTTAGACCTAGATTCAATCTAACGTAAATATCTAATATAACTATTCTTTTTTTGACATTGACGTTTTTTAGTATTATCTTACGCCCTAAGAGAAAAATAAAATTCTTTTAGGGGGTAATGTCATGGAACAATCAAGCGTATCTAATCTTCTGCAACAAATGGCGGCAAATTGGCCATCGCCTATCGTGGCACGAACCGAAATCGAAAAATTCACCGGCGGACTAATCAGCGAAAAGTATCAAGCTAACCTTGACAGCGCGGGCAAGGGGCCGGAAGGCCGAATCCGCATTGGCCGGAAAGTAGCCTATCCGGTCAATGAATATCTAACCTGGCTTAAAGAACGGAGCGAAGAAATACCGACACGGAATAAATAAGGGGGGCGGCAATCATGGAATTTGCAGAAATAAATGAAGAACGCATTGAAAGCATCCGAAAGCATGGCAAGGCAGCGCGGGGACAAAAGGAATTGATCGGACACTTAGAAGGGGATCGGCTGACCCTGAAGCAGGCTGTCAATGCTCATTGCTACGATTGCACCGGATTTTTTGCAGACGGGAAGGTTGATTGCGGGATGAAACATTGTCCCCTTCATCCCTTCATGCCCTACAATCCGAACCGTCAAAAACTCCCCGGCAGAACCATGTCAGAAGCTCACATGGAAAAGATGAGGGCGGCAAGACATCAGGAATCAAATCTTTCGCTCTAGCGCCTTTTGGTGACAAGAGGTTTTCAACTTAACATCCGGGGGACGGGGGATTTTTCTTTGACGACCCTTCAAGAGAAATATACCGAAAAACTGAATAGACTGCCAGCGCCGGGAACAGGTTGTCACCCTGCCTTATTAGGGGCGGCAAATGTGGGGGCGTTTGCGGGAATTCCGGCGGAAGAAGCCTTTGCTGATATTCGGGCTTCTATCCCCAGGGGGAAGCGGAAAATATCAGACAAAGAAATCCATGAAGCTGTTTCCCGCGCTTATCGTGAAAACAGAAGCATCATTTTGCCTAACGGGGAACAATACCGGCGTTATACTCCCCGCAAGACAGAACCGCTTGTTCATGATGGCAAGGCAGCATTGAGGCGGATCATTGAACAATCCAATATTACCGATGAAGCTGATTTATGGGAACTATCTGAAATTCGTCTTGACTGGAAAAGAAAAGCAGACACGATCAACTTTCTTTCCCGCATGTTTGAACCGGCGGACATGGTTTTCATCGGCAACCGTGAAGAACCGGGGATTGTGGGGCAAAATATCCGTTCACAAGGCGATTGGATAAAGTATTTTCAATCCGGCGGTAAGACCGCGCCTTTCATTATCGTGAACCCCCTAACAGGCCAGGCAGCGCCGAAAAAGACCGGGGACGGTGAAACATTCCGGGGGGACGGCAATGTTCAGACATTCCGTTATTGCCTTGTGGAATTCGACAATCTTTCCCGTGAAGATCAAATCCGCTTCTGGACGGCGGCACGATTGCCAAAGGCCGCGCTGGTGGATTCCGGGGGGAAATCAATTCACGCTTGGCTTAGGCTTTCAGGAATCAAATCAATAGAAGATTGGCAAAAGGACATCCGGCAGGAACTTTATGAGCAACACTTAATCCCTCTAGGGGTTGATTCCGCTTGCTCTAATCCTGCCCGCTTATCCCGTTTGCCCGGACATATACGCGACAATGGAAACCATCAAAAAATTCTCTGGTTGGCAAAACCAGAAAAGGACGGGTTTAAATGAATAATTTAAAACACTTTTATGAGCAAGCTGAAGTCAATCCGATTGAGGCGCTTACCGATGACCTAAAACACTCCATCAATGACGGCAACAAACCGGAAGCCAAAAAGATCATAACGAAGCTGAAATTGTTTTTGAATGAAGATGAAGAACTGAATTTTCTAAACGCTTCAAAATGGATTGAGCAAGAAACGGAAGAACCGAATCCGATCATTGAAAGCCTCTTTGAAACTGGCGACAAGCTGGCTATTATCGGCACTAGCAAGGCTAGGAAATCTTTTCTCACCCTTCAATTATGTATATGTGTTGCGGCGGGAAAACCTTTCATGGGGCTGCAAGTATCCCAAAAGCGCAAAGTCATTTACATTCAATTTGAGATCAAAGACAAACACTGTCACCGGCGATTGAAAAATATGTGCCTTGCTATGGAAATTGACACACACGATTTAGAAGATAGGCTTCTGATTCTCAATGGCCGGGGGTTAGGCATTACCGGAACGGCAGGCATTGAAAGAATACAGGCGGCAGTCAAAGACCTTCACCCGGATTTCATCGTATTTGACCCGTTATATAAGCTTTCGGAAGGCGTTGAAAATGCCGCTGAGGACATGAAAAAGACAATGGCGGGGTTTGATGCGCTGATTGAAGCAACGGGGGCGGCAATCGGCTATGTTCACCATGACGCAAAAGGTTCACCGGGGGATAGAAACATTCAAGACCGGGGCGCTGGTTCAAATGTTTTAGCGCGTGATTATGATGCGTGCCTTGCATTGTCGGAACATGCGTCATCCCCCGGCGCGGTTGTTATAGAAGCACTTTTGAGAAATTATCCACCGATGGAAAACTTTTCCATTCAATGGACAAATGACGGCGAAGGTTACTGTTTTCGGCGCGCGGATGATATTATTCCGGAAAAGAAAACATCCCGAACAAAGCCAGCGCCTCCCCCCCTGTCAAGTTACTATCCGGCGGCAAGAGAAATTTTAGGGAAAGAAGAAATAAATGTGACCACGTTTAAAGATGCCTTTAAAAACAAGACGGGGCTTTCAGATAAACGGATAAGGGAATTTATGGCGTGGGCGCAGGATATAAACGAACCGCGAATCCTGTCAAAAGAAGCCTATGGCCGGGCGCTGCATACTAAGCATATCCGGCTTGCAGAATATGAAGAAGTTTAGAACGTTCAATTCTTATAGAACTGTTGCAACACGTTCTAAATTCTCTAAATTCTCTAAAGGTTCTAAATCAATTTTAGAACTTTTAGAACTTAGAGAATGCGCCCCTATTATAGGGCGCATGCTCTATTCTAAAATTTAGAACCGACGCGGAAGCCACTAAACGACCGGGGAGCAATCATGGCCATTTCAAATGACAATCCCTTTTTTACCCTTCCCCCGGTCACTCATATCCGGATAAAATACTGATTGGCAAGGGGGGATAGCCGGGTTTCCCTGGTCGCTTGGTCGGTCCCAGTTCCTTTTTGTTCTGTCCCTGGTAACATCAATCCGGATAAAATGTTGATTTATCAAGGGATAGACGTTTTTCCCTTGTAACATTGTAAATCGGCTATAGGGTCCTTTTTTAGTCTATAATGCCTATGTTTTTGACGGCGTCCCTATCGGTCCTAAAGCCCTACCCTATTAAATCCTATTGAATATTTCCCTTTGTTATCCGGGGCCGAGGTGTCCACGAAGTTGATATGTCAACACAGAGAGGGTCCTTTTTAGGGTTAACTTATTCACTTTTTGACTGCGTCTATATCGGCCCGGGTAACTCTAAACCATTAAATCCCTTTGATTATCCTCTAGTGCTATCCGGAATTGAGGCATTAACTAATTTGACAGATTGACAGTCAATTTCGGCTAAAAATAGGCGAAAAGGTCAGATAGGGTTATGTTTATCCGGAAACTGAAACCCCGTTTTTTCCCTGCTAAGGGGGACGTTTTTTCCCAGGAAAGGGACTTCCTTTTTTGTGCCGTAGCCGTCTATGAAAAACGGGTTATAAACTCGGAATTATTAAGATAATAATACTAGACGCCGTCAATACCGGGGCCGATAGTTGACAGGGGTTACATTTTTGATGTTTTTTCAACCTGTAATTTTTCGTCCTATTCGCTATAATCTCTATTTCATTAGGGAATATCGGATATTTTCCCCAGGCCTGAATATCAACTTTCTTGACTTTTTTCCCATGAAAACACCCCTGAAATGACGTCCAGGGGTGCATTTTCTGCACTTTTCTTCTATTTCTTCAACTTCTTTCATCCCTTCCGGACCGTCTATAGACCGTAAGCAATTTATTTGACTATGAAAAACCGGACGGGTTTAATCAGTCACGGAACCTACAAGTTTGCACTTTTCACCCTGAAAATAGCCATAAAACAGCGTCCAGGGGCCGCTAGGGGTATATTTTTTATACTTTTTGTTTTCCGTTTAATTCGCACTAAAACCATAATAAATTGATTTTATTAGTGAATATCGGACGGTAAGCCCCGGTTTAGGTGTCAACTTTTTGGAACTTTTACCCCTGAAAATGGCCCTAAAAGGGTCAGATAGTGACAGTTTCGGTCAGAAAAGAGGCCCTTTTTTATATCCTTTTTGTCGCACTGTTCGGTGATAATCTCTAACCAGGGTTAAGGCTCGGGGTGGTCCCCTACGGACAGGCAAACCGTATAAAACCGTTAAGTATTGACTATTTATATAAATCATCTATCCCCGGAAACCAGAGGCCTGGGGCCTTCCGGATGGTGACTTTGGTGTTCGGTGTTGTCGGTATTATCGGTATTTTTGCCTAAACTTTCTTTTTTGTGTCGGCTTTGGTGTCTTTAGAATAGGTTAAATCTTGATAATTGTAGAACTTACCGCTATTTTTTTTGCGACATGTCCTAGTTTATCATGAGCAATTTCATGCGCCGCCACAAAAGTGAGAGTATCATTATCAAATTTTTCAAGGGCCTCTTTTGTGAATGTAATATTGCCAGATATATTAACCCAGGCATTCGGTTCGTTTTTATCGCTGATAAATACGTCATAATCTACATCCGGGTTGATACATTTGCCGACTTTATAAACTATTGAATATATGCGAGCCATTTTGGGGTTCTTCGTATTCATTCGTCCAGCTAGGATTTGAGCGTTTTCGGCTTTCTTTATCAATTTGAGAAACGATAAATTACGCTCATAATCGTCCGACTGAAAAACGCGCTTCCCCGTTTTTAATGAAAATTTTACATAGTCGGAGGCCTTGTATCCGGATGCATCCACGGCAAACAAATCCACATCCCTTTCAATGAATATTTTGGCGATATCGTAATCACAATACATTGCGGCCAGGATAAGCGGCGTTGTTCCATTGACATCTACAACGTGTATGTCAACGCCTCTATCTATTAGTAGCTTTGATAGTTCATGGTTATTTGCCGCCAAAGCCAACAATAAAGGGCTGCTTTGATCATTGCCTCTGGCATTGACATCAGCTCCCTTGTCGATAAGCAGTTTGGCCATGTCCAGATAACCATAACTTGCCGCCCATAGAAGAGGCGTATAACCGGTTTTGTCACGCTTGTTTACATCAGCGCCGATATTGACTAGCTGTGCAACGGTTTCTTGTTTCCCAGACCAGATTGCATGCATCAAAGGCGTGTAACCATTATCATCAGCTTCATCAATATTGGCGCCTTCTCTGACAAGTTTCTCCGTGGCAAAGGTATCACCTTCTGCTGAAGCTTTTATGAGAGGCGTTTTGGCAGCACATCCTGAAATTAAAAGAAGAAAGGCGCATGCAAATATGATTTTTGTTTTCATGGACAAACCTCATGTGCCATATAATTGATAACATAGCCGCTGTCCAATGGAGGATCATGTCATGAGAAAAATAATAAATTATCGCATATCTGATCGTCATCCTAAGTTACAGTACTTAAATTGAAATTTATTGTTTTGGAATTTGTTTTAAAAAAAGCCCGCCTGTTCTAGGCGGGCCATAGTTACTGTTGCTTAACGATTAAAAAAAGTATTTGATGCCAAAATTAACAAGAAACGAATCAAGGTTCATGCTTCCCACTAGCTTTGCCGCACCAGCAGCTGCGGTAATGTCAGTTTTTGCCCAAACGTATTTCAAATCTACGTTAAGAGCAAGATTCCGATCCTTGGTGAGAAATATGTCTGATCCCGCATTGGCGTGATAACCCAACCCATTGTCGACAGAGACGTCAGCGGCAGGATTAAAGAAAGTGTTATCTTTATCATAGGATCTAATATAATATCCCAAACCTAGTCCCACATACGGGCTAAATATTCCTACTGGATAATGGAATTGTGCCGTCAAGGTGATGGGCATTTGTTTGATTTCGCCAGCTTTCCAAGACGTGCCGGCAACTGTGAATTCATTCTTTGATGAATTGATAAAGTCTAGTCCAAGTTCAGCGGAGATGTATTTGTTGATTTGAAGAATTCCGTTAAATCCAAACGTCCAAGCCCCGTTATTTGAATAATCAACATTTCCTGCCACTCCAAAGCCCGCGACTGAAACCTCCATGCTTCCATTGCGATAAGAATTATAACCTGCTCTTGCGCCTATGCCAAACTTGGGTGCTTCCGCATAAACTTCAACTGCAAACATCATCGCGACTAAAATGGATAATAAAAAAATGCTTTTCTTCATGCTTGCCTCCTTGTTTTATTTTTTTCGCCCACGGCGACATTACATTCTATGTTGCATCGCTTTATGGGTTTTGTGATCAAGCTCAAATTATTCGCAATCCTTCATTTATTGGGTGTAATAAAACTGTGGAAAATAATGTTGGTGATGTCGCTTACCTTCGTTAAAGCGTCTGCGATAACCTCTTGAATGAAGCGATAAATCACCGTTCATGTTCTTTGCCTTTGAATGTTTTTATGCAACTCTTCTTAGATACCTGTGTTGTTTTTTCCATAAGCACACTTAATAGTGCATTGTCAACATAAAATAACACTAATACAGGGTTTAATGTCGTTTTTAAACCATCTATTATTCATATATGAAAAAACAAATCGAAAGTGAGAGATTGCTTCTTGGCCGGAGGATTCGAAGCCTTAGAAACATCAAGGGATGGACACAGGAAGAGTTGGGCAGGCAGGCTGATTTAAGCTACAAATTCATTGGAGAAATTGAGCGCGGTCAACAGAATCCTTCCTTGGACACTATCGTTAAAATCGCTGCCGCGATGAAGGTTGAGCCTCTGGAACTATTTCGTTTTGAACAGGAGACTATTGATAAGACAGTTGTCGAGAATCGAATTGGTCGAATTGTCAAAGGATTGCCTGATGAAGATGTGCGTCGTCTTCTGATGGTGCTGCGAGTGTTGTATCCTGTGGTATAAATGATTTATTTTTCAGGAAGCTGTTTCCTGCGGCGGATCGCGATCCGTTGACACAGCGGTGACAACATTCACACCCGCCTCATTTCTTAAAACCGGTATTCCAGCCCCGTCGCAACACTCCACTGCTCCGACCAAACCTTGACACCGTGATCAAAAGTGAAATCAATATCGAAAATGTTGTTGGTCAGGTTGTGCGAGCCGGTGCTTTTGATGCGCAGGTATTCGGCGCCGATATTCGCGCTTAGGTTTTGCGTGAACCCGATTTTCAGATTTACCAGGGCATGCCAGGCGTCTCCCGTGGTCTTCTCGCGGGTGATTCGGTTGCCGGTCCGGAGCAGGTGATGGTCTTCGTTGCTCCCGGCCACGTAAGCCCAGTCTCCCTGCATCGTGAAGGCGAGGCGCGTCAGATGAAAAGGCTTTCCCAGTTCGAACGTGGTTTTCAAGCCGGTAAAGAACTGCCAGTACGTTTGTTCGAACCGGATGCCGTCTCCCGGCAATAATTCCGTCCCCTTTCCAATTTCAGACTGAAAACCGTCGTGTGTGACCAGTGTAAAGCGCTGCCAGGCCAATCCGGCAAGGGGCCGCAGATCCAGCCATCCGGGCAGGCCGATCCAGTCCGATATTTTCAAATCCGCGTCGGCGCGGACCCTATAGCTGGGCTCCATGCGGCAGGAGGATTCGGAATAAATCGTTTTGAGAGCCGGCTGTGCGGCATCGTCCCAGTCGGAATCCATCATGACGCCCCGCGCCTCGTCCGACAGGTTGCGGAAAAACTCCACGCCCGCCGAAAAACGGGAAAATTCGCGGCGCATCGACGCGCCCGCCCACCAGCTGTCCAGCGGGAATTCCAAACGGCTGAGCGGTGCCTGATGGGGAGGAAACGGATTTCCAAATTCATAGGAGGTGCGGCTTTGAAAAAAATACCGGGTTTGCAGGGAAACCGACCAAGGCCGGACAGCGGCTTGCCGGTCCTCAATCCCGGCGGCAAACACCGTGCCGCACATCACCGTGAAAAGCAAAACGAAGGCGATGGATGCCAGGAGGCAGGAATGGATTTGGCCGGGTAATCTCATGACGGATCAGGATTTGAACCGGTGTGCCGGGCGTCGTGATTCTGCACCCGGTTCAGGAAGCGCCGGGCAAAGCGGGCAAAGCGCCGGGGCAGCGGAAGAGATGCGTGAATTTTTTCCAGCGATTCGCGGGCGGCTTCTTCCCCGATCCGGATAAGCGTATGCGACCGGCTGAAATCGGCCCAGTGCAGGTCTCCCACGGCGGGGCGGATGATGACGTCCGCGTTTTGAAGCTCGGCGGCCTCCAGCGCGTTGGCGGTGATCTCGCCTGCGCGGTACAAAACGTCCTTTGCCGTTTCGATGTCCGCTTCCTGAGGCAGATCGCGGTCCACCACCACGGCGATGACAATATCCGCTCCGGACGCGCGCGCCGCGTGGACGGGGACCAGGCTGGTCACGCCTCCGTCCGCCAGAAGCCACTCGCCCAGGCGGGTGGGTTCAACCGCTCCGGGAACGGAACTGCTGGCCAGCACCGCCTGGCGAAGGGAACCTTCGTGCAGGACGACCTGTTTGCCGGTAATCAAATCCGTGGATACGGCATAAAAGGGGATGAGCGTGGCGCGGATGTCCACATCCGGGAGCAGGTAATTGATGAGGGACTGAAAATCCTCGGCGGGCAGGATGGAGGGACTGAACAGGGCCTTGACCAGATAATATTGATTCCGGGCAAAGATTTGCGCTTTCTGAACAAAGCTCTTCGGCCCCGTGGAAAACGACAGGCCCATCGATTTGATGGCGGATTCCTCGAATTCCGAACTCTTCAGATAGGCGTCCACTTTTGCCGTAATTTCGCCGGTCGTCATGC
>Ga0208694_1004581_pt1 | contig 12364 bp, 12 predicted proteins | sample AD_UKC078_MetaG_FD_184442 | JGI IMG/M metagenome (GOLD analysis project Ga0208694, IMG submission 184442) | Active sludge microbial communities of municipal wastewater-treating anaerobic digesters from USA - AD_UKC078_MetaG (SPAdes) (version 2) | ecosystem: Engineered > Bioreactor > Anaerobic >...
AAAGTACCCATGTCTTTCGTCAAATTCGAGCGCGTTGATCTCGCCTATAACCCCGGTGGCGCCCTTGCCATCGAGGATGTCAGCCTGGAAGTGAAGGAGGGCGAGTTCGTTGCCGTGGTCGGTCCGTCCGGCTGCGGCAAGTCCACCCTCATGAAGCTCATCTCGGGCCTCAAGCCGCCGTCGGGCGGCTATGTGTATGTGGATGGCCGCCAGGTCGGCGGGCCGCTGAAGATCGTCGGCATGGCCTTCCAGAATGCCAACCTGCTGCCCTGGCGCACCACCCTCGACAACGTGATGCTGCCGCTGGAAATCGTCGAGCCCTACCGCTCGACGCTGAGAAAGGAGCGCGCCCGCTACGAGGCCCAGGCCCGCGCGCTGCTTGCCCGGGTCGGCCTGGCCGGTTTCGAGGACAAGTTTCCGTGGGAGTTGTCCGGCGGCATGCAGCAGCGCGCCTCCATCTGCCGGGCGCTGATCCACCAGCCGCGCCTGCTGATGCTCGACGAGCCCTTCGGCGCCCTCGACGCCTTCACCCGCGAAGAGCTGTGGTGCATGTTGCGCGACCTGTGGCAGGAGCAACCCTTCACCGTCATCCTCGTTACCCACGACCTGCGCGAGGCGGTTTTCCTGGCCGACACCGTCTACGTGATGAGCAAGCGCCCCGGCCGCATCCTCGTCCGCCGGGAAATCGGACTGCCCCGCCCGCGGGATCTGGACGTCACCTACACCGACGCCTTCGCCGGCTACGTGCATGAACTGCGCGAGCACATCGGCCGCGTCCGCGCGTCCTGAAAGGAATCAAGCGATGAAAGTGAATCTCGTCAAGGCCGCCCCGTGGCTGGTGGTGGCCGGCATGTTCCTGATCTGGGAGCTGATCTGCGCCGGCTTCGATATCCCCGAGTTCCTGCTGCCGGCACCGAGCGTGGTCTGGAAGGTGGGCATCGCCCAGTTCGAGCCGATCATGATGCACGCTACCCAGACCTTCATCACCACGCTGGCCGGTTTCGCCATCGCGGTCGTGGTCGGCCTGTTGATCGGCATGGCGGTCGGTTCTTCGCCCTTCCTCTACCGGGCCATGTACCCGCTGCTGGTCGGTTTCAACTCGATCCCCAAGGTCGCCTTCGTGCCGGTGCTGGTGGTGTGGTTCGGCATCGGCACGGTGCCGGCCATCCTCACCGCCTTCCTGATTTCCTTCTTCCCGGTGGTGGTCAACGTGGCAACCGGCCTCGCCACGCTGGAGCCGGAACTGGAAGACGTGCTGCGTTCGCTGGGCGCCTCGCGCCTCGACATCCTCGGCAAGGTCGGCCTGCCGCGGGCCATGCCCTACTTTTTCGCATCACTGAAGGTGGCCATCACGCTGGCCTTCGTCGGCTCGGTGATTGCCGAAACCGTGGCCTCCAACCTCGGCATCGGCTACCTGATGATGTCGGCCAGCTCGTCCATGAACATGCCCCTCGTCTTCGCCGGGCTGATTGTCATCGGCGTGATGGGCGTGGTGATGTACGAACTGTTCGCCTTCGTCGAGCGGCGCATGACCAGCTGGGCGCACCGCAAACCCAACGGCGCCACCTGAGCCGCCGGGCGGCGCCGTGCCTAGGCCGGCGTCGCCAGCTTTTCCAGCAGCAGCGGTTTCACCTGCGCCAGCCATGCGTCGATGCGTTCGTCGGTAAAGCGCCCCTGGGTGCGCTCGTCGATCACCAGGCCCACAAAGCGCCCGTCCTCGACGGCGGCCGAGTGGGTGAAGGTGTAGCCCTCGGTGCTCCAGCTGCCGACAATCTCGGCGCCGTAGCCCTTGAACAGCTCGTAGAGCTTGAAAAGAGAGCTGCAGAAGCGCTCGGAATAGCGCTCCTGGGCGCCCAGCCCGAAAAACGCGATGCGCTTGCCGCTGAAGTCCGGCTGCTGATCGGACTTGGTCAGAAACTCCTCCCAGTTGGGCTCCAGGCAGCCGGCACTCAACCCCGGAATGGCGCCCTCGCCGTAGCTCGGCGTACCCAGGATCAGCACGTCGTACTGGAGCATTTCCTCCATCGTGATGCGATTGACGTTAACCGGCTTGGCGGCGATGTCGTCGCCCAGCTTCTTGTGGATTTTCTTGGCAATCAGCCGCGTAGAGCCGGTTTCGGTGCCGAAAAACATGCCGATTTTTTTCATGGGAATTGTCGCGAATGCGCCTGAAGGGACACGGATAAGGCCTTCCTAGCAGAATTTATGCCCTATTCGCGCCGAACTTTCGCTTCCGGTCTTGACCTTCGCCCTGTCTCGGCTATAATCCGCCCCCTTCGCGACCGTGCCCTGGTGGTGAAATTGGTAGACACGCTATCTTGAGGGGGTAGTGACGCAAGTCGTGCGAGTTCGAGTCTCGCCCAGGGCACCACGAACAGAATCAAAGCAGTCCAGTGAAGGCCGGCAAGCCCAGAGAAATCAGGGTTCCGGCCTTTTTTGCGCCCAGTGAAGTCCAGTAGGATCCATTGCAAGCCGGCTGTTTTAGGGGGTAGATTCGGGGGTATCCACTGTTTTGCGGAAGCCGATACCCCCCGATGCCCCTCACTGACACTCAGATCAAGGTCATAAAGCCCGAGGCCAAGGCCCGCAAGCTGGCGGACGAGAAAGGGCTGTACGTTCGCCGTCTCCATGCAGCAAACGACGGCGTTGTCGATCTGAAAGCCCGCCTCGACGTTGCCGAGCGGGAGCGCAGCGCCCTGGATAAACAGATCTTTCGTAACCAGCCAACCCACATTACTCTTGGCGCTTATAAGACTGCCGGCTCCTGGCCTCCGGAAGGGCCGGCCGCCTCTGTCAGTTCCATGGTTTTGCAAGGCTCCCTAGTATGAGTACCTAGTCTGGATCGATATCGCTGGTGGCGAGGATTACGTTGCTGTCGAAAAGCTCCCGGATCTACTGGAGTTGCTGCGGAAAACGGTTCCCCTTGCTAAGTCCATTGATGAGTGGGCGATCAAAAAAGATCAGTTCAAAGATGAGATTGAAAGAGAGATGAACGCTATTTCGTCCCGCCGAAAATAGTCATCGTTTCATGGCCGAAATAGATGGCAGGCTTTGGTTTCCGGCTGGTTCTTGAGATCGGCCACGCTTGTCTTAGCCGACTTTCAAAGTTCGGCTAGGTCTGGCGGGAGTTTGGCATTGAAGGTTCCAAGGTGCTGCGTCGAGACCGGCTGGCTCGATTAGAATTCTCCAAGTTCCGTGTGCATGCAGCATGCTCGTCTTTTTTGAGAATTTATTCACTCATTTGAGAAATGAAAAAAGTCGCCAGTTTCTTAGAAAAAGAGGCGTTGAGCCGTCTTTCAGAAGGCGATGGTGACGCTTTTGGGCGTACAGCATTCAACCGCTATTATTACGCAACTTTCCTCCTCGTTCGAGATGCTCTGAGATCCTTCAGGTCGGAGTGGACGGAAACTCCACACGCCTCAGTCCCCGAAATACTGCGTGGAACAATTGTCAAAGAGCTTAAAAAGGGGAGGCGCCATGCGGAGAAGAATGAGGATAAGCCAACATCATCTATGTGTTATGACGCAATTAAAGCATCAGAGGCGTTGGCTGATTTGATGGACAAGGGTCGGCGCGTACGAGTAACGGCAGACTATAATCCTGAAATTCCCATAGACTTCACTAAGGTTGGTGATTTTAAATTGAATGCGGTTAACGTCACAGAGGCAAGAGATTGGCCATGCAAGTCGGAGTCTTTTATCTTGACGATCAAGCTGGCTTGGAAGCAAATTAATGTCTAGCCAAATTCAGGAAGTTAAGAGGCTCTGCCTTCAAAATGGAGTTCCACTTGTTGGGGATGTTGTTTTTGACGTTGAGAATGGCACTTTGCTGGCGTATGTTGCAGTAAAAAAAGATCTGGATGGAAGGCAAATTCCGTCTAATAGAAAGATTGAAGAAGTTAAGAAGAGTCTTCTTGATGCTGGCGTTTTGGTCGATTTTTTAGTGCACGATGAGCTGGGTCAAGATATTGAGTCAGGGCTGCGCGCAACCCTTCTCATGTCTTTTCCTAATGAAGTTAGAAATGCATTTTTATCAATAAGCGGTGGTGCGGCACAAGTTTGGATTGATCCAAAGCGAACCTTTGACGAAGAGCTTCTTAAGGCTGTAGAGCGTAGAGTTCGTCAATATCTCAAGGTTTTTAATGTTGATCTTGATTCGTTAGTCCGTACGACTACGGAAAATCTTCCTGGGGTAACGGCTTGCCTCAGCCTAATTCGCCACTTGGCGCCGGTTTTGTCGTCAGAGTTGGAGAGGGCCCTTACATCGCACGGGTTTACTGTCCCATCCGAAGATTGGCTAAAGCGGAGGCTGGACTCCATGCGAAAAGAGGGGCGCATCGTACGTATGGCGAATGGAACTTATGCCCTTACTCTACTCTCCCTGCAGCGTCTTGGAACCGCAAAGGGTAAGCGGAGCCCCGATGTTAACAGGATGCTTGCTTTGGCTAGATTTTGCCGCTAGTCTCCGATTGCGGGAGCTTCGGCGAGGGTATGAATCGTACCCAATTTGCCAAGATCAGGTGTAAGAAGGATGCCGTCGAAATGGCCGGCGCTCCTTCGAATCACCGGCCATTTCGACGGCCTCTCAACGAAAGTTTACTTTGCTAAATGAAGCTCCCGCACCCACTGTTTAATTCTTCTTTCTTCATTTTTCCTACTGATGGCGATCTGATTCGTGCTCTTGGAGATCAGGTCGCGCCTGCAGAAATTGAAGAGGTTAAGCGATTGGTCGAATTGGGATTTCCTCCAATTACGTCCATGTCTTTGCTGGCTGTAATGCTTGGGGTCAGTCCTGGTTTAATTTGGTCGTTTTTCCATAGATCAAGTCGCTACTATAGGATTTTTTCCATACCAAAGGGAAACTCTCGGCGAGATATAAGAGCCCCGAAGGTTGCTCTGAAAATAATTCAGAAGTGGCTTTCTATTCAGCTGAGCAGAATTTATCTGGCCCCAGATCACGTCTTCGGTTTTGTGAGTGATCGATCTCATGTCGAAGCCGCAGTGCGCCACGCAGGGGCAAAATGGGTTTTTTCGGTGGATATAAGAGATTTTTTTTCGACGACACCGGAGAGTCTCGTTGCTAGCTCACTTCAGTCTCTAGGTTTCGGAAAAGAGGGGGCTGATCTTATCGCCGGTCTTTGTTCATTCGAGCACTATCTCGCTCAAGGGGCTCCGTCAAGCCCTGTCCTTTCTAATTGTTGCTTTGGTCCGTACGATGTTCTGTTGACGGCTATTGCTGCACGATTCGACGTTCGACTTACTCGCTATGCAGACGATATTGTATTTTCTGGGGTAGGTGTCTTTCCTGAAGCGCTAAAGAACGAAGTTGTCGCTATTTTTGATAGTTCCCCATGGTCTTTGGCTCCGGAAAAAATTGAGCTTTCAGTCGCACCAAAAGATAGGCTGAAAGTTCACGGACTATTGGTTCATGGTGAAAGGGTGCGGCTTACAAAGGGGTACAGAAAGAGGCTTCGGGCTCTCATGCATCTTAAAAATAACAACAAAATTATTGATGGCCAAGAGCGGAGGGTTGATGGCCATTTGAACTACGGTGCATTTGTTGATCGGGTCGCGAATCAACAAATGACGGAGGGTAATTTGACTGCAGTTGTTCAGTTGGCTCGTCGAGCCCCTTGACGCTCGCCCCATGTCGGGCCGATATGTCACACGACACCACGAACAGAATCAAAGCAGTCCAAAGCAGGCCGGTAAGCCCAGAGAAATCAAGGGTTCCGGCCTTTTTTGCGTCTGTAGGGTTGCGGCTGGATTGATTATAGCAAGTTGCTATTTATATCAATGCGCTATATAGTGAAAACATGAAGCTGATTTCGAACAAGGCGCTGCGCGACTTCTCGGCCGCCCACCTTGACGCCGAAGGGCCGCTCCAGGCGTTCCGGCAGTTGATCGAGAAGGGGCGCTACGACAACTTCGCGGCGCTGAGGGCGACATTTCGCGGCGTCGACAAGGTCGGGGAGCGTTTTGTGTTCAATATCGCCGGCAACAAGTACCGGCTGATTGCGGCCATTGCGTTCGGCCCGCAGCTGCTGTGGGTAAAGGCCGTGCTGACACACACTGATTACGACAAGGGAGACTGGAAATGAGCGTGACCGACATCCTCACCCCCTGGGTGGCCGTGGATGCCGCGCTGGGGCTCTCGACGCCCGTCCGCGACGAGGCGCACTACGCCGAACTGCTGGCCTTTGTAGACGAAGTCTTCGAGCGCTTTGGCGCCGACGACGCCCACCCGATCTTCGGGCTGGTGTCGATCGTGGCCGACCGCATCCGCGAGTATGAGGCGCGGGTGCATCCGTGGCCCGAGCTGCCACCGCACGAACTGTTGCGCGAGCTGATGGCCGATCACGGCATCAAGCAGGCCGAACTGCCGGAGTTGGGGCCGCAGTCAGTCGTGTCCGAGGTGCTCGCCGGCAAGCGGGCACTGAACCTTCGGCAGGTGACCGCGCTGGCTGAACGTTTTCATGTGCCAATGGAGGTGTTCGTTGTGCGGCCTGCCGCCAAGATGGCGGCCTGAGCGCTGGAGAGCGTCATGAAATCCGCCCGGTAAAGGCCGGCAGGAAATCAAGGGTTGCGGCCTTTATTGCCGACCCAGCCCTGCCAGGAACGTCCGCCGCGCTTGTTCCAGCTCGGCTTTCCCCAGTCCTTCCGTCAGCCGCAGCGCGATGGCGTGATAGGTCTCGAAGGCCTCAAGAACCGTTTTCTCATCCAGTTGGCGTGTCGTTTCCGGCTCCGCTGGCGGCGTGTAGCCGTCCACCGGCTTGAGTACCGCGTAGCGGGGAATCATGCGCTGGCTGCCGGTTTCGCCGGCGGCGGTCATCGGGCCGGTTTTGGTGAAGACCTGGCCTTCGTATTCGAAGCGGGCGCCGATGGGGAGTTGGGTGAGTTTCATGGTCGGTTGGCCTTGCCGGTTCAGTACTCGCCCAGCGCGCGGGCAATGAAATTGCGCGGCACGCGGGTCTTGGGCACCTTGGTGCCGAACCAGCTCCTCACGTCCTCATCCAGCCCGATGCCGTGCATGTAGTTGTAGAGCGCCTTGTTGAGCGCCACGCCGAGCGCGTCGTGGTCGACGCCGGTGGGGTCGATGAAGCCGACGTCGTTCTTGGCGAAGCTGATCGGCGGCAGGGGCTTGAGCTTGACGCCGTATTCCTCGGGGTTCTGGCCGACCGGCGAATGCACGGTGCACACGAAGCGGTGGAAGAAGCCGGACTGGATGCAGCCGGCGTCGAACAGCTGGCGCACGTATTCGAGGGCGTCCACGGTGTCCTGCACGGTTTGCGTGGGAAAGCCGTACATCAGGTAGGCGTGCACGAGGATGCCGGCGTCGGAGAAGCCGCGGGTGACGCGGGCCACCTGATCCACCGAGACGCCCTTTTTCATCAGCTTGAGCAGGCGGTCGGAGGCCACTTCGAGGCCGCCGGAGATGGCGATGCAGCCGCTGTCGGCCAGCTGCTGGCACAGGTCGGGAGTGAAGGACTTTTCGAAGCGGATGTTGCCCCACCACGAGATGGACAGGTTGCGTCGCGCCAGCTCTTCGGCCATGGCCTTGAGGGCCTTGGGCGGGGCGGCTTCGTCCACCAGGTGAAAGCCGGTCTGGCCGGTTTCCTGGACGATGGCTTCGATGCGGTCCACCAGCGTGGTGGCGGCAACGCCGTCGTAACGGCCGATGTAGTCGAGGCTCACGTCGCAGAAGCTGCACTTCTTCCAGTAGCAGCCGTGGGCCACGGTGAGCTTGTTCCAGCGCCCGTCCGACCACAGCCGGTGCATGGGGTTGAGCATGTCGAGGATCGACAGGTAGCGATCCAGCGGCAGGCCGTCCCAGGTGGGCGTGCCGACGTCGGCGAAGGGCACGTCGGGTTCGGCGAGGTTGATGTAGCGGACGGCGCCCTCTTCACGCACATAGGTGCGCACCAGCCGCGAGCGGCCGCGCTTGCCGTCGAGGTGTTCGAGCAGGGCCAGCAACGGGCGCTCGCCGTCGTCGAGGGTGAGGTAGTCGAAGTAGTCGAAGACGCGCGGCTCGGTGAGTTCGCGCAGCTCGGTATTCACGAAGCCGCCGCCCAGCACGGTGACGATGGACGGATCGAAAGCCTTGATCGCCTGGGCGATGCGGAAGGCGGCATACACCGAGCCGGGGAAGGGCACCGACAGCAGCACCACCTGCGGCTTGTGCACGTCGATGGTGGCCAGCGCGAGGGCCTTGAGGGTGTCGTCCACCAGCGTCGGCGGGCCGGCCAGGGCCTTGGCCAGCGGGGTGAAGGTCGGCTGGGCCATGGCCAGCGATTCGGCGTAGCGGACGAACTCGAAGCGCGCATCGACGGCCTCGCGGAGCACGTCGGCGAGGTCGTTGAGGTACAGCGTGGCCAGGTGGCGGGCCTTGTCCTGCACGCCCAGCGCGCCAAAGGCCCAGGCCAGCGGGTCGCCGCCGTCCGGGTCGATGTACACGTCCAGCGATGCAAAGCGCGCCCCTTCGGGCAGGAAGGCGCGGCTGGCGATGCGGTGGGCGATGGTCGGGTCACGCCCCTGCAAAAAGGCGATGGCCGGGCCGATGGTGGCCTGGTAACGCGCGAACTGCCCGTCAAAAGCCGCCACCGCCGGTGTGCGCTGGCGGGCCGGGATGGCCTCGATGCGCTGGCGGATGGCCTCCAGGCCCGTGGGCGAGAACAGTTCGAGGACCAGCGCCAGCGCCAGGTCGGCCTGCACCGCGTCCACGCCCCGTTCGCGCAGGAAGCCGGTGAGGTAGGCGGTGGACGGGTAGGGCGTGTTGAGCTGCGTCATCGGCGGGATGATCGACAGCACGCGGGGCGGGTGCTTTTGTACGGCGGCGCCGGTGGCTTCAGTCATGGGGTCGTTTCCGGGCCGGCGGCCTGCGGGTGGGGGCGCGAATGATAGCGGCGATCAGGCCCGGGCGATGCGGTTGCGGCCAGCGTTCTTGGCCATGTAGAGCGCGCGGTCGGCACGGTCGATGAGGCGCTGGTAATCGGGATGGCCGTCGTTGGTGGCCAGGCCGATGCTGACGGTAACGCGGATTGTCCGCCCGCCGGTGAGGCTCACTTCCAGATCCTGGATGCGCTGGCGGATTTTTTCGGCTACCACCTGGGCGCGTGCCTGGTCGATTTCGGCCAGCACCGCCAGAAACTCCTCGCCGCCATAGCGGAACACGAAGTCGCCGGCGCGCACCTGGCCGACCATCTGCGCGGCCACCTGCTGCAGCACCCGGTCGCCGGCATCGTGGCCGTACTCGTCATTTACCCGCTTGAAATGGTCGATGTCGAGCATCAGCAGGCAGAAACTGTCGCCATTGCGCCGCACCAGGCTGATTTCGCGTTTCAGGATGGACGGCAGGAAGCGCCGGTTGAACAGGTGGGTCAGCACGTCGCGGCCCACTTCGAGGTCCACCAGGCGGTCGAACATGGTGCGCAGCAGGAACTTGACCTCGTCCACCTCCACCAGCACGGCCTTGGCCAGCGCGCGGTTGGATTCGGACCGCCGGTCCTTGTCGTGGCCGATGACCGCCAGGGGTACGAGGGACTGGTCGACGCGATCCACGCATTCCTCGATCAGCGGCAGTTCGCGGGTGTCCTCGAAAAGCAGCGGCGCCTTGTGGTGCAGCCACAGGCCGAACTCGGAATCTTCCAGAGAGGGGATGTCCTCAAGGGGCGTGCCGGCAGCCAGCATGCGGAAGAAGCGGGCCTCCCATTCGAGTACGGCCACCGACTGTTTTTCGCGTTCGAGCGCCAGGTTGCGCCCGGCCTCGTACATCTTGTAAGCCTCGTCGGTGCGCGCGCTGTGTTCTGACGAAAGCATGAAGGAGGCGCTCATTTCCTCGAAGGCCACATCGGTCAGCAGATCGACGTAGAGCACGGCGTGGATGAGCTCCTCGCGGCTCAGATCGGTCTCGAGCAAGCGGGTGTTGATCTCGTGCTTGAGCAGGCGCAGGCCGCGGGCAACCAGATGAACCGGAATCTGGGCGCGGGCATGGACTTCGCCGACGTGCTTTTGCAGCGCAAGGGCGGCGCCCAGTTCGTCAATGTTGCGGTGGCAGAAGAGAACCTCCATCCATCGCTGCAGCCCGGGCTTGAGCTTTTCTTCGACCGCCAGCACCGACAAAAAGGGCGTGGCGGCGGGGTCGGACAGCATGTGGCGGTAGAAGGCGCCGGCCAGCGCCGCCTTGTCCCTGTCGATGATCTGTGCAACTGCGCTGCGCACTGCGGCAGACGATGTCTCTGCAAGTGCCTGCCAGGTTTCCTGGGCCAGGGGGGACGGTGTCTGCATCAGGGCTTCCTTTTCTTATTGTTCTCGGGCGATCAAGATAAGTGAGTCCGGGGCCTTGGTGCAAGGTCGTTTCCGTAAGGATTCATCGCCACCGCGAACCCGCCGAACGCCCGACGTTCAGGATTTTCGCAGGCTGCGCCGGTAGGCCAGCCCGGCCGCCACGGTGAGCACCCCGCAGGCCAGCAGGGTCGGCCGCACCCCGAAGGCGTGGGCCAGGCTGCCGACCGCAAAGCTGCCCAGCGGCGCGACGCCCAGAAAGGCCATCGTGAACAGGGCCATCACCCGGCCGCGGAAATCGTTGTCCACCTGGGTCTGGATCAGGGTGTTGCTGCCGGCCACGGTGATGATGATGAACAGGCCCAGCCCGAACAGCACCGGCATGGCCATCCACAGGCTCGGCGACAGGGCGAACAGGGCCACCGCCAGGCCCACCGTCGGCGCCGCCAGCGACACCAGGGCGGCCAGCCCGGTGGTGTCCTTGCGGGTCGCCAGATACACGCTGCCGAGCAGCGAGCCGGCCCCGGAGCAGCCCACCAGCAGGCCGAACAGGCGCGCGTCACCGCCAAAGATCTCCTTCGCAAAGAGCGGCATCAACACCACGTAGGGCGCGGCCAGAAAGCTCGTCATTGCCACCAGGATCAGCGACGAGCGGATGCCTGTGTGGGCGACGGTGTAGGCCAGCCCCTCCTTGAGGGCCTGCAGCGGCGGGGCGGACGGCTTGCGGGCGCCGCCGGCGGGCAGGCGGATGGCCAGCAGGGCCAGCAGCACGGCCAGGTAGGAGGCGGCATTGAGCAGGAAGCACACCGCCTCGCCGACCAGCGCCACCACGAAGCCGGCCAGCGTCGGGCCGACGAAGCGGGCGATGTTCATCAGGAAGGAGTTCAGCGCGATGGCGTTGGGCAGATCGGCCTTGTCGTCCACCAGTTGCACCGCAATGGCCTGGCGGGTCGGCACGTCGAGGGCGTTGATGATGCCCAGGCTGAAGGCCATGGCGATCAGGTGCCCCGGCGTGGCCGCGTCGAACCACGCCAGCCCGGCCAGCACCACCGCCTGCACCATCGACAGGGCCTGGGTGGCCATGAGCAGGCGGCGCTTGTCGAAGCGGTCGGTGACCACCCCGCCAAGGGCCCCGAAAACCAGAATCGGGATCTGGCTGGCAAAGCCCACCATGCCCAGCACGAAGGCCGAGCCCGACAGCCGGTAGGCCAGCCACACCATGGCGATCTGCTGCATCCAGGTGCCTGCGAGGGAAATCAGCTGGCCGGCAAAGTAGATGCGGTAGTTGCGGGAATTGAGGGCACGGAGGAAGGGCGGCATGGAGTGGGGAGCGCAATGCGGATGCAGACCCGCAATTCTAGGCCGTCTTGCCGGTCAGGGTTCTGTGGACGGGGCTTGGCTCCGACAGCACAGGCGGGTTGCATCGGCAGAAAAAACCGTTTTGCCATATGGAAAAACGATTTTTTCATATGGCAAAAACTTTATTTCATATGAAAAAACCTTTGGGTGATGTGCCGCACGGCGTGGGGCACGTCCCGGAATGATTTTGTCACGTGACAAAAAGCCCGGGCGGCGTGCCGAAATCATTCCGTGGCGTCGCGGAATGATTTTGTGATGTGAGGTTTGGGGTTTTTCATATGAAGAAAGGGGTTTTTGGGGTGGTGAAATGGTGAACTGGGAATGCCTTCCAAGGCTGCCTGCGCAGCCCCCGAATCGGCGCCTTGTCTAAGCAAAGCAAAAACTCTGGCTTAGACAATATAAAAATCAACAGCTTAATCATTGGTGTGTTCGATTTTCTGAACAAAAAACGCGTTATCCAAGACCGCTCCCTTCCACCACCGTCACCACATCGTCGAACGAACGCGCAACCATATACTGGGCCGGCTGCTCGCCCACGGCGAGGGCCTGGAAGTGAGCACCACCGCAGGTGATCTTGGCGCGTTCGGTCTGGCGCAGATCGTCGGCGAACAGGCTGCCCTTGGTCTCGACGACGAAGTACAGCCTGTCACCCACAGGCGTGGTTAGCAGGACTGCCCAGTCGGGGTTGTAGCTGCCCAGCGGGGTCGGCACCTTGAACCAGCCCG
>Ga0208694_1004588_pt1 | contig 12353 bp, 25 predicted proteins | sample AD_UKC078_MetaG_FD_184442 | JGI IMG/M metagenome (GOLD analysis project Ga0208694, IMG submission 184442) | Active sludge microbial communities of municipal wastewater-treating anaerobic digesters from USA - AD_UKC078_MetaG (SPAdes) (version 2) | ecosystem: Engineered > Bioreactor > Anaerobic >...
AGTTAAAGAGTTCATCAGTGCCCTCAAAATATTGCTGTGTCATCGGCCATTCAAAATACATCCATTCGTTAGTGTAGGGATAGTATTGACAATTTTCGCCCGTCCACAATAGAAACTCCTTCGGGTAGTAATGTTCGCTGATGAGGGCGGTGAGGTCAGAAAGACATTGCCTTGTTCTGTCATTATCAATAAGAAATCCCTCGTCGGTTTTGTCCTGCGAAAATCCCCACTTATCGGCAAATTCTCTGAGTTTATCTGATGTTGTCATGGCTGATCTTCGTTTGCAGATTCAAGTGCGAGCTTTTGCTTCTTTATGTACTGATGAATATCCCATGCGTTGACGGGCGATACTTGTAACGACTTAGCCCAATGTCTCGCTATTTCCTCTGTTACCGGATTAATAGCATAAATCGCCCCACTACCCAAGAAACGGGTAAAGGGTGGATGTTCGTCGGTTTCGGGTACATCTACTCTCAGCATATTTGAACCTGCAATATTTTGTTCTGTACACTTCCCGGCAATTTGATTATGACCGAATAACTCAATAATTGCCCACGCTTCAAACTTGTTTTCTTCATTCATTTCTTTATAGATTTAAAGTTAAATTGGACATATTACATTTGGCGGACATTTCATTCCGCCTTCTACGTGCGCACATTGAGCAGCTTTGGGACAATTTTTGGGTGCATTTTTCAGCCTCTCCTCCACCATCTTATCGGCTATCTTCTGGGCGTGGAGAGTGGCAAACTCTTGAGCAAACTCAGCCATTAAGTGGGCGACCTCATAGCTTTCTTTATCCGTTCTGTCGCTTATTCTGGGATGATTCCAGATATCTTTTGTCTGAAGGAAATCCTCGGCATCATCTCTCTCACAAAATGGTTTCAGTATCTCCTCCGCACCCTCGGCGGGAGGGAGGGGGTGTTCGGCAAGGTATAAGTCCGCTGCCTTTTCGGGGGATATGATTTCACCCGTCCCCCACTTGCGTCTCGTTAGCCACTTGTCGTAGGCTATTAATTCTTTTCTTTTCATCTCAGGCATATTTTTCTTGATATCGCTTAAGCTCATGATAAACAGTTGTTAAATCCTCATTTGTATAATGAACCGCTGAGCGAGCCATCTTTTTGATGTTTTCGGTTATCGTTGCGCCGTAACGCCGGATCATTGCCTCCTCATACAGATCGGTGTCATCCTCCCCGTTACATTTCCAACATTGCCCGTTCACGTTTAGGGTGTTCCATCTCGTTGCTAAGTGACGGCGTTTCATAAAGTGTCCGGCGGTAATGTTTTCAGGGGTCAGGGTTTTACCGCAAGTGATACATGGGCTACCGGTATCTCTCCCCTTAATGATGTCTCTTATGAGGTCATCTAATCGCTTCTCCAAAATCTGTCGTTGTGTCATAATCCTATCTTTTCGGTTATCTCATTAATCTTAACCTTGTTAAAGACCACATACTTTTGGGCGGCCTTAATTGATACGTTTACACGGGCGGGGCTGAAGCCCGTTAGGTCACAAATCTGCTTATTCTTTGCGCCGTACAGCGTTAAGCTGTAACAAACCAACTGTCGGGCAACGGGGATCTTCCCGTACCGGAAGGTTGAATGATATTCCTCCGGTGAAATGCCTATCAGCTCACAAACCAAGTCCACCAACATATCATAGGGAAAATGTTCGGGGAACTCTCTCGCATACTCATCCTCAAACGCCCTGAGCTGTGTCATTAAGAATTCCCTGTTTTGAACTCCGAGCTTTGTCTTAGCGAACTTATAGATAAAGTCCTTCGTGTATAGGGTCATCGGTAAATCTTTTTTACGGTTAACTCAGCTTCGTAACCCCGTCTTTTACATTCGTGCATGACGGCGCTGAAAAACTTTTCGTCTGACAGGGCTTCATTAGCTTGAGAAATATCACTCATGTTTAATTGTTTTGGAACAAGGGTTTGATCAATCAGGGCTTTAACCGCCTCTGCCTCGTCCTTCTTCTTTTTCTTGTTTATGTGATTGGCTAACCGTTTTGCATGATCAATAGTAAAGCCGTCACCGTTAGGCAGGACTGATACATACCGTTGCCCGTTTACCCCTTCAACTATCTTAAAGTATCCGAGTTGTTCCATCCCTATCGTAATACCACAGCTCACGCCGATAGTGCTTACGAGCTTTCGTGCATCTCTCAGCGTTGCCGTTTCCGGTAGTTGCTTCACCGTGTTAAGGTATTCCTGATACCTTTCTGCTGTTCCTGTTTTCATGATTTTTGTTTTTGTAGTTAATATTAAACTCTACGGGATTTCCCTATCAGCTCTATGAAATTAAACATCTCCATGAACCTCTCAATAGTCTGCTCCCCGTATTTCTCTACTAATGTCTTGATCTTATAGTTAGAGGTGGCAAAGGTTATTGCTCCGTTATCATATCGGGCTGAAAACAGTTCCATGAGTGGGCGGGTATCCGTACCATAATCTTTTACTATGGGCTGTTCTTTCCCAAGGTCATCTATAAGCAGGGGCTTTTTAGCATAAGGCTCAATACCGTTATTAAGGATCATCCTGTTCAGATCAAAGGCGTTATGCATTAAAAAAGATCGGGCGGTGAGCTTGCTTATTACTCCGGCCAACCCTTTGATCAGGATAGTCTTTCCTGTTCCTATGCCTCCCATGATAAACATACCTTTGTTCGGGCTTCCCTTAAAGCCGTTGCCGGCGGTAAGGTATTGCCACAGCTTATGTATGCACTCATCGTTATCATTGTCTATGACAAAGGGGTTGAATATTCCCCTCTGAGACATTTGTATCTCACATTCAATTATGAGTAGCTCACGGAAATCCGGTTCGGATATTTCCTCACAATTAATCTTCCTCTGATTTACAGCCGTTCTGACTGCTTCGAGTTCCTTTTTAGCCTCTTGAATGAGGTCAGTAATCAGATGCATGGAATACATTTTTACTTTGTTTAAATTCTTTACTACGTCTTACCCAATATGATAACCGCCGGTCAAACTCCCAAGTCTTTTCCATCTCCCACCGCATTACGCAGTTCTTGTCTGCCTCACTCCAATAGTCATAAAACTCGGTGAGGGTTTGCTTATCATAGCTTTCGGAGAACTCAAATACTTTTGTCTTGAATAAGGCTCGGCGTTGTTGCAACAGTTCTTTTTTTCTTTCTAACAAACTTTCTTTTTTCGGGATAGTTTTTTTATTTGTTTCCTTTCTTTGTTTATTCATTTCTTTATTTATTGTTGAACGCTTGCCGGACGGCTGTTCAACAGGTGTTGGTTCAGGCGGGTGAGATTGAGAACGGCGTTTTTCGGCTGAGGCTAATCCGGCCTTCCTCTTAAGTTCAATGATCTCATCCTTTTTCCCCATCCTTTTCAGGAAGCTTTCACTCCAAAAATAGTCCTTGTCATTTGAGAACAGTTCGAATACCTTAACACAGTCATTAAGGAAGCCTCTGAGAAAGTTCATATCCTTTCCTATCTCATCACAAACGCCCTCTAAAACATACTCTTTTTTTGATAGCTTATAGTTCTCCTGAGACCTCATTAATTCGAGGATGACCCAATAAATACCGTAGCCCTCAATCCCGTATCTTTTGATAAGGGCTTTAATCTTCAGGTCATTGCGTGCGTCTCCGTCGTGTGAAAAATACAGGCTGTCTTTCATGGTCGTGGTTGTGGTTTATTAAGATAAACATAATTGTTAAATTATGCAAGAAAGAGGGGGTAATTCCCCCTCTCACTTTATCAAAAACCTACGACTTGCGACCCCTTCATAAACGTACTGCTCATACAGCTCGGGGTGATCATTCTTGAAGCTCTCCTTATTAAACAGGGTTGGTGCAGAGGCGGTCTTCCATGTTATGATAGGCTTAGGACCGTTCATTACGGCCTCAGCATCCCTCATCACTAATTTGATGCTGTCAATCATTTCCTGTTCCTTCTCTGTCTTCTCCTTAATTTCAGCCCGTAAAAGCTTCAGTTGTTCATGCACTCCTATCAGTTCGGGGGTGGCCTGTATGACATTGCCGGCGGTATGGTATTTATACCGGTATTCAACATCTGAGGCGGTAAGCGGGTCGGGCGGTGTATCCTTCTCTATGTGATCTTTCCAAAACTTAGCCACCGCCTCTATCATGTAGTTCCAAAAATCGGCGTCAAATTCAAACTCCTTAAACTTGAAGTCCAATCCCCTCTCCAACCATGCGACCGCTCCGCCCGTCATGCCAACCACTCCGAGATACCATTGCAGTTGACAGAACCACTCATCCGGCACATCTTCAATAACGCTCTGAGTGGTCTTACATTCAAGAACCCGTTTCCCAACGCTCTCAGGGGTTACATATATTCTGTCCGGCATCCCTATCGCAAACTGATGTTCAGGATGTTGGTAAACCTTCTGCTTGGCAGAGCTTTTGATTATCCGATATTGTGTTTCGGCCTCAAAAAACTGTGCTACCGCACCTTCAAGGATGGTTCCCGCCCTTGTGTACTTATTGTCAACGGGGAACGTTTCACGTCCGGTCTTGGTCAGCCACACCTTATAGGGTGAACTGTAACTGCTCAGTCCGAGTATTGCCGCTACCTCAGAACCGCCAATCCCTCGCAGTCTTTTGTTTGTTATCTCAGGGGTGAAGCTCATAACAGTTTCCCTTCCTCTGATTGTGGCGGCTTAGGCTGTTCAGCTTTCCTTCGCTTGGCCTGAGCCTTTTCGATAGCTGACTGAACTTTGTCCTTAGTTTCACGGGCTACTCCCGCCTTGGTGTCACGGCCAAAGGCCTCAGCAACGGTGGTATCACCATCCTGTATTGCCTGAGCCAACCCTACGAGGGTTAACATTTGGGTCTCCTTAATTTGGTTGACCGTCTCAAGCTCAAGCAGGGCGAGTATCTCTGCCTCCGTCACGTTAAAGGTGTTCAGATACCCGTCAATGATTTCACGCCTCCGCTTCAGCATAAGCTGTTCGGTACTGAGGTCGCCAACTATCATTTTCTGTGCGGCCTTAAACACCTTCTGTACGGCGGTTACGGGGATTACCTGAAGGATAGCATTACGGCTCGCTATGGCGAGGGCGGCGTTACATGTAACCACGATCATGTCCTCAGCAAACCGCTGACCCCTCTTGTCGGTTATCCTCCGCTTAACCTCAGTCCTTACGGCATAGTTGTTTTCAAGGTCAATGCATACTGATTGAGCAGTAACCATCGTGTCTCCGATCTCCACAATCTTGTTGTCAACCCTCAGGTTTTTATACTCCGATGCGAGGTATCGGGCGAGGTGTACGCTTGCGCCGGTGATCTCCTTGCCGGCACGGGGGAGGGAGTAAACACAGGACTGTGCGAGTTCCTTGTCCTTGCTGATCACCGCAATAACATTCTGAACCGATCTCTCAACGTTACGGGGATAGGCTTTCGCCGTCCTTACCTGAACGTCAATCTCACTCCGGTTCTGAGCCTCCGTTACGGATACGCTTTGCACCTCAACGGCTTCAATGATTTCATTTTCCATTTGATAGGTTTTAACTGTTAATAATAGCGTCCCAATCTTTTCGTGCGGTCAGTAAGCTATAAAGAGTATTTACCCTTTCAGCCTTACATCCCCTGAGCAAGTCAACGCCTGTAATCCGGACATAGATTGCAGAAAGCTCAGATGTTGTTTTTCGCCTAAGGCGATCTTTGATTTTGGGTTTTGTCATGCTTATAATGGTTAAGTTTCACTTTGCGAATGATTACATTCTTGTAATAGAAAGCCTCATTTTTTGCAATGAAGAACCTTCGTATTGTGTGATACAGGGCTTCTATGCCCTCGGAGGCAAGTAACCATTTAAGGCTTGTATAAGCCTCAACAGTTTTGTCAGCCCATCCTGAGGCGTCGGGGTCTCGGATGTTGCTGATCTTCTCTTTAATGTAAACCGTGTTCTGCATACTCAAAGATAATTAAATTTAACGACATTGGTTAATAAATTGCAACAAAGATGCATAAACTTATTCACCGGTTTCTGACACGTTATTCTCAGGGTCATGAAGGCCTACCCGTTTGGCATATCGTTCCTCTATGAATATGAACCGTACCCCGTCAAAATCTATGTCCTTAAAGATGCGCTTACAGGCCTCTGCCGATACAACCCAAAGCTTGCCGGTACGATAAGGATTGTCTCCTTTTTCTCCGTCCCTGACCTCACACAGCATTACTCCTTTGCGCATGGCCTCTTTACACTCGTTACACGGGCGGCGGGGATCAGCCTTACCATGAAACTTTGACATATCAGTAGAGGGTTCACCCTTCCTGTTATATCGTATTGCAAGCAGGATGTCATTATCCTTCCCGCAGTAAAAGCACTTTGTAAGTGCTACATTCATTTTCTCACTCATTTTGTATGATTATATAGGTGTCTAAATCAAATTGTTCTTTGTCCGCAAGGAACTCTATGAGCTTAATGATAGCTCCCATAATTGTTCTTGCTATTGTCAGGATCACTCCCGTATCTTTATCCATGATGACATACCGGTTAATATCCGGCGTGCCTATCATGCACCATTCTGAAAGGATGAAGGTGTTAGCGAAACGGGAGGCTCGGATTTGCCTCAAGCCGAAGAAATTCGGCTCAAGGTGTAATCCGCTTTCAATAATGAGGGTCTGACTATTCATTGACCGGCTCTTTGACAATGTATTTCTTTTCAGCTAAGGCCTTGCAGAACCCCGTCAGCTTTGGCACTTTAACAACCTCCTCAACATAGTCAATGTCGCAAGCCTCAGTATTCCCAATGATTACCTCAACAATGACTGATTGATGCCACTCATTAAGCATTTTGGGATATAGCCAAAACGTACCGTCCATTTTGTCCTTGTCTATGGTTAAGGTTGGTTCGTTATTAAACGCCCTCGCCAACCTACCTATCAGCTTATCAAACTCATCCGGCGGGAACGGTATTTCCTTACCTTCCTCATTAACCTTTGGCCTGATAGTTACTCCGGCGTGCCAATATGTCTTTTCCATTTTGAGCCGGTCAAGAGGAATAAGGTCTGCTATGTTCTGCATTACCATACGGGTAAACATCACATCCTTGGCAAAGTCCTTAACCTCCCTCAGCTTGCGCTTGTATGCGATTAAGTGTTGTTCTGTTTTCATTTGTGGTTACATATTAAGTTGATTCATGGTTTCCGGTTCTTCGGTGAACACATAGCTACCGGCGATAGCCTGAAGGTCACGCCTCCTTTCTTCGTCCTTATCCCGTGCCATTGCCGAGATTGCCTGAGACATCATAAGGTATGAGGGCTTTCCCTGTATCCCGTCATCTTCTGAGTGTTGTAACAGGATTTCCTCAACGGTCTTAACCTCAGGCTTTACGAGGCCGAGCTGTGGGAGGCGCTTTATTTCAAGGCTAAGGTTCAGCGGCTTGGCTGAGGCCTCAACTATTTGAGCTTCTTCAAACTCACGGTTACGTTCAGAGAATATCCATCTCATGCTGTCACGAACCATCAAAGCCCTGACCTCCGTTTCCTTGTTTATGGTCTCAATGGAGAACATGAATTCGTCCGACATACGACTACCAAGATGCACCTCTTTCAAGAATGATTTGCCGGTCATGCCGTTTAAACAGGCGGGGTAAAGTTTGAATGACCGCAGTTCGAGTTTCCCCGACCCGAAATCTGAGTTCCTTAGCTGAACCCCTCTTGCATAGCTCACAATCCCGTTGTTGGGGGTTTCAACGAAGATTATGTTTGGGTCAATAGCCTCAAGCCAATCCTTAGACGTTCCCTCGTATGCGCCGATCAGGGGAAGCTTTAGCTCCCGTGCCATCAGCAGGAACATCATGAATATCTCTCTTGTGTTAAGTCGCTTGTATGAGGTGCTTAACCATCCCCTTACGGTGTCGTTCACGTTCCTGAACAGGAAGCGGTTATCCCGTGCCTCCCTGTTCGTGATGTACTTATTCAGGGCGTAGGTTACGGCATCGGCCTCATACGGTTTGCCTCCCCTAATTGTGTTAGCTACCCATCCGGCAGGAACGCCGAGGCTTGCGGCGGCCTGATAACCGGCGTGATAGCTCAGGCCAAGGTTGTGAACCTTATCCGGTGCTTCCGGTATCATAACGCCGATGCCATGAGTGGAACTTTTTAGCACCGTGAACGTGATAAGCCCTGCCGGAATTACCATATCGTCAATGTGACGATTGATTAGTCTGTCTGACAGCTTTACGCTGTCGATCTCTGCCTTTTCAACAAAGGTATTCACCTTTCGTTGTAGCACTTGCTGAAGTCCTGTCGTGTCTTTCATTTACATTTATTTAGTGGCTTGCGCCGATTTCTTAATTGATGCCCGTAAGTCTGTTGCCGCTCCGCTTACCCTTCTGAAGGCGGTCTTTGCCTGTGGGCTTACGGGGTGTACGATATATCCTTTTTCTCCTTCAGGGGTCGTGTGGGGCATTACCTCAAACCTCTGCTTTTGGTCGTTGTAGTACGCCCAAACCTTAGGGCGTATCCCAAGCGGTGAGAGCTTACTGTTCAGCTCCTCAACGCTGTCTGCCTTCACGAAAAACGGGTCATAACGCTTACTCATTTCTGCTTCCTTTCGTATGTCAGTTGGTGAATAAACTCATCCATGTACTTTACGATTTCACGCATTGCGTAGAACTCCTCAAGACCTACGGCGTTATGAAACAGTCCGGTGCTGTTCATCAGTCCGTGATAGTTCATTCTTTCGGTAGTTTGATCTCTGAATGTGGTTACCGTCTTCAGGGCGAACCGCAGGAGGTCTTTGTAGTCGGCCTCACGCTTCGAGAGGTCTTCGCCGGAGGTGTCAAGGTATTTCATTTTGCTAACGTACTTGCTTATGGTTTCCCTGAGAACCATCAGGGTGCGCCTCTTAAATACGTTCCGTGCAACCGTGCCGCCCTCCCAAGCCACTAAGTATGCGAGGTCTGCATTTTCCTTGTTGACGGCCTGTTTGAACTCGTCAATCTTCTCTGTTGTCCAAATGATCCTCATTGCGAGTATCCTGACAAACTCGGTGTAACTCCTTTCGGCGGGGCTTTGCGGCTGTGTTAAGTCTGTGGTTTTCGTTTCCATGATAATTATGCGTTTGTGGTTTTTAGTTTCATTCATACTAAAGGTAATCATTTGCGTTGAACTATGCAAATATATTGCCGTTTATTTGCACCTTGGGCGGTAATTTAGAAACGGTCTAAACAATGGCTTCCGGCGGGAGGTCTTCATTGGGGATTTCCCAAAGGTGATGGCAGTATGGATGAACGTTCACAAACTCACGCTTGGGCGGGAATAACTGAGCCATAGTTACGTCATCAGGGATGTACCGGTAACGGGCTTCCTTAATCTCATTGTAAGACGGTGAACAGTTCGGGGTGCTGATAGACAAATGCCATAGGCCGTTATCCTGAGATACCAACACTCGGCATCTCCCCATCTGATATACCTTGATGTTCATATCCGGTAACGGTTAATCAGTTGCTCAAGCTCCCGCTGAAAGTTCTGCATCTCAGTACCGGAGATGACACACAGTAAAAGTGATCCGTCTTCGGACTTGAGAGTAACCTTTGTGTCCATAAACTCACCCTTAAAGGTTTCCACCTCATACTCTGCTGTAAGGGGAATAGACCCTCCCAACGAGTAGGCAAACGTTCTGAATTTAACATCATATCCCATCGTGGCGTATTTGAAGTTCATACTTAGTTCCGAAAGGTCCGGTATAGTATCCGTCCTTAATGATCTGATCAATGATCTGCTCAATCCATTCGGGGCGCTTCCCTTTCTTAAGGTTGATCATCCTGAATGTTTCAGTAGTCATCTGACCTCCATCTGATCCGTCAGAGTAGGTCACCGTAAATCGCAAATTGTCTTTGTCCATGTGGCTTATTTTTGTGGTTAATCGAATAGTCCTAAGTCCTTCCTTTCGGCGGGGGTTCTCCTGTCAAGCTTCATGATCGGCTCGGGGTAATGCTCATGCTTAATCTCAGCCTTCACCACCGTTGCCCTGTTGTGGCGTTCCCTGTAAGACGCTCCCCGTAAAGCCGGATGCTGTTCCTGTAATAGTTGCCTCGCCCTCCGGATGCTTTCAGGGTCAGCGTAAGTTCCCTTGATGAATTCACCGGCGAAGTCCAAGAATGAGTATGCCGACCATCGGAGCTGTGGGTTCTGAATAGCCCAAACCTTCAGCATTAATAACCGGTCATTATCTTGGGTTTCCGGCGATCCGGTCAACAGTCCATAAACCGTTGCTTTGATTGATCTGATCTTGTTAATCATATTGCCTCCTTTCAAATTGTATTAACATCAGCACATTGCAGGTCACTTTCAGGTGTCCAACACTCTTTACAAAGTACGGGGTATCCGTGAGTATATAAGATTGCTTTTTCCCCCTTGTGGTGTTTTGCTTGGTTTTCTTCATCCATGAAGTAGCACCCGCACTCAGTACAACAAGTGCCATCGATCATGTCTTCTGCTATTTCTCCCATTGCGCTTTTCTTTTTATGATTTGAGGTTGTTAATTATCCATTCAGTTTCAGTCTCTTCGAGTTCCACCTTGTTAATAAGCTTTGCCTTGATGACCTCGGCTTGCGGGAAGAACTGATAACTCAGTTCGTATGGGCTTTGCTCCCATTCATGGGTCACGAAGCTTTTAAGGATTTCCTTCAGCTTCTCGGTCATCAGGTTGTTCTCTGCCTCATATTCTTGAAGCTCGCTTTTTAGTCTTTCATTGGCAACTATTAGTCTGTTCCATTCAGTTTCTAATTCGCTGCATCTGCTTTCGAGATCACGTTGTTTGTTCAGGTCTGTCGTTCCGAGCATCAGCGTGAAGTCATTTTTGATGTTTTTGATCATGGCCTCAACGTCTGCTTCAGTAAACCAATCTGCGAAGTAGCCGTTTCCGGCGGCGAGCTTTTCTATTAGGCGAATTTCTTCGGCCTTACTTAGGCTCTTTTCGGTGTTTGTCGGTGTGCTCATGGTGTGTGGTTTTTGTGGTGTTTATCTTGTTTACAGTATAAAGATAACTCATTCACTTGAATTGCGCAAATAAAATACAATGTATTTGCAGTACGGGGTGTAATTTAGAGTTGGTCTAAATAAGAAAAGGGAGTATTTCGATTTTCTAACCCGCTCCCCATGTTCGGTAAATAGCCTTTCCTCCGTCTGATCAGGTATGCGGAAAACCACAACCGCAATCCTTCTCCTAATGGTTACTCAGCACGATCTTAATTAGGGTTAAGCCTTATCCGGTCAATGATCGTGAAGACCTTATATTCTGAAGGGTCACCTTCATCAACTATGCGGATCGTTATGATCCTCTCAGGATAGCTCACCTCCCTGTATATTTTGAAATGCCGGTTGTTTATGACATGGGATGTAATCTTGTCCTCTGTCCTTATGTATATTGCTTTTGCCATTTCGTTAAGCTTTTGAGTATCCTTCTTCATCAAGTGAGCCTATGGCCTGATCTGATATTACGAAAGCCTTTCCTTCATCAACGTATTTTCGTGCCTGAAGATACGGTATTCGGGTCAAAAGTATTCCGTTTACCCAATACTGAACATGGGCTGTCTTAACGTTTGATGAGTCCAACTGCCATTCTTTTGGCCGGTACTTGTACGGGGTTTGTAGCTTTGGATGTATCATGGTTTCGTCCTCCTTAGTACATTGTTACGCCCTTCAGCCTGATCAGGCCGTCTGTTCCAAGTTCTACTCTGAACTCCTTAGGGTTCAGGCTCAGTTTCAGTTCTGCGTAGTAAGCCATTGCGGCTGTTACGTTTCCGAAGTACACGAATTCGGTTTCTCCGGTGGTTCTGTTGATGATCTTTACGGTTTTCATAGTCCTGTGGTTTTAATTGTTGTTTATGGTTACGGACACCCTCTGTCCGGTTATCTGCACTGTTCTTTGGCGGTCATTTCGCTCATCTCTGTAGTTTTTAAGTTATGCTTCGTAAAAAATCTCAATCTCGTTATCTATCTCAGCGTCCGTCGGGTTGCCCTGCGGGTACATCCTCATTGTGTTGCGGTAAATTGCCTTCCAGTCCGTCCCGGTCATCTCAAGGTAGTTGGCCTCGGCCATCCTATCCTGTATCCGGGCGGTCAGGGCTTCGTCGTAGTTGGCTTCCTTGTAGCTGATTAGCCTTAGCTTGCCTTCCGTTGTTTTGATTACTTTCATCGTCGTGGTTTTTTGTGGTTTTTTCATCTTCGTAGTAAAGATAATACATTCAGTTAACATTTGCAAATAAAATAGGCTTTATTGCGGTCAGGGGTGTAATTTAGATGAATTCTAAATAGCGAACCGTTATTATGATTGCGGTGATCCGGCGCTGTGGTTTAAATTATGCGTCAAAAGATTTTGTTAATTGAAAACGTTTATATTTGT
>Ga0208694_1004594_pt1 | contig 12339 bp, 7 predicted proteins | sample AD_UKC078_MetaG_FD_184442 | JGI IMG/M metagenome (GOLD analysis project Ga0208694, IMG submission 184442) | Active sludge microbial communities of municipal wastewater-treating anaerobic digesters from USA - AD_UKC078_MetaG (SPAdes) (version 2) | ecosystem: Engineered > Bioreactor > Anaerobic >...
CGGGACCTGCGGGTCCGTGAACGTCGATTGGCTCCCATGCATCTGATACGTGACGAATGACTGCGGCTAAAAGTCGCTTTTATGGTCAACCTTGAATGTAAAATGTGGAGTGGGTTAACGTGAAAGAAAAAACCGGATCGTCGACAGCCCTCAGCAGGCTGCCGAGTATGAGAACAAGCGTCAGTTCCGCCATCGCTCTGATCGCCTTGGCGGCGCTCTGCAGCTGCACCCTGGCGCAGGAGATGACGGCAGAGGACTGGTTCAACCGGGGCCAGGAGCTGCAAAGAAACGACTCTCATGAAGAGGCCCTCCAAGCCTTCGACAAAGCCATCGAGATCAATCAATCGTACGCCTTCGCCTGGGGAGGCAAGGGCTATGCTCTCTACAACATGGACAGATACGAGGAGGCAATAGCTGCCTGGGACAGAGCCATTGAGCTGGAGCCTGACGAGTTTTACTCAGGCAGCAAATGGGAGATGAAGGGAAAAGCCCTGGAGATTCTTGGCAGGAACGACGAGAGCGCCCAGGCTTACGAAAGGGCGCTTGAGCTTGCGGATAAAGCTGTGACTAAGTACAAAACATCTACAGATCTGAACCTTTCCGCGGCCTGGGGGTTCAAAGGGCAGCTCCTCGACGACCAGGGAATGTACGAAGAGGCTCTAGAGGCGATGGCCACCTCCTCAAAGGAAAATCCAGAGGACGCATTTGCCTGGGTATCCATGGGAGACATTCTGGCAGACCGCCTTGGCAGGTACAACGATTCAATCGAGGCCTACAACAGGTCCCTAGAGATTGACCCGAAGAACATAGGGGCCCTCAGGGGAGAGGGATATGCTCTCTCAAGCCTTGGCAGGTACGATGAGGCCCTCGGTTACTACAACAGGGCCCTGGAGATCGATCCCCGGTTTGCCAGAGCCTGGCAGGGCTTAGGAGATGCCCTCTGGAACCTGGGGATGTACAATGAATCCATCCAGGCCTATGACAAGGCAATTACGGAGATGCCACAGCAGTCTGAGTATGCCTTAATTGGAAAAGGCATGGCTCTCGACAGCCTGGGCAGATATGACGAAGCCAAAAAAGCTTACGAGGAATCCCTGAAGGACTACGACAAAATCATTACGAAGAATCCGAGAAATGCCCAGGTCATGTACAACCAGGGCAACGCCCTCAGAGGCCTGCAAAGGCACAATGAATCCCTACAGGCCTATGACAGGGCCATAGAGCTGAATCCGAGATACATCGACGCCTGGCGTGGCAAGGCCCTTGTACTTCGAGTTCTTGGTCGCAATGCCGAGGCAGAGGAGGCCTCAGTAAAAGCCATGGATCTTGGATACAGGCCAAGAATGGTGACGGCGGTTGCCGGAAGCGGCCCCTTTGTCACCGAAAGGGTAGAGATGGTGCCTGAGGCCGCGCACGGCCAAGGAGCTGGGGTATGAGAGCTGATCCCAGTACCTTTTTTTCCAAGATTGGAGGCCGATCGCTAATGAATGCTAAATTCGCTATTGCCCTGATAGCTCTGGCTACGCTGTGCACATGTGCTGCTGCACAGGGGGATACGGCAGAGGACTGGCACCAACAGGGCCAGGAGCTGATGGAGAACGGGTCCTATGAAGAAGCCCTGAGGGCGTATGACAGCGCCATAGAGCTCGATCCAGAGGATGCTGGAATCTGGATGGGCAAAGGAGATACTCAATCACGAATGGGTGACTATAACGAATCCCAGAAAACCTACGAAAATGCGTTGGATCTCATCAACGAATCCCTCGAAGCAAACCCCCTGGATGCAAGGGGCTGGTTTGTGAAAGGAGAACTCCTTGATAGGCTGTACAGGTATGATGAGGCTCTCGAATCCTATAATCGGTCGCTGGAGATAGATCCAACCGATAAAGAGGCCTGGTTTGAGAAGGGCAATACTTTGGATACGGCTGCTGCATTTCAGACGCAGGATCCTGAGCGGATCAGAGCCTATGAAGATGCGATCATCGCTTATGATGAAGCCCTTAAGCTCGATCCGGATTACGGGAACGCCTGGATGAGGAAGGGCTATTCTCTTCACTCCCTGGCCGCGTTCAACAAGAATCTCAGCATGTATGACGAGTCTCTGAAAGCGTTTGATCGAGCCATCGAGCTGATACCGGACAATGATACAAGGAACCTCGCTTTTGCATGGGAGGGCAGGGCCATCGCTCTCACGGGCATAGGAAATATCCTCGAAGATGCCGGCAGGCAAGATGAGGCCAGAGCCAGCTGGGAGGAGGCTTTGGAGGCCTATGAACGGGCCATAGAGCTCGATCCGAGCTACACAGGCCTGGAGGCCCGTTTATATAAAGCCGGCATTCTGGCCGAGCTGGGCAGGTATAACGAGTCCATTGATTCATTCGATGAGCTCATCGAGACTTTGCCTGCCAGCTATGCCCTGTATGCTGCCACAGTCCTGACGGAGAAGGGCAACGTTCTCCAAATGATGGGCGATTATGAGGGGGCCATCATCGCGTTCGACGGAGCTCTGGAGCTTGACCCATCCAGCATGATTGCCATGCAGGGAAAAGGTACGGCCCTTCAGTCGCTAGGCCGCATTTCTGAGGCAGACGCCGCTTTTGCCGAGGCCGAAGAGCTGGGGTACGAGGGGTGACATCAGAAAAATTTATTTGTGATCACATCTAGGCGAAAAAAATGGAGTGGATTGAGATGAAAGAAAAAACCGGATCGTTGGCAGCCCTCAGCAGGCTGCCGAGTATGAGAACAAGCGTCAGTTCCGCCATCGCTCTGATCGCCTTGGCGGCGCTCTGCAGCTGCACCCTGGCGCAGGAGAACACAACCGACTACTGGATGGAGAAGGCCCAGGAGCTGTACCACAACGGCTCCATCGAGGAGGCGATCTCAGCTTACGATGAAGCCCTGAATATCGATCCCGAGAACGAGACGATCCTCATCCGAAAGGCCTTCGATCTCATGGTCGTGGGAAAGGTGAACGAGTCTGCCGAGACCTACGAGAAGGCCCTCGCCCTTCTGGATGAGGACCTGGAGGAGGACCCCGGCGACGCCGAGGCCTGGCAGAACAAGGCCCTAGTTCTGAGACGTCTTAACAGACCTGAAGAGGCCGCCCAGGCGTATGAAGAGGCCCTGGGCGCCTTCGACCAGAGGATCGAGACTGATCCGAAGGACGCCGACGCCTGGACGGGCAGGGCCAACGTTCTTTTAAACCTCGGCCGGTGGGATGAGGCTTCCGAGGCCTACGACTGGGTTACGGAGCTGAAACCCCAGGACTACAACGTCTGGTGGAGAAAGGCCGAGGTGATCAGCCGCATAGGTGACATGAACGAGTCCGTCGAGGCCTACGACAAGGCCATCAGCCTGATACCCGCAAACGACACCGCAGAGCTCGCCCTGGCCTATGCTGCCAAGAGCGAGGATCTGGCGGCTGCAGAGAGGTGGGAGGACGCCCTGGAGGCGGTCGATAAGTCTCTTGAGCTGAACCCCAAGAGCGGCACCTGGTGGCACTTCAAGGCCTTCATTCTGACGGAGCTGGAGAGGAAGGAGGAGGCGCTGGCGGCCTTCGACGAGGCGATCAGGCAGAACCCCGAGGACGTCGGGAGCTGGCAGTGGAAGGCGAGCCTCCTCGTCGGGATGAAGAGGTACGATGAATCCCTGGAGGCTTACGACGAGGCCCTAGACCTGATCCCGGAGAGCGACGCGGAGACCCTGGCCCAGACCTGGCTTTCCAAGGGGACAGCTCTGAACAAGACCGGAAAGCAGGAAGAGGCGACGGAGGCCTTCGCGAGGTCGCTGGCCCTTTACGAAGAGGCCATCATGGAGGATCCCGGCGACATCAGCATGCTGCAGATGAGGGGCAGAGCCCTCTACGAGCTCGGGAGGTACGACGAGGCCTTGGAGGTCTATGATCAAATCCTCGAATCCTCTCCCGGCGTCGAGCCTCACTGGGTCGATACCAGCGCGTTGGTAGGCAGGGGCGATGCTCTACTGGCGCTGGGCAGAAACGAGGAGGCCCTGGATGCCTACAACAGGGCAATAGATCTGGGCCCGCATGATAGCACCGCCTGGCATGGAAGGGGAGAGGCCCAGAGGGGCTTGGGCCAGGTTTACAACGCCACCATGTCGCTTCTGGTGGCCGATAAGCTGGGGTACGAGGAGTGACCCCAGCCCAAATTTCTTGGGAATTATTGAAGGATAAAATGTGGAGTGGGTGGATGTGAATGGAAAAAATGGACTATTGGCGGCATCCGGCGAACTGCTGAAGTCAGGAGCGGGCACGAGGTCCGCTCTTGCCCTGATCGCCTTGGCGGCGCTCTGCAGCTGCACTTTGGCTCAGGAGAAGACGGCAGAGGACTGGATTGAAAGGGGCGGGGAACTATTCAGGAACCAGTCCTTTGAAGGGGCGGCTGAGGCTTATGGAACGGTCATTGAGGCTGCTGGCTTGAATAAGACTCTGCTGGCAGCAGCCTGGAAGGGCAGAGGAGAAGCACTCTTTGTGCTATCTGCCCGTGAAAAAAGCCCTGAGAATCGTGAAGAGGCCAATGAATGCCTTGAGAAGTCCCTGGGCTACTACGATGAGGTACTGGAGATAGATCAAGTGGATGCCGGAGCCTGGTTCAACAAAAGCATTATTCTCAGGTGGCTGGGCAGGACCGGCGATGCGCTCGATGCTGTAGACAGGGCGGTTGAGCTGAGCCCCGAGAATATCGAATTCCGTTGGCAGAGGGCAGAGCTTCTATCTATGCTTGGAAGGTACAACGAATCCGACCGGGCTTTCGATGAAACCATTGAGATGATCCCTGCCAACTCAAGCCGAAAATTGGCAGAGGTCTGGACCTTCAAGGGTCTCAACTTCATGGGCCAAAACAATTACGAAGAGGCCTTGAAGGCATTCGAAATGGTTACAGAGCTTGATCCTCAAGAGCCGGCAGGCTGGCTTTACAAAGGAGATGTCTTGAAGGCACTGGGTCTCCAGGCTGAGGCCGACGAGGCCTATGTCAAAGCAAAGGAGATGGGGTACGAGGAGTGACCTCAGACAAAATTTTTTAAAGATCACGTCTAGGTGAAAAAATGGAGTGGGTTGATATGAAAGAAAAAACCGGATCGTTGGCGACCAAAGGATGGCTGCCGAAGATGAGAACGGGCGTCAGGTCCGCTCTTGCCCTGATCGCCTTGGCGGCGCTCTGCTGCAGCTGCACTTTGGCGCAGGAGAACACAGCAACGAACTGGACTGAAAACGGCCTGCAGCTTTACAAAAACGAGTCCTACGAGGAGGCTTCCGAGGCCTTTGACAGGGCAATTGAGCTTGAACCGCAAAACCTCGACGCCTGGCTCTACAAAAGCGTTGCCATGACGACGCTGGGCATGAAGATCACCGGTGGCGGCACGAACCTGGGGATTGAAGACCGCGAAGCCACTCGCATGGCCGTCTTTGGTGAAGCGATACGGGCGCACGATCGGGCCGTGGAGATATCGCCAGAGAATGCTACAGTCTGGATCTACAAGGCCGGCAACCTGAACAACATCGGCTACTACACCAATAACCTGAGCCTTCTGAACGAGTCTTTGAAGGCTTTCGATCGTGCCCTGGAGCTTGACCCTGAAAACGCTGACGCATGGCACGGCAAAGGAGTTGCCCTCGTCTATCTTAGCCAGAAGCTGGGGGATACAAGCAGATACGAAGAGGCTCTGCAGCACATCGACAGGGCCCTGGAACTGAACCCTCAGATGGAAGGGGCGCTTCAGAACAGAGCAGGCATCCTTGCCGCACTTGGAAGGCAGAACGAATCGTTCGGTATCTACGACCAGATTATCGAGGCTGCCAGCACCTCTGGCGAAGAGGCCGGCGCCTGGCATTCGAAGGGAGACGCCCTCATGAGTCAGGGGAAGTATACAGAGGCCATATATGCCTACGATAGAGCAGCGGAGATCGACCCCGACGACCGCTGGACCTGGAAGATGATGGCCTTTGCCGCCGTCCAGATCGGCTGGTACAACAAGTCCCTGGAAGCTTACGATGCTCTCCTCGCCCTGGATGCCAATGCTTCTAATATTCTATACGGAAAGGCGGATGCCCTTTACAAGCTGCAGAGATTCAACGAGTCGCTCCAGGCCTTTGATGATGCCTTATCGGCCAATCCCGAGATGAGCTCTGGCTGGAAGGGCAGGGGCGACGCTCTCAAGGCCCTGAATAGGACCGACGAGGCCAAGTCGGCTTACGAGAAGGCCCTGAACCTGAGCGAGGCGGCCATCAGGATCGATACAACCAGCAGTGGTCCCTGGATCGAAAAGGGCGAGGCGCTTGCGGGGTTAGGCCGTTTTGATGAGGCGCTTGAAGCATACGAGAAGGCTATAGAGCTTGAACCTCTGCACTTTCCCAGCTGGCAGAGGAAGGGCGATCTGTTGATGGAGATGGGCCGGTACGAGGAGGCCCTCCCAGCCTACGAAAAGGCCATCGAGGTGGACCAAACGTTCCCCAGGCTCTGGTACTACAAGGGGTTGGCCCTATGGGCTCTGGACCGAAATTCCGAGGCTGAGGAGGCCTTTGCCAAGGCTGCAGAAATGGGGTACGAGGTAAAGCTGCCGGTGGTAAAAGAGGCTGGAAGCGGTCAAGTTGTGACCAGCAGGACGGAGATTGCGCCGGAGAGGTGATTAAATGGAAAAAACCGGGTCGTCGGCTGACCTTGAAGGCCCATCGAAGTTGGACGTGGTGGCTGGGCTCGTCATAATCCTCGGAACGGTGACCTTGCTCAGCATATCCGTCACAGCTCAGGAGATGACCGCAGAGGACTGGTACAAAAGGGGCCAGGAGATGTACGAGAACGGCTCCTATCAAGAGGCATTAGAAGCCTACGACGAGGGTCTGAAGATGAACCCACAGAACGCCTCTGCCTGGCATTACAGAGGAATGGCCTTGGCGAGCATGGGCCGTGGAGTGGAGGCTAACCGATCACTTCAGAAGGCCATGGTATACCTCGACCAGATGCTCCTAGTGGACCCAAAAGACCCCGAAGCCCTGTGGCTGAGGGCGGAGGGCGTGGATCTTTTGGGAAGGAGTGAAGAGGCCCTGGAGGACTATGAGCTGGTGGCAGAGCTGAACTCGTCCCATGCGCTGGCCGCCTTGGTGAGGGAGTCCGACATCCTGGCGGCTTTTGGCAGGTACAACCAATCTGCAGAGGTGTTCAACGAAGCCATGGATCTCGTCCCAGCCAACCAATCCATGTCACGGTTAGAGTTCCATTGGCAGAGAGAGAACGCCACTATCTTCACAAAGGCATGGCTCATCAACGGCCAGATCCACAGGGTCTCCATCGGACTTTACAATTCCTCCTCAGGATCGTTCGATGAGATCCAGCAGATTAACTCCGATTTCGTATCAGCATTGCAGCTCAAAGGAAGCGCATCTAGCGCAGCCGATCCGGGCAGGCACGGCGGCACCCTCATGTCGAGCATAAATTGGGATATGTACATATTCGAACTGCCCGAGATGACGGCCACGGCCGGGCCTCCAACTCTGACCATAACCGGAATCAACCCCAAAGGCGACGAGTTCATCGAAGTCACCAACGGGATGAAGGAGACCGTCAGCCTCCAGAACTGGAGCTTTGAGATTCAGGGCTCTACAGTGATGCTGCCGCAGCATTATCTTCTCTCTGGAAAAGCTGTAAGAATTCACCTGGGAAGCGGCCAGGAGAATGAGACAGATCTCTTCCTGGACTGCGATCTAGAGCTGGACGATACGGCGGGAAGCGTCTCCCAGAGAGATGACGCAGGAGCGAAAGTCGCATTACTGACCTACTGGACAAAGCTGGACGGCTCGATTGCCCAATCGGTCGCCCACTTCGTTACTGCCAAAAGCGATTTGGAGAATCCTGGTGCTGGCGACCAAGAGGAGATGGCGCAGAGAGCTGCGGACGGTGGTCCTTTTGTCGCCGAGAGGGCGGAGATCAGTCCGAAGTCCGTTCATAATAGCCATAGCAAAAGAGATGGTCTACGGGAGGATACCGTAGACTACTGGATGAACAAGGCCCAGGAGCTTTTCCTAAACGGCTCCGTCGAGGAGGCGATCTCTGCTTCCGATGAAGCCCTGCAGATCGAGCCGGAGAACGCCACAATTTGGCAGACAAAAGGCTTGTTGCTGGCGCTCATCGGAAAGGATGATGATGCCCTTATGGCCCATCAGAAGGCCTTGGACCTCTCCAATCAGAGGATCGAGAAGAACCCTGAAGATGCAGAGGCATGGTTTCTCAAAGCTGAAACTCTCAGATTGATGAATCGGCTGGATGAGGCAGTCATTGCTTACGATGTGGTCATCGAGCTGCAAGATCAGAGGGATGCGGACTCCTATATCGCCTGGTCGGCCTGGGAGGGCAAGGCCGAGGTTTTGATGGAGCTTGGAAGATACAACGAATCCATTGAGGTTTATGACAGGGCCATGGAGCAGATACCCGCCAACGATACTGAACTGCAAGCCTTTGCCTACTGCACCAAGGGCATGTGTCTTAGAAATCGCGGCAGTTACGAAGAGGCGGTCGAAGCCTACGATAAAGCCCTAGAGCTCTCTGATGAGCAATCTCATACTTACTTGCCTGCCCTGCAAGACAAGGGGATGGTCCTATTGGAGATGGGCAGCTACGAAGAGGCGATCGAGACCTTTGATCAAGTCATCGAGCTCAATCCGAGCTTCGGGGGTTGGGACGGCAAAGGCCGGGCTCTGAAGGCTCTGGGCAGGTACAACGAGTCCATAGCAGCCTTCGACGAATCCCTCGAGCAGTATCCCGACAATCCTCTGATCTGGGTGGATAAAGGTGAAGTGCTGCAGGCTTTGGGCCATCATGAAGAGGCCATAAAAGCATATGACGAAGCCATCAAAACCGCCGGATCTTCACCATTTTTCATAGATGAGGGAACATCGGCCAAAGCCTGGCATAATAAAGGCCTCTCTCTGGAGGCTCTGGGTCGAACCTCCGAGTCAGAGGCCGCCTTTGCCATGGCAATGGAGATGGGGTACAAGGCATCCTCCGCGGCCCAGGAGATGGATGCAGACAGCTGGATGGAAACGGGCCAAACGCTTCTGGAAAATGGAGCTTTTGAGGAGGCAAATGTCGCCTTCAATAAAGCTCTTGAGATCTACAACGGGTCAATTGAGGCAGATCCACAGGATTCAAAAGCCTGGGTGGACGTTGGCGATGCTCTCTCCAGAATGACGGACTTCGGCTGGGACCGGGAAAAATTCAACTCTTCGCTTGAAGCCTACGAGAGAGCGCTGGAGATTGACCCGGAAAATGTGGACGCCTGGATTGGCAAAGGCCGCATCCTCTGCAACACAGAATTCGCCGTAGTTGATGGCGTCCTCTACGATGATGGACGACACAACGAGTCGCTGGAGGCCTTCGAAAGGGCGCTGGAGATCGATCCCAGCAATCCAGGGGCTTGGAAAGGAAAGGCCTTTGCTCTGAGCGTTCTTGGCAGGATTGACGAATCGCTGGCGGCCTTTGATAAGGCCATAGAGCACCTTCCAGTCAATCAGTCTGACGAGATCGCATATGTCTTCGCTGCCAAAGGCAATGTCCTTCAGTACACTCCTGGAAGGCAGGAGGAGGCGATTGCCGCCTTCGACATGGCGCTTGCGACCGGCTCTGAGAACTGCAGCGATATGATCCTCGTTCTTAAAGGCACGGCTCTAAAGGACCTGGGCAGGTACAACGAGTCGGCCGAGGCCTTCGATGAGATCCTAGAGCTGAACTCTTCTAATATAAATGCCTGGATTTCCAAAGCCGATGCCCTCATGGCTGCAGGCAGGCTCGAAGAGGCCGTCACAGCCTACGACCGGGCCATCGAGCAGTATCCTGAGTACGACGAATTCTGGCATGGCAAGGGGCTTGCACTGCATGCCCTGGGCCGGGACTCGGAGGCTGAAGACGCCCTCGCCAGGGCCAGGGAGCTGGGGTACGAGAGTTGACCCCAGCCGAAATTCTTTGTGATTATATCTGGATGGAAAAAAGAGGAGTGGGTTAAAGTGAAAGGAAAAACAGGATCGTTGGCGGCCCCAAGTGGGCGGCTGAAGTCAGAAGCTGGCATGAGGTTAGCCCTTGGTATGATCGCTTTGGCGGCGCTCTGCAGCTGTACTTTGGCGCAGGAGAAGACGGCAGAGGACTGGATTGAAAGGGGTGAAGAGCTGCTTTTCAATGGCTCTCTTGAAGAATCGGTTGAGGCCTTCAATAAGGCAATTGAGGTCGATCCTCAGAACGGTGAGGCCTGGAGGTACAAGGCCCTCATCCTCCGGGATCAGGGTGAGTACGATGAGGCGATCGTGGCCTTCGACAGGGCCATCGAGCTGGACCCTCAGAACGCGAGGGTGAAGGTGGAGAAGGCTGGAACGCTCATGGTCATGGGGAGGCAGGCCGAGGCACTGGCGATCTTTGACGAGCTCACGACCGAGGTCCCAGAGGACCCCGAGGAGAGGCTCTGGCAGAGCAGCGCCTGGCGGAGCAAGGGGAACGTCTTCGCCGAGCAGGGGCTCTGGAACGAGTCTCTTGTGGCCTACGACAGGGCGATAGAGCTGGGATTGGGATACGATGAACCCCTCCCCCTGACCTTTTATGGCATCTGGTCCAACAAGGGACGAGTCCTAAACAAGCTCGGTAGGTACGAGGATGCTGTCGAGGCCTGTGATAAGGTCCTCACTGCCTACAATGAGACCGCTGGGCTCACAAGCCCAGCCATGATGCTTCTGGTTGGCGAGCCGTGGCTCTGGAAGGCTGAGGCTCTGGAGGCATTGGGGAGAGGAGATGAGGCGTCTGAGGCTTACGAGCGAGCGGCAGATGCCTTCGAGCTTGAGACATCCGCATATCCAGAGATAGCAAAGTTCTGGAAGTACAAGGCCGATGCTCTGGAGGGGATGGGCAGGCATGAGGAGGCGGCTGCCTCCTACGAGCGGGCGGTTGGGACCTTCGAGGACGAGATCGAGAAGAACGCCGAGTCTTCGAACATCTGGAGGTACCAGTGGATGGGTGAAGCCCTGGAGGCCCTTGGCCGCGATTCTGAGGCCGAGGCGGCGTACGCCAGGGCTAGGGAACTGGGATATGGGGGGTGATCTCCAGCTCATCACATTTTATGATAATTTTTGATGGACGAAAAAGTGGAGTGGGTTGATGTGAACGGAAAAATCGGATCGTTATCTACCCTGGGCGGGCTGTTGTGGTCTGTTCTTGCTCTGATCGCCTTGGCAGCGCTTTGCAGCTGCACCTTGGCGCAGGAGATGACGTCTGAGGACTGGTACAAAAAAGGCCTGGATCTGAGCAAAAATGGATCTTATGAGGAGGCCTTCCAGGCATATGATAAGGCTATCCAGATAGATCCTCAGAATGCCGATGCCTGGGTTAGTAAAGGCCACATATCCTCTTTTATGGATAAAACAGATGATGCCAGAAAAGAATACGAGATAGCTCTGGGGATCTTAAACCAAACTCTGGAGGAGAATCCTCAGGATGATAGTGCTTGGATAGAGAAGGGCGTGGTACTCTCCTGTCTTGGAAGAGATGCCGAGGCTATAGATGCTCGGGAGAATGCCCTGGAGATCTATAACAGGACTCTTCAGAAAAACCCCGGCGATGCAAGCGCCTGGGAAACCAAAGCTCTAATCCTTGCGGGGATGGGAAGATGGGACGAGGCCATTAAGGCCTACGACGAGGTTATCGAGCACAGTGCAGCAAAGGCTCCAGGCGCCTGGATGGACAAAGCCATGTGCTATTCTGAGGGCCTGGGCATGATTAACGAATCCATAGATGCCTGGGCTATGGCAGCTGAGCTTATACCGGTCGATGATATCGAAAATCAATCCACGATCTGGAGTGGCATGGCCAAATCCCTCAGTGATGCAGGCCGATATGGAGAGGCTCTCCAGGCCTACGAGAAGGCCATAGAGCTGAATCCAGTACATGGCTGGCCGAACTGGTCTGGCAAGGCCTATGCACTATATATGCTTGGCAGATATAACGAGTGCATCGAGGCGTGTGATGCAGCCATCGAGATGCTGCCCGAGCATCCTGATATCTGGGTCTGTAAGGGCAATTCTCTATATCATCTGGGCAGACTCGAGGAGGCCCTCGAAGCTTATGACAAGGCCCTAGAGTTCAATCCAAAAGAAGGAGCCGCCTGGATGGGCAAAGGCCGGATCTTTTACGATAATGGCAGGTATGAGGCGGCCATCGAGGCCTACGATAAAGCCATTGAATTTGCGCCTTTCAATGTAACGCCTGTACTGGATCTGTATGCCATGAACCTCTCTGCTACAGCCTGGCATGCTACGGGTGAGGCCCTGATGGCGCTGGGCCGAAACTACGA
>Ga0208694_1004599_pt1 | contig 12326 bp, 11 predicted proteins | sample AD_UKC078_MetaG_FD_184442 | JGI IMG/M metagenome (GOLD analysis project Ga0208694, IMG submission 184442) | Active sludge microbial communities of municipal wastewater-treating anaerobic digesters from USA - AD_UKC078_MetaG (SPAdes) (version 2) | ecosystem: Engineered > Bioreactor > Anaerobic >...
GATTACAGAATCTGCTTAATATTTGATGCATGCTCTCACTATATCTCATATTTCATAAGCATAATCATGATGATCAAAATTGACAAACCAGATTTCTGTGCCAACTATTTTATAAATAACGATCCAATTTCCCACATGGCAACTCCGATAACCGGCTAAACTCTGGCTTAAAGTCTCTCCGATTTCGGGATTTTCCAGGATATCTCTGATCTTCTTTTGCACCCTATCCTTCAGGTCTCGGTTCTTCTTGGTCAGGCGCTTGAAGTTCTTATCGAAGCGGGGTGATGAACGCGGAATGTACGCCATCGAACCTAAAGTTTCTCTAGATGATCTATAAACTCATCTGCATTGCGAAATCGCTTTCCTAAACCTGCTCTGATCTCAGACTCTCCCTCCAGGGTGCCTGCCACTATTCTTGGATTCTCCTCTGGCGGTACTGCTTTCTTTCCAGGCATCTCGGCAACTTTCGCATTCATCTATCTAATCTTCAATCCAATTCGTTAAGCATTTTTCGGTGCTGATGCTAAGGGCTCCACTATGATTCCTCTTCAAAATGGTCCGCATCCAGCCTGTTGATCTCATAGGTCACCTCAACAGTCACACCAATCCCATAGTCTATCATAAGCTCTGCAAGCTTCTCCCCGTCGATCAGCACGATCTTCTTCTCGATCCTGGTGACATAATCGAGTGCATCCAGGCTAAATTGGGATGTCGTGATCAGCACACCTTTTCTGGTTTTATCCCTATCCCCCTCCAGGCTGCCGGCAAAGGCCTGCACCACCTCTCTGCCACAGTGGCCTTTCATCTATTGGCCTGCAGATAGATGTCCTCCAAACCGAGCCGGTCCTCTTTGATGATGCCATCGATTCCGCCATCGCCGCTTCCACCCGCTTCCCCCCGCTTCTCCGGCGTCCTTGAGAGAGTCGCCATAGCCCATGGCCACCAACAGCTCCACCACCAGATGCTCAAAAAGGAATATTTTAATGCAAAAATTCTCCCGGCGGGCTCAGGCCAAGCTTGAACTGAGCTTAAAGAAATTCAAGCCGTTATTATGGCTAATTAAATCAACGCAAGCTATTTTTTTACTGGGAGACGCGAGTCGGGCTCCGGCCCTCCCGCGCTAGTGCCCTGGGCCCCTCAACGCCGGGGTGGCTTGGATACAATTGAGGCCGGCCGTTGATGGGTGTCGATATACTGGAAATAATATTCTCCAGCCGGGCCAGGTGAAGATGAAGGCTTGCCCAAAGTCCAGTCCATCGCCCTTATTCTTCCATCGGCAGGGTCGTGTCCACCACCTGGCCTACCTGCCACTCTTGGCTTGTGTGTCCACCACACCTCCCCCGGCGGGGATCGTACTTCAGGTGAGATACTGTGCCTTTGGAAGAACAGATTTCTGCTACGGCATCTCATGATCTCTCGTGGGGTTCGAGCTGCATCGATGCCTGGATCATCGTGATTCTCACTTTGTCTTGATGGCCGGCGAAACTGGCAGAATTCTGGGTCGCCATTTCAAGATATCTCGCCTTTCTCAGGTAGACGTTGGCCCAGGCAATGCGGTTGTCAAACCGGGTCTGTCTTCCGCTGGGGAGCATCTCCCTTCGATCGGATTCGGTTATACTGAAATGGCGGGTGAGGGCATCTTTTGCCTCTCTTTGGTTGTGCGGGCCTTCTGGAGATGCTTATTGAGGGTGAGCATTCGATCCACCAGGGAGACTAGCGAATCGTGGTCAGCAGATTCCTTGACTTCGGGATTTTATGTGCCTATCACTTCAAGAAAATCTACTCGCTTGAAATCAGAATCGAAGGTTGCTATCTTGGCTATCTCGTGATATTTGCATGAAGCTGCAATTGCTGCATCTGCGGGCAATAGTTTGTAATTCCTTATCATATCGAGAATCATGGCTGGATCACCAGGAGGTGATATAACCCCTATTTGCATACTTTCTAAAAACGAAACCAATCCCTCTAAGAAATTAATTGATTCCTCATTCAGCCCTTTCTTTAGCTCGTCTCGAAGCTTGAAACCCCTGCAGCCATATATGATAGATAGGCCTACATAAGCTGATTCCTCGAAAATTCCCACTGTAATAAACATCTCTTCTTCTTTCAGAAGCTCGAATGCCGACCTTGCTTGACCTATTTTTTCAGAACGGTTTAGAATGGTTATTATTATATTGGTATCGATCAGTACAGCCAGTTGTCTTCCTCCAGATCTAAAATCTCTTCAGATGTAAGCGATTTGCTTGGCTTTAATATGCCTATATAGCTCTCCAGAATTGTCATCCTATCTTTTTTAAGACGTCTCTCTGCATTCTTCATGTCTCTCAATGACTCCGAAGCGATTTCTTTCTTAAGCTCCGGTTTTTTCATAAGAAGAGCCTCGATAGCATCAGATATAACTTCCTCTCTGGAGCTGTAGCGCTTTGATCTGATTAATGATTTTATCTCGTCTTCGGTGGAAGCCACAGTGATCAATTCTAGGTTAATGATTTAAAGGTATTTCAAACTATCTTAAAGGTAATCTGGATTGAGCTAGCAGACAACGGATATTATGTAGCGCCCTTTTGGCCGTGCGGGCCTCCATGCTCCCATAACACCGCGTCCGCGAGGAACAAACTATGCTGCTTTGCTCTTTATTCCTGGGCTGATTCGGATAATATCCAGACAGAATCGCCCTGAAGGGCAAATGCTCTAATCCAGTTCAACCGTATGCAACTAAAGTATCCGAAGCCCGCCTGGTGTCCAGCCTGCTGATACCAGCAGCGTACGAGGCCCCGAAGGGCAATCTCGCGGGCGTTCAGTAGGAATGTGCTGAAGTTAATGCTGAAAACCGAGCAATGTGTGAGGAGGCATATTGATTGTCTTCTTTCTGCCTGACCTGCGACGCCAGATCATAATTCCTCCTCAAAGTAGTCTGCATCCAGCCGTTTGATCTCATAGCTCACGTCAGAGGCCACGCCAATCCCATAGTCTATCTGCAAGCTTTTCCCCGTCGATCAGCACGATCTTCTTCTCGATCCTGGTAACATAATCCAGTGCATCCGCTGAATTGGGATGTGGTGATCAGCACCCCTTTTCTGGCTCTATGCCCCTCCAGGCTGCCAGCAAAGGCCTGCACCACCTGCCTGCCAACAGTTACCTACCATCTCCTGGCCTGCAGATAGATGGCATCCGAACCGAGCCGCTCCTCTTTGATGATGCCATCGATTCTGCCATCGCCGCTTCCCCCCACCGCCTCTCCAGCATCTTTGCGAGAGCCTCCATAGCCTGTAGCCAGCAGCGCCACCACAAGATGCTCAAAGAGTAATATTCTAATGCAAAAATTCTCCAGGCGGGCTGAGACAATAGTTTAAACACCAGGCTGCTATATGACTAATTCAAAACCACACAGATTGTTTTTTACTGGGCGCCGCGAGTCGGGCCTCCGGCCCTCCCGCGGGAGCGCTCTGGGCCCCTCAACGCCGGGGAGGCTTGGATACAAACAAGGGAGGCCGTTAATGGGTATTGATATATTGGAGATAATATTCTCCAGCCGGGCCGAATTGAACTGTGGTCTCGCCCGTAGATCCAGTCCATCGTCCTTATTCTTCCACCAGTAGCGAACTGTAGCAGTGGCAGCATGAAGCTCTGATAATCAGGAACTGCCATTATCATACCTCATGATTTGAATAAGTTATTCTTGAGGACATGCAAACCTTCTTATTTACCGTCAATTGATCCAAAATCCTCACTAAAATTCTCTGCAATCCTGGTTATCCTTTCCAGGATTAACTCAATTACATCATTGGCCTTATCAAGCGTCTGGATATCTAATGTCGAGGTGAGAGTTTTCTTGCCGGTTTCCTTGAAAATGCCCGTGGACAATAATTGCCGACGCAGATCTTCCGCTAATTTTTCTGATATTGGGAGTTGGGCGAAATAGAAATAGAATGCGCCCTTTGGTGAACAATATATTACGCTTGCATACTTATTGAAAAAAGGAAAATACTTCCGCACAGAAAAGCCTGTTTTGGCCCAGTAAATCGAAAATATCTTTTCATTCGCCTGCTCTATCACCTTTTGGAAAAATGGTGCAAATTCACTCGGACATTTTTCCATGAATCCTTTTTCAGTGAGAACAGCTCCCTTTGCAGGCTTCTTATCCACAGGGCTCATTCCTATAACTCTGGGCACCATTGCCTTTTGTCCTTCTCCAAGATACTGCTTGATCTCGACAATAAGCACCTCAACATCCTTCATCTGCCTATTGAGAAATTCCACCAATCTTCGCAGTTCCTTTGGAGGATTATCGGTAACAAAAAGTAGCCTAACTTTATCGAATCGAAGATTTTCCTCAACCTGTTTCCAATACTCCTCAACATCGCCCTCATCTGAACCGAGCAGCCGCTTTATCTCCTCGTCAAGAGATTTGCTGCGATTGCCCGCCGTTTCAGCTGCAGCTTGACGGAGCCGGTCAATGCTCCAATACTCGATTCCGTTGGCAGCATAGTCGAGCATTTGGGCCACAATCTCCCTGCGAGCCTGTGTATTCGAAGATCGCTTGCACTCAACGAACGTGGGTATTCCATCCTGATCAAGGAATAAATGATCCAGACTCCAGCGATCAGCTTCAGCAATACCACCTGGTACTCCCAATTCGCGCGTGACAAGCAACCATTGGCGAGGATTCTCTGGATCTATCTGGTCCCCGGGCAAAAGATCAGGATAGCGAGCAAGCAAAATCTGCAGGTTTTCTTCAGTTACGAAAGGTGTCTCAACCATTTGCATCAGCCGATCTCCGTCATCATCCACAAGAAATATTTTTGCATTACTCATCTTGCATCCTCTCATTAATCTAAACTTTTAGATCTCATCTGGCTTGAGATTGTACCCCTTCCACAATCCTGATCTCCTCCTCCGTCAGCCCATAAAGCTCATAGACCAGAGCATCTATCTGCCTGTCGGTGGCCTCGATCTGCCGCTGGAGGGCGATCTCGTCATGGGGGGTGCGGGCCTCCTGGAGCTGCTTGTGAAGGGCGAGCATTCGCTCCACCAGGGAGACTAGCGAATCGTGGCGGGCGACATCGGCGGGGTCTGAAAAATCGATGGTGCGGATGGGTATTTGCGAAACATACATCGGCTTGTACTCAAAGTAGCCTCCCTGTTTAGTGGAGGAGATTGAATGGATAATGATATCCGCCACTTTTGAACTTAATATACCCAATAGATAAAGATCATCTGTGGGAATGATCGAAGTCTTATCGTTTGAGTAAATTCCCAATCGATCATAGGCATAAGATGCCGTTCTCACAATGGCAGGAACTATAATTTTTGGCTTTTCAAACTCTTCGTAGTAGTTAATCGTATCCTGAATTTCGTACCACTTATATGCTCCTGGTTTTCTTCCACTCCATGCTCCGCCCTTCCAGTCTTTTGGCCTTGGCTGGAGCCTCTGCTTGAATTGACTCAGGTATTTCTTGATTGCCGGATAATCATCAATGCTTATTCCGTGCCTGGTGAAAATCAGATACTTATCACCGATTGGTTGTCGGTATCTCTTGATATCCCTGCCTGCCAGGAAGGGCTTGATCAGCTCAGCGCTCTTCGGATCTTCCGCTATCAGTCGCTCTCGTGTTTGGGCATCGATTACAAAGGCTTCATTGAGGCCAGTCTTGATGCCATAGTAGATCTTTCCCCCAACATACTCGCCCAGGGGCACGCCCTTACCCTTCAGCTTGTCCAGCAGGGCCTGTGTGGCTTCATCTGCCAGCGACCAGCCGGAATCATCAAGAGTCAATTGATTAACTTTGTAGCTGTTCTCATTGACGTATTCGCCCAAATCATTGAATCCCAATGTCTTGACCTGCGTTGCCTGGAAGCTCGCCTGAGGTGGCCTCCTGACAATGCGTATTATGCATGGATAGGTGGTCGCCCCAAGGAATACGGGCAGATCTCCAAAATCGATTATCTCCTCAATGCACTGCTCTTTTAGCCATCTCCTCAAGGGCAGGCCGTAGTTCGCTCTCATCCACTTGTTGGCCACGATGTAAGAGAAGATGCCCCCTTCCAAAAGGAGAGAGACGCCACGCTCCATGAAGTATGCATACAGGTCTGCCGTCCCCTGATAGACCTGGAAATGCTTCTGGAAATAGCCTTTGAACTCTCCTAAACTCTCCTGCCGGACATAAGGCGGATTGCCTATCACCACATCAAATCCGCCCCTGGAGAATACCTCCGGATACTCCGCTCTCCAGTCAAAGGGATTGATCCTCTCGATCTCCTCCTGCCCCAGATTCGGATTATCCTCCAGGATGTCCCAGCCGATCAATGAATTGCCGCACTTGATATTCCTGCTCAAATCCGGCAGCGCCCTCTCCGAAAAGAGGGTGAGCTGCTTGGAGATCGTCTCCTCATTCTCCCCCTCCAGCACCTTCAGGAGAAGCGAGAGCTTGGTCACCTCCACCGCCTGGCGGTCGATGTCCACTCCATAGATGTTGTTCAGGAGAATCCTCTTCTTCTCGGCGGTGGTCAGCCTCCACTCCCCGCCCCGGCCCTGAAAGATGGGCAGCTCCGGCCCCTTCTCCTTCTTCCTGCCCTTACTCGCCCCCTCATTTCCCGGCAGCATATGCCTTATCTGGACGGACGAGGGCCGAAATCCGCTCTGCAGCAACGGCACAAGCTTCTGCCCGTACCACTCTCTATGCCAGTCCAGAAGATGCTGGTAGGCCACAATCAGAAAGGAGCCCGAGCCGCAGGCCGGATCAAGGACGCTGATCTTCGACGCATCGGAGGGCGTCTTATCCTCCAGGGCCGGGCCCAGTGTGTTTTTCACAATATAGTCCACGATATAGGACGGGGTGTACTTGACCCCGCCCGCTTTTTTCACCTCGGGCTTGTCCTCCACCACCGCCCGGTGGCCGTCGGTGAGGCGAATGACCTTTCCTAAAAACTGTTCATAGACCTGGCCTAAGATCTCCGCCGGCAGGACAGAGAACTCATAAGGGCTGTCCGGATAGTAGAGCCGCCGGATAATGTCTTTTAAAGGTTTGTCATCGATATTCAGCCGCAGGCTGAGGGTATCCGGATTCTCCCTACCCTCCTCCTTCTCGAAATGGAAGATGCTTGAATTATAGCGCTCGTCCGCCCGCCTGAACAGCTCACAGAGCCTGGGGTAGACCCTCTCCCCTGAGAGGAGGTCCTCCATCTTCATCAACTTCTCAATTCCCCGGTCCTCACAGATCCGCAGGAAGATGATGCGGTTGACAGTCGCCTGGACGACATAGTTGAGGTCTTTGGTGTCAAGCTCCGGATTTCGCAGGGCGATATTCCTGGCCAGGACCTCCCTCCAGCCGGCGATCTCCTCCAGGAAGGCAGAGTCCACCTGGGCGGTTCCTCTCTTTCCCCTTTTATCTTGAGCATACCTGTCAAAAGAGCCCTTGAGGATGGCGTTCTTGGAGAATATGGCCTCGATCTCGTCCCACTGCTCCAGGTAGTCTTCGTAGGTCAGATAGAGTATCCGCCCTTTGGAGGGCTTATCCCTTTTATCCGGCTTTATAGTGCAGTCGTAGACCGAGAACTCCTCGAAGTCAGTGAGAATGGACAGGGGCAGCTTTGCCGTCCAGGCATAGCGCCGCAGCTGGAAGGCGGGGTAGATATCCTCTTTTATGTCCACCGAGGGTTTCTTGGTCTCCAAAAAGAACTTGCGCTGGCCGCCGATGCGAAAAGAGTAATCCGGAGCCCTGGTGGTGCCGCCCACCTTGATGGCGTCCTCGTGGATCACATCCTTGTAGGCCTCGGCAAATCCCTGCTCGTTATCGATATCCCAGCCCAGGGCCTTGAAGAAAGGATCGACAAACTCCCTTCGCACCTGGGTCTCATTGTAGTGCCCTGATTTGTAGGCATCTCGATTATTCTGGAACCTCTCCACAAGCTGGACGATCTCTTTGGGTGCCGGCAAATCAGTCTCCCTCAAATGCCCCAACTACCTCACCCACAAAAAACCTTTTGGTTGCGCTTCCGGAGAAATGCACTATTTCGGCTCCTTTGAGTCGAGATGAAGGCCGGTGTGCTCAAAGGCCAGCTCCCCCCCCAGCCCTTCGCCCGCGGCACCGATCCGGTGAAGATGCTCTGGCTCAGATCAGGGTCAACACTCTGCTCATTATCTCCGGCTATGCGCTTCCCAGCAGGATCTGCGAGAGCGGCCGGCACTTACAGCTCTCAGGCTGATGCCTTAGAGGAGCTTTATGAGCAGGCCCAGAGGACGGGAGCAGAGGCGGAGTATGCGGAGGAGTATGTGGAGGAGTATGTGGAGGAGTATGTGTTCCTTCGTACTATTGGCAGCGTGGGGGCGATACTGCGCCATTGAAGGACTCTTCGATCCACTACCTCAATCCAATGGACCGGCAAAAATCGCTATAGGACCGGCCCTTGATGGCCAGGTGCATGAATATGCCTGACCATGCCCATACCGCCAGGGCAAAGACAATGGTGAACATGAGAAAGAATGTCATCATGATCAACAGGCCGAGGATGAAGAGCAGAATGGATATGGCAGCATACTTCAGGCGGGTGATTCTATCTACCTTTTCATACATCTGTTCTCCTGAATGGGAGATTGCAGGCTATCAACTTTACGGAATCCTCCCCATTCCCATCAAGCATCCCATCCATTCGGGACTTGATGGGAAAGGTGATTTAAGCCCTTGATGCAAGGCCATTCTGTATGGGATCGGGCTCTGCGGATTTGATGGATGAACATCAGGATAAAGAGAATGAATCAAGCAGCAAGGATCGCTACTTCGTCTTGCTCTTGGTCTTGACGGGCGTCTTTATGTCCGTTCTCGATGGCTCTGTGGTCAGCATCGCCCTGCCCACCATCACCCAGTACTTCCATGTGAGCATCGCCCAGTCGCAGATGATCATGACCGGCTATCTGGTGACGATCACAAGCCTGCTATTGATATTCGGAAAGATGGCAGAGCGCATGGGAAAGGCGCGGCTCTTCTCCCTTGGAATCGCCATCTTCACCGCCAGCTCTCTGGCCTGCGGCATCTCCACCAGCCTGGAGATGCTGGTCTTATGCCGGATCTTCCAGGCCACAGGAGGGGCGATGATGTTCTCCATCAGCGCAGCCATAATTTTCCTCGCCTTCCCCAAGAGCGAGCAGGGCCGGGCCATGGGCTACATCGGATCGACAGTGGCAATAGGCAGCATCCTGGGGCCGACTCTGGGAGGATTCATCGTCGACCTACTGGGCTGGAGCTACATATTTCTCATCAATGTGCCCATAGGAATCGCTCAGATGCTCCTATCAGCCAAGTATCTGAAGATCGAGGAGAAGAGGTTGATAGGGCTGGAGGCGGACTGGATAGGGGCCCTGACCCTGATCACCCTTATCGTATCTCTGATGGCATTTCTCGGCCAGCTCTCATATGGCCTTGCCCCGACCCCGGCCATGCTCCTCTTGGCCCTGATCTTTGTCCTTTCCCTGATCGGATTCATCATCAACGAGTCCAGGGAGAAGGCTCCCCTGCTGGACCTCTCCATCTTCCGGTATCCCATGTTTGTCCTGCCCAGCATCAGTCTGATGCTCTATTTTGTGGCCAACCTGATGGTCTCAGTTCTCGGGCCGTTCTACTTTGAAGGGGTGAGAGGCTACACAGCCTCCCAGGTGGGACTGATCTATCTCATCATCCCCGCGATCACCGTCTTCGGAGCGCCCCTGGCCGGGATCGTATACGACAGGCATCAGTTCAGATACCTGGCCGCCCTGGGAATGTCGATCATGTCCCTTGCCATGATCATGCTCGGATACCTGGCCTCCAGTATGACGACCGATATCCGGCTGCTTTTGACCTGCTTTGTCTTCATGGGATTGGGCGGGGCAGTCTTCCAAAGCCCCAACAACACCGAGCTGATGAGATCCCTGCCCATCACCAAGATCAACATCGCCTCCAGCTTCACAGCTACCATCAGAAACCTGGGAATGGCCCTGGGAGTCTCCCTATCCGGCCTTTTGGTCTCAATGCAGATGGCCCAGTCAGGCTACTATGGAAGCATATCCGAGGCCTCGCCCCTGATCCTCGCGAGCAGCATCAGTGATGTGATGATGATCGCCGGAGGCTTATGCTTCATGGGCGCCACTGCAGCCGTATACAGGGGGATGAGATCAGAATGATTCTCAGGCCAGGGGCCTTTGAGACTGAAGCCATTTCCAATATCGGTCTTCAGCCCCCGTCCAGTTGATCGCTCAACTGTTTCCGATTGCCAGGAGAGATGCAGCCCGGCAATCGCAAAATTCGCCTGGTCATGAGAGGAGATCATCGATTCCTTTTTATCCGCCCTTGCCCTCATCCAATCAGGTTGATCATCAATGTCTGGTTACTGGGACCCTCATATTGAGCGCATGCCCCTGGAGAACCTTCATTCCCTCCAGGAGGACAGGCTCAAGTCCGTAGTGCGCTACGTCTATGACCACTCCGCTTTCTACCGGCAGAGGTTCAAGGAGGCCAACATCATGCCAGAGGATATCAAGAGCCTGGCAGATGTGACCAAGCTGCCCTTCACCAGGAAGGCAGATCTACGGGACAACTATCCCACAGGCATGTTCAGCGCCCCTAAGAACCAGTTGGTGCGCTACCATGTATCCAGCGGCACCACAGGCAAGCCCACAGTGGTCGGCTACACCAGGGGCGATATCGAGACCTGGTCGGAGTCCCTGGCCAGAGCCCTGACCTCCCTGGGCCTTTCCCGTGATGATGTGGTTCAGGTGGGATACGGCTACGGCCTTTTCACCGGCGGCCTGGGGCTGCATTATGGTGCAGAGCGCATTGGTGCTGCCGTCCTGCCCGTGGGCACCGGCAACACTGAACGCCAGATCGAGCTGATGCAGGATCTGGGCACCACCGCCATTGCCTGCACCCCATCTTACTTCCTGCACATGATGGAGGTGGCGGAGAGGATGGGCGTCTCCATCAAGAATGATACCCATCTCAGGGTGGGCATATTCGGGGCGGAGCCGTGGTCCATAGAGACCAGGGAGAGGATCGAGAGCAATACGGGGATTGATGCCTATGACATCTACGGGACGAGCGAGATCTCCGGACCTTTATTCACTGAGTGCCAGGCGAAGAATGGTATTCACGTCTGGGGAGATATGTTCCTGACTGAGGTGGTGGATCCGAACACCGGCGAGCCAGTGGCCGAGGGAGAGAGGGGGGAGCTGGTGTTCACCACATTGCACAAGTTCGCCCTACCCCTCATCCGTTATAGAATTGGTGACCTCTCTGCAATAAGCTGGGAGGCCTGTGAGTGCGGCCGCACCCACCCGCGGATCATGAAGATCATGGGCCGGACGGATGATATGCTCATCATCAGGGGCATCAATGTCTTCCCCAGCCAGGTGGAGTCGGTGCTGATGAGTATTCCCGAGGTGGGGGATCACTGGGAGATAGTCGTCGACCGCAAGGGACCTTTGGATATGATGACTGTGCGAGTGGAGCTGACTGAGTCCGGCTTCTCCGATAAGATCGGCGACCTGATGAGGCTGGAGAATAAGGTCTCCAAGGAGCTGAAAGGGGTGCTGAACATAGCGGCAGAGGTGGAGCTGGTCGAGCCCGGAACCATCCCCCGCTCCATGGGCAAGGCCAAGAGAGTGACTGACAACAGAAAGGTTTAGGATACATTCTGATTCATTTGGAATAGAGGTCATGATAGTTTAGGATAAGGTTTGGGAGGTTACTGGAGATGTCAGAGATAAAGCAGATTTCGCTCTTTGTGGAGAACCGGCCGGGACGGACGGCCAAGGTTGCCAAGACGCTATCGGATGCCGGGGTGAACATCCGCGCCCTAACCATCGCCGAGGCGGGCGATTTCGGTGTCATCCGCATGGTCCTGGATGATGCCGAGAAGGGATATAAGGTCCTGAAGGAGAACGCCTTTACGGTCTCCATGACCGATGTCCTGGCAGTGGAGATGAAGGATCAGCCCGGTGGGCTTTATGAGATCGTCAATACCCTGGGAGAGAACGATGTGAATGTGGATTATGCCTATGCCTTCGTCACGGCAAAGGCGCAGAGGGCCATGCTCATCCTGCGGGTGGACGATATCGCCAAGGCCCGCAAGGTTCTGGATGATAAGAAGATCAAGATCGCCACCAAAGAGGAGATCCAGGCGATCTGAGATCCTGGATTCATATTTTTTTTGTCAGGCTTCATATTTCGGTCGTGAATCTACAATCGGCTGTTATTTATATAACCTATTCCTATATGCTACATGGGGTGTAGCAAAATGGGCAAAAGAGGTCCAAAGCCTCGATTCTTGGATGTAGCATGCCCGAATGAGCAGTG
>Ga0208694_1004606_pt1 | contig 12302 bp, 12 predicted proteins | sample AD_UKC078_MetaG_FD_184442 | JGI IMG/M metagenome (GOLD analysis project Ga0208694, IMG submission 184442) | Active sludge microbial communities of municipal wastewater-treating anaerobic digesters from USA - AD_UKC078_MetaG (SPAdes) (version 2) | ecosystem: Engineered > Bioreactor > Anaerobic >...
CAGGTCACCGGCGCCGAAGTCCGGTTTCTATTTTTTGCAGGGGGACGTTAAGAACTCATTACCGTGCCCACCCCTGCCCAGAAGTTGAGAAGGGTGTAATTGTAGAAAAAGGGTATCAACTCTCTACAATTGTCATCAATTCAACTTTCTGACCCAGTTTGTAAATAAGTTTTTAACCTCCTCCAAAGTAGTAAGTTTTTACAACGCAAAGATTAACTCTCTACAATTACACTCAATTCAAAGCCGGGTTTGATATGTACAAGTTCAGGTCGATGACAGATGAGAGAGGGAAAGATGGGGAGTTGTTGCCAGATGATCAGAGACTTCCGAAGTTTGGAGCACTGTTGAGAAGCACTTCTTTGGACGAACTCCCGGAAGTCTTTTGTATATTGAAGGGCGATATGAGTGTGATAGGGCCTCGTCCACAGCTTGTCCGGGATATGGTGTTCATGTCTGATCAGCAACGGATGCGACATACGGCAAAGCCGGGCCTTACGGGATTGGCGCAGGTTAAGGGGCGGAATGCAGTTACATGGGAAGAGAAACTGAATTGGGATCTGAAGTATATAGAAAAAGTCAGCTTCCTTGGCGATGTCAAGATCTTGTTTGAAACCGTAGTTGTGGTTTTCAAGAGAAGCGGCATCACAGACGGTGAGAATGCTACGGCTCTAGATTATGGCGATGCTCTTTTGAAGGCTGGGAAGATTAGTAGGGAAAAATACGATGCGGAGCAAGCGCATGCTAAAAACCTCATCGAGGGACATTATAAGGGTGGAAAATGATTATGGATCGTTACGAAAATGCGTATCGGAAAGAACTCAATAAATACCTTGATTGCGGCGAGGATCATATTTCGTTTTATTGGAAGGGTAGAGTCGCACTTTATGCATTGTTGAAGGCCATGGACGTAGGTCCGGGTGATGAGGTTATTGTGCAGGGATATACCTGCGTTGTTGTGTCAAATGCAATCATGTATCTCGGTGCTACACCGATCTATGCCGATATTGACAGGGAAACGTACAACGTAAATCTGTCAGATTTGAAAGCTAGAATTAATGAGAAAACGAAGGTAATAATCTGCCAGAATACGTATGGGCTTTCCAGTAATCTCGAAGAGATTATGAAGATTGCTAAGAACGCATCGGAACAGTATCAGCACCCGGTATACACACTGGAAGACTGTACCCACGGCTTTGGCGGAAGTTATCACGGCAAGCCCAACGGGCACTTCTGTGACGCCTCCTTCTTCTCCACACAGTGGTCAAAACCCTACACAACGGGCATCGGCGGTTTTGCGGTAGTTCATAACCCGGATATTAGAGAAAAGCTGAAGCTGATCAATAACGATCTTATTGAACCGAGTTTCAAAGAAAAACTCGAACTGAAAATTATGTACTTTGTCCGGCAGTATATCATCAATGACTTCACTTACTGGCCGATGATAAATCTGTATCGATGGATGAGCAGGAAAAATCTTGTCGTTGGAAGTTCTTCCGGCGAAGAAGTCTCTGGGGTGGAGATCCCCGAGGGTTTCTTTAAAAAACAATCTTCGGTGCAGTTCAAAAAAGGACTGAAATCATTAAAGAAACTCGATGCTGTGAATCAAACCAGAAAGAAGAATGCATCTCAGTATACGGATTATTTAAAGTCAAAAGAGAAAATTCATGTTAACCGTAGCCTCTTTGATGACCACATTTTCATCCGCTACCCATTGCTGGTAAATGACAGAGAGCGGTTCAGGGCAGAAGCAGAGAAGGCCAAAATAATACTGGGTGAATGGTTTGAATCTCCCATATATCCTGCATACAACTCACTGAGCGTGTGGAAGCTGAATCCTGATGAACTGCCAACTGCGATGTATGTTTGTGAGCATATGGTAAATCTTCCAACTGAAGTGAAAGACCCTCGGAGGGTCATTGAGTTTTTGGAAAGCCATCTCGATATGGTGATTTGAGTCTTTTCCACACGATGCTAATATTGCATACGAGTTATGAGCATAAGATAATGCCGCTGCCGGAAATGCAGGCAATTTGTGATGTAAAACTGAGAAAGACGAGCAAATGAGAGCTCGAAGGGGATATATAAATGTCTGAGAAACCGATAATTGCCCTTCTTACAAATAATGATGATGATGTGTATTGTTTCCGGCTGGAGCTGATTCAGGCCATAATGAACGCTGGCTATCGTATGCTCATTTCCTGCCCAGACGGACCGAAGTTTGAGGTGATGGACGAGATCGGGCTGCGTAAGAATCATGAGTTTATCTATGATGATCCGCCGATTGATAGGCGCGGTACAAGCGTTGTCAATGATGGCAAGCTGATGTTGCATTATCGGAAGCTGTTCAAAAAATATAGACCTGCTGTGATTTTGACCTATACAGCGAAACCGAATGTGTATGCATCCCTCGTTGCGCATCAGCTTCATATCCCTGTAATCAATAACGTTACCGGTCTTGGCTCTGTGGTAAATGAGTCAGGATTAAAGAAGAAGCTAATCATGTCTCTCTTCAAAACTGCATACCGTGGTTCCGCCTGTATCATGTTTCAGAACAGCACAAATATGAAGCTGGCAAAGGAACTGGGGTGGGTTAAAGGCGACTGTAAGTTGATCCCGGGGTCCGGTGTGGCACTGGAGAGGTACCCGGTTCAGGAATACCCAGACGGCGGAAACGGTATTGATGGAGAGCCGGTAGTATTCAACTACATCGGGAGGATACTGAAAGATAAAGGCGTCGATGATTATATCGAAGCGGCGAAGAGGGTAAAGAAGAAGTATCCAAAGACGGAATTCAACATGCTCGGGTTTATTGAACCAACCGAAAACCACTACGAGGCTGAACTGGAGGAACTCGGCAAGCAGGAAATTGTGCTGTACAGGGGGAGTCAGAAAGACGTAAAGCCGTGGATCAAGCGGGCACATGGTATTATTCATCCTTCTACCTACGGCGAAGGAATGAGCAATGTGTTGCTGGAGAATGCGTCGAGTGGACGCCTGATCATCACAACGGACAACCCCGGCTGTCAGGAAACGGTGAATGACTGTATCAGCGGGTTCATCTACCACGGCGGAGATGTGAATGAGCTGGTAAAGAAGATAGAAACGGTCGTCCATGAAATGCCGAACAATGCAAGAAAGCAGATGGGCCTTGAAGGTCGGAAGAAGGTTGAGCGGGAGTTCAGCCGGGAAGTTGTTATAGAGGCTTATTTGGGGAAGATTAAAGAATTGACAAAATAGATCATTTTGGGGAGTTATTGAACAGATGAAAAAGTACAAAATCGGTTACACTGCAGGCGTTTACGATATGTTCCACGTTGGGCACTTAAACGTAATCATGAATGCAAAAGAATATTGTGAACATCTTATCGTAGCAGTTTCTACAGACGAGGTTGTGCAACAGAATAAACATAAAACTCCAATAATAAAGTATGAGGACAGGGCTCGCATAGTAGAAGCAATTCGGTATGTCGATGAAGTGGTTCCTCAAACGGATTATGCAGACAAGCTAGGTGCCGCAAAGAAATATGGCATTGATGTGATGTTTGTTGGGGATGACTGGAAGGGTACGGATAAGTGGAACCGAATTGAACAACAACTCAAGGAAATAGGTGTAGATCTTGTGTATCTTCCTTATACACATTCTATCTCGTCAACAATACTGCGAGAGAAGATAAAGGAAGAGGATGCCGTACAGGGCTGAAAAGGGGTCAAACTCATGAAGTATACGTATATGCAGATTCTGGATTCGCTACCAGTAAAGAAAAACTCAAACAGCTCCTGGTGGGTAAAATTATGGGTGAGGAAGGTTTCCTTTTTCTTCACCTATGTTTTTATAAATCTAGGCTTTTCACCTAATGGAGTATCGGTTCTGTCAATATTTGTAACGCTTGCAGCATGTGCTCTGTTCATGGTTCCTGCGGAATGGGCTGTGATTGTAGCAGTAATCTTGATTAATTTCTGGCTTGTATTGGATTGTGTGGATGGGAATATTGCCCGGTGCCGGAAACAGAAGACTGTTTATGGTGAGTTTGTTGATGATATCGGAGGTTATTACACCGTTGCTTTCGTATATCTTGCCATCGGCGTATGCGCCTACAACTTTGGTGGTCTTATCTTTGGTCAGAACAACATGTGGCTGATCGTTATGGGTGGCGTTTCATCTGTATGCGATATTCTTGCTCGTCTTATTCATAAGGATTATGAACACTTCACAGATAAGACTCTGACGGAGGCGGAGCGGCAGGAGAAAAATAGTCATGAATCTTATGAAGTGACGGATAAGAAATCGCTTAGTTATATTCGTAGGCGTATTGGAAAAGAAATCGGCATTTCTGGCACTTTCATGCTGTTAGCGATTGTTTGCTGTATCTTTAATGCATACGATTTGATGACGATTTTCTATTTCCTTTTCAACGGAGCGGCATTGCTAGCGACTACTGTGCTATTCATTTATAAGGCTGATAAATATGATCGGCGGAGGTAATAGGATGAAAAGATATCTTGTTACCATTACCGACAACATATCGCCGACAAGCATGCCATATAACGAATTCGTTCTGTACAGGCGTGAGCATGAGCCCGAAGAAAAGCAGATTGTGATCCTGCTCTTTAAAACAAAGGTCGATAAGAATGAGACGGTTCCGAAGGATTTGGAGCTGCATTGTATTGGAAAGGATCGTGCAAAGCTTAGTAGCGTTGTAGATATTATTGTAGCCAGAGCTAAAGAAGACTTGGCTACGGTTGTATTTCACATCCATGAAGCAAAATCCGTCCTGCTTTTCAACCTGGCAACGTGTGGCAAGTACAAAAATCGGATAGTATATACGCTTCATAGCACGTATAGAAATTACCGTTTCCATAACAAGCTGTTTGCGCAGCTTGCTTCCAGACAATGTGGACAGGTGGTCTGCGTCAGCAAAACATCCTACAAGTATTATCCGGAGGGATTAAAAAGAAAGCTTGCAGAACGTGTTTGTTTTATTCAGAATGGCGTGGATACAGATAGAATTGACAAAGTGGGCGGGAATACAAAACAAAATGAGTGTTTTACGTTAATCTACGTTGCCCGCCTAATTGAATTGAAGCGACACAAGATGCTCTTCGATGCAATACGTAAGCTGTCAAATATTAGTCTAAAACTTATTGGCTCTGGATCACTTGAACAGGAACTCCGACAAGAAGCAGAAGGACTCAACGTTGAATTCAAAGGTTCCATGCCGCGGGATAAGGTTTATGAAGAATTAAAGAAAGCCGATGCTTATGTATCTACATCCTCATATGAAGGATTGCCCATCGGAGTACTAGAAGCAATGCGGTGTGGATTGCCTTGTGTGTTATCAGATATCGAGCAGCACAGGGAAATAGCGGAGAAATGTGGAGAATTGATATTGTGCCCTGATGACGGATGGACCGAGGTCCTTGCGAAGCTCGTAGGGATGAACAAGGAAGAATTGAGAAGAGAAGGTGAACAGAACGCATCTGACGCTGGACTGTATTTCTCTCTTGCGACGATGCATGGAGAATATAAAAAGGTTTATTCAAAAGTAGAGAGGTAGAGATTGGTGGCACACTATATATTGCGATTGGATGATGCGTCCGATTATATGGATATAGAGAAGTGGACACGCATGGAGCAACTTCTCGACAAGTATGGGATTAAACCGATCTTTGGCATCATTCCAAAGAATGGTGATGAATCTTTAACATCAAAATATGATCAGAATCCAGACTTTTGGGCTCTGATACATAGCTGGATAAATAAAGGCTGGGTGCCGGCAATGCATGGGTTTGAGCACCGGTATGTTACTAAGGATGGCGGCATAAACCCGGTAAATAAACGGTCTGAGTTTGCAGGCCTTCCATATGAGGTACAAGTGAAAAAAATAAGTGAAGGTTACAAGATCCTTGTAGAGCATGGAATCAAGCCAGATATCTTCTTTGCGCCATCTCACACCTTTGATAAGAATACGCTGAAAGCGATAATAGCAGAAACACCGATTCGTATTATCAGTGATACGGTAGCATGGGACGTTTATAAAGATGGGGACTTTTGGTTTATCCCGCAGCAAAGCGGGAGTGTAAGAAAGTTGCCTTTTAAAACAGTTACCTTCTGTTACCACCCGAACACAATGAGCGACAATTCATTTGGGCTATTAGAAGATTTTGTTAAGAAGAACAAAAGGTGTTTTATTCCATTCAATAAAACAATTCTGACTGACAAGCAGAAGAGCATCGGTGATAAGTTGATTAGCAAACTGTATTTACAAATCCACAAATAATGCAAATTTCTAAAACCTTATTTGACGAACTAATTCTGCTGAAGGAAACCTAAAGAAACTCACATAAGAAAGAAGATTAAGCAATGAAAAAGAGAATTGCATTTATTCTGCAAGATTTAACGGGCGGCGGTGCGGAACGGACGGTATCAAATCTTTCCTTTAAATTGGCGGAGTATTATGACTTCTACATAATAGTATTCGACGGCAAAAACGTCAGTTACCCTCATAATGCTACTGTTTTAAATGTTGATGCAGCGGCTAAAGATGGGACAATTAATAAGATTTTCAATGTATTTAGAAGAGTTAGAAGGGTAAAAAAATTAAAAAAGGAATATCAGTTTGACATTGTCGTGGGTTTTATGTTTAGTGCCTGCATAGTAAATGTCTTATCCAAAACAAAGGAAAAAATAGTTTCTTCTGCCAGAAACTTTATGTCCGCATATGGAACAAATATCTATCAAGTCAAGAGAGAACAATTTGTAGCAAAGCATTCAGATGCAGTTGTTGCTATATCTGAGATGGTAAGAAGAGATCTTGTTGATAGTTTTGGTATTCCTGAAGAGAAAACACTGACTATTTATAATCCTTGCGACGCAAGTAGGTTGAGAGGGTATGCTGAACAGGATCCTGATTATGAATTTGACGAGAAGAATTTCTATTTCATAAATATGGGCAGACTAGTCAGGCAAAAAGGACAGTGGGATCTTATAAAAGCGTTTAGTATAGTTCATCAAAAGCACACCAACGCCAGACTCTTAATATTAGGAGGATTTGGGAATAACGAAGGAAAATTAAAGGAGCTGGCCAATAAGATGAAGGTTGCAGATAGTGTCGTTTTTGTTGGTTATAGGGATAATCCATTTGCTTACCTTCGGAAATCTAATGTATTTGTCTTGACTTCATTACATGAAGGCCTTGGAAACGTTGTTCTCGAGGCTTTAGCGTGTGGGGTTCCGGTAATCTCGACAGACTGTTTTGCCGGACCTCGCGAGATTCTTGCGCCTAATTCTGACTTCTCAAAAAAGGCGACGGATATTGAGAGAGAAGATTATGGAGTTCTCGTTCCAGAAATATCAAAAGAAGAAGACTACACAAGCAGCATTAATGATAATCATAGATTGCTGGCTGAAGCAATGTGTGAGTTTATTGAAAATCAAGATATAGAAATGCAGTACCAAAATAAATCAGAAACAAGAGTAAAAGACTTTGACCCAGATATAATTGCCAGACAGTGGGTTGAATTATTTGACACATTAATGAGGGAAGAAAAGTGAACGATTTTATCGCGCTAATAATCCTGTATAGTATTGCATCACTCGTTTATATTACTGTGTTCATTTCGAACATTCTTAAAGATCGAAAATTGAACGCAATTGTTATTGTACGGTTTATGTACCTGTTAATATACGGGATTGTTCCGATAGTTACTTTCTCACATGTAATGAACTATGGAATAGATTATCATACAAGAACCCTCCAAATCTCGCAAGAAGGCATGGACCATCTGCTTATATTTATGCCTCTAACTTTTATTGGTTATATATTCCTGGAAATGGGATACAAAAGGCGGTATACGATAAAAATAAACCGATCAATAGAGAGAACAGACAAGCAATATAGTGAAAGAGCACTGTGGAAAGCCGCATTATTAATGACAGTTATTAGCGTGGTAGCTTTATTTATGTGGACTTATCCTTTCGGTGGCCCGATTGCAATGTTTGAGTATGGAACTTTAATACGAAGTGGACGGGAGATTGCAGGTATAACAAATAGCTTTGGTTTTATGAAGCAATTTGTCCCGTTGGCACATTTTTCTTCGATTATAAGTTTGGCACTGTGGAAAAAAGAAAAAAGATTCTACTATGGGATCCTATTTATTATAGGCCTTATAATCTCAATTGTTTATCTGATCTCAAATGATGGTCGGGCTCCTTTTATGATGTACCTTGCATCTCTGCTGATTCTTTTATACCTGATGAGAAAGAGCAATGCTAACAGAATTAAAATAATTCCAATCATAATAATCGCTGCAATTGGCATTGTTTTTCTTGAAAACGTGGATAATATTACCTCATATGTTAGAAGTGGAGTCATTGAAACGACGTCAGAAACAAAAGGGTTTTTCACGTTTTTGTATTCAGAATTCTCTTGGGTTGTAAGAAATGGGCAAACCGTTCAGGAAGCTGCTGCAAAAGGAGAAAGCACGCTGAGAATTGGCAGAGACCTGTTGAGTGCGATATTCGCTATCCTTCCATCAAGATTTTCACCGGTATGGATTAAAAGGCTTGAGTTTACAAATACCGAAATGTGGCTTAATGGAATAGTTGGTTATGGTGGAAAGCCTACGGATATAATAACCACAGGGATGTATGAACTCAGTTTTTTGGGTGCCCTTGTTCTTCCCTATGTGTATGGCGCTATAGTAAAGGGGTTCGATAATAGATTCAAAAATATGGATGGTTCATTATACAGCAAAATACTATTTGTTCAGCTCGTTTATCAATTCGCAAAGACAGTAGCATACGCTGATTTCGCGCTTGTAACGTTGAATCTTTTTTATTTAATAGTAGGTCATATTATAGTATGCTTTTTTAATCGAGGTTACAGACCAAGCGTTACTACTCAGGAAATCAGAACCGAGGGGATCAGGTAAATGCGTAAAACACTTCAGCCTCCAAATAGGGATGTTGCAATAGATATATGCAGAATCCTGGGGACATTGCTTGTAATGCTTGCACATGTCGTTATTCCAACATTTTTATCAGAAATAAGAAGCTTTGACGTTATTCTATTGGTTATAGTGTCTGGAATCTGTTTTAGTGGCTCAGTGGATTATGGACGCTATATCTGGAAGCGTATTAAAAGACTTGTTTTCCCCACTTGGATTTTACTTATATCACTTTTTTCGTGTGCATATGTCGTATGTATATTACTTAACAGAGCGCAAGTTTATTCTTTTACGCAAATATGGAGATCTTTTTTATTCTTAGAAGGAAGTATTGGATATATATGGATTGTGCGCGTATATTTGGCTATAGCTATTATTAATCCAATTTTGAACAGATTTAATAGAACAATCTCGCCTTTATTTTTTTTGGTGGTCATAAATCTGGTGTTAATAGCATTTTCATTATTTTCTTCACAGGATCAAGGCTTGATATACTATGTACATGAAACAGTTATTTATTGTCTTATAGCCTTTTGGGGAACGAAACTAAAGTCTTTAGAACAAAAGCCTAAAGAGCAATTCATAGTCATTACTATTGTTTTTTCCTTGATTGGGTTTACTATAACGTTGATTACTAATGGGTTCCACCCTAATTCATATAAATATCCACCTGTTGCCCAATACGTATACTACGGCTTCTTGATCAGTGTATTGCTTATCGTAGTTTTGAAAAGAGTAAAACTTGATGTAATTCCAGGGAAGATCAAAACCATCTTATCTTATTGGTCTACAAAGAGCTTCACATTATATCTCGTACATATTTTTGTCTTATCAATGATGAATAGTGCATTTGATGCGATGAATTTGACCATTCATTGGGCGGCCTTTTATGTTGTGTTGATAGTGAGCTCTGTGATTGGTGTATTGTTGATTGACAAATCAAGGCTATACATCCGTACGATGTTGAGAAATAGAAAGACATGAGAGAAATGAAAAGAACAAGGATAGGAATAATATCTGCAATTACAGTAGTGATTGAAGCGTTAGTATTGGGCGCTTTGACCATGCTGAGAACGCGATATATTCTGCTTCAACACGGAACCAATATAAACGGTGTAATTCAGTTGGCAAGCCAATTAACAGCGTATATGCTCCTCTTCGAGAGCGGAATGACTGCGGCATATCAATTTAATCTTTACAAGCCTCTTTTATCAGAAGATAATGTGAAAGTGTCTTCACTATATAAGGGGATGGTAAAGGATTTTCGAATTATCGCTGCAAAGATGGTTTTGACGGCTTTATCTGTCGCCTTCGTATACTCATTCGTCTTAAGAAATAGAGGCGTTACGTATTTTGAGGCTGTTTCGTTGTTGAGCATCATGGGAATAAGGCTCGTAGCTCCTTATGTATTTACTGTGCCTCTTAGAACCCTGATAATAGTAAAAGAACGGAAATATATCACAGATATTGTTGAAACAACTAAAAACACGATTGCCCTGATACTGGAAGTCTTGTTAATAAAATTTACAAGTGTCCCATTACCATTAGTTCTATCTATCCATGTTTTGTTATGCTTTTTATCAAGATTCGTCTACATAAAACTTGTTAGCAAATATTTCAAGGACAGTATAAAAACAGATGTCCATGCGGATAGAACGCCAAGTAAGATGACTTCTGATATAATTGTCCATCGGGTCTCAGGATTAATCAATAGTAATACAGATAGCGTTTTGCTTTCCCTGTTCAAAGAATTGGGGCTGAATAGCGTAACCATATATACCTCATTTGCAACAATCATAAACTATCCTGTTACATTAGTTACAAGGATAATTGATAGCATAAGGGCAACGCTGGCTTTGAAAATTCAGTCAAACGACGATGAAGCTTATGATTACTTTCGGGAAATAATGAGTTTCTCGAAATTGTGCGTTCTTGTTGTTATACCTGTATATATTTCACAAGTAAATGACTTTGTAACTCTATGGCTCGGACAAGAATACACAGTAAACATGATAAATACTGTTCTATTCGGACTTACGGCAATCCATCAGATGATGATGCCTACGATATATGCAACCAGAGATGCATACGGGCTGTATAAGGAATCAAAGCATTATAGCTTGGGGCAAGCAATCGGAAATCTGATAATTTCTTTGGCCCTGGTAAAACCACTAGGTATTCTCGGCGTTTTGTTAGGAACAGTATTATCTGATTGGCTTATAATTGAACCGCTTAATATTCGTTTGATTTTTAGGAGAATATTTAAGAGAAAGTTTGACTTGACTTTTGATTATGCACTATTAATGATTATGCTGATTGTATCTTCATCCATATGTGTCTTTATCAACAGGTCGCTCTCTTTATCTAATGGTTGGGGTGGTTTCATAGTTAAATCAACAGTTGTTACAATTGTTGCAAGTGTGATAAGCATAGTACTGCTATTTATTCTTGACTATGGGTTCAGAAAACTTGTGAAAAGGTTTCTTCCATCGAAGATTTCAAAATTCTTGAGGTGATTTTATGGGAACGTCTTTTTTTAAAGCGATTGTCGAAATTATTAACAGATACAAACGTATGAAAGACCCGGTATCTTACTATAGAAAACAAGGGATTAAGATTGGAGAAAGATGTGAAATTAGGGGGGGTGCTAAATTTAGCAGCGAGCCTTATCTTATCTCAATTGGTAATCATGTCCGAATAAATGCAGGGGTAGAATTTGTTACTCATGACGGTGGGGCGTGGGTTCTGAGGGATATTTCAAATGTTGAGAATCATGAGAATATTACACTCTTTGGGCCAATCAAAGTCGGTGATAATGTCCACATAGGTTCTAATGCAATTCTTATGCCAAATGTGAAAATAGGTAACAATTGCATCATAGGGTGCGGAGCAATTGTGACGCATGATATCCCTGACAATTCCATAGCTGTAGGTGTTCCTGCCAGAGTAATTGAAACGATTCAGGAATACGAGAAGAAGCATCTACAAGATTACTGTTTCACAAAGAATTATTCAAAAGAAGAACTAAGAAAATTCTTGGCGAACAAGTATGGATTGTAATCCATCACATGATTTGTAATTCTTCTTGTCATTGGGAGAATAGGTATGACCTTTAAAGAACTATATAATTCTGATGTTCAAAGATCGGGCGGCTTAACACGGTGGGAGAATCAATTTCATTATTATTTGAGACGGGCATCTACCACAAGGAAAGGATTGCTTTCTCTGTATTACCGTAAGCGACCAATAAATCCCCATTTCTGACCATCCCCCTCCCAGATATCATGGATCTATATCATTGGGGGGATTAAATGGACAGGAAATATACCCACAAACAGAAGCTTCAGTACCTGAGG